>OLVY01000611.1_pt1 | contig 26070 bp, 25 predicted proteins | sample 1674261 | NCBI WGS metagenome assembly OLVY01 (sample SAMEA103958155, study PRJEB25191) | human gut metagenome | biome: human-associated habitat [ENVO:00009003]; feature: intestine environment [ENVO:2100002]; material: feces | place: Germany | collected 2013/2015
ACATGCCGCTGCCGCGGTAGTTCATCATCTCGTCGCGGATCTCCTCCAGCACGGGTTCCGGCATCATTGCGGGGCCGGCGGAGAAATTGAATGTACGACCATATTTCATGACTCTTTGCCTCCTGAACGTTGTGTTGTTGTTGAATGGAGTTGTTTCCTGATTCCAAGTATATACCTTCCGCACCAAAGAATCAACCCATTTCTCAAAAAATTTTATCGAAACTCACAAATTTTTAGCAAGCTGTATAAAAAGCCGGACGTTTCCCCCAAAAAACGGGAAAACGCCCGGAAAACGACAAGATTCAGAACCCCTTATATTTCTTTCTCGTAGCCAGACCGCCGCGGATATGGCGTTCGGCTCTGTTCTGGTCGAGGATCTCCCGCACAGAAAGATACAGCGCGCGGTTCGCCAACGGCAGCCGCTCAGAAAGATCTTTATGCACAGTCGATTTGGAAAGTCCGAAGTGCTTTGCCGCCTGCCGAATGGTGGCGCGGTTTTCGATGATGTACACAGCCAGTTCCCTGGCTCTGGTGAGTAAGTCCTCTGTCATACGGGCACCTCCAGGCTGTGTATGCTATTGGAGTATATGCCTGCGGGCAGAGACGTATGAATCCGGTATCCACAATCTTCCGCTTATACGATCTGAAGAATATCCCCCTTGAGATACAGCGACTGTTCGGAGGCGAGGCTGGCTGGGTGGTCCCGGGACTGAATGAGCGTTTCAAGCAGTCTTGCGTCGCGGCCTGCGTCCTGCGCGGCCTCACGAAGCATTTTGAGAAACAGTTCCGGCGTCATGAACTGGCTGCATGAGCAGGAGACAAGATATCCGCCGGGCTTTACAAGCTTCATACACTGCAAATTGAGTTCCTTATAGCCGCGATAGGCATTTTCCAGCGCCTTGCGGCTTTTGGCAAACGCGGGCGGGTCGCAGACAACGAGACCATACTGCCTCCCCTCCCGCACATACTGCCGTGCAAGATCAAAGACGTTGGCGCAAGTGGTCGTGACGATATCCTGCACCCCGTTAAGCGCCGCGTTGCGCCGCACAAGCGCCAGCGCATCCTCGGACACATCGACTGCCTCGACGCTTTTCGCACCATAAAGCGCCGCGTGGATGGAGAATCCGCCCGTGCAGCAGCAAAGATCGAGCACGTCCTGTCCGGGTGCGTAGGGCTTTAACCGTCCACGGTTTTCCTGCTGATCGAGAAAATGCCCGGTCTTCTGGCCGTTTGCGATCGAAACGAGCATATCCGCGTCGTGTTCCCGGATCACAAGTTCCTCCGGAACCGCGCCGTAAACGCACGCTTTGATCTGCGGCAGGCCTTCTTTTTCGCGCACAGGCAGATCGTCGCGCTCATAAATGCCGCGCGGAGCGAACAGTTCTGCCAGAATCGAAATCAGTTCCGGCTTCCACTGCTCCAGTCCCAGGCAGGCGATCTGGAAGGATAAGCAGTCCGCAAATTTATCGACCGTCAGCCCCGGCAGTCCGTCGGACTCGCCGAAGACGACGCGGCAGGAATCGGAAAAGCCCAGCGCCTGCCGCGCGCGCCACGCCGCTTCGATCCGGCGGACAAAAAACGCGCGATCGATCGGTTCATTTTCATCCCGTGTCAGAACGCGGACGGCCAGCCGGGAGGCGGAATTGAAAAAACCGCGCGCGGCAAAGCGCTGGCAGCTGTCCAGCACGTCAACGACACAGCCGTCCGTGCAGATATCGTCCGCCCAGTCGAGTTCATTGTCATAGATCAGACGCTGCCCCTTCAGAACGCCGGCTTCCTCGCCGCGCCGCAGGCAGACCTTCGGATATTCCATAATTTATACCTCCAGCGTATAGCGCTCACAGGCGTTGATAATCGTCGTGTCCCCGCGCCGGAGCATGCGGGCAATGTCGCGGCCATACTCCATATGCACATGACCATGGATGAAATAGCGTGGCTTATACCGGTCGAGCAGCGGCAAAAACGCCTCGAAGCCCATATGCGCGTAATCGTCCCCGTCGCCGACGCCCCGTACCGGGGCGTGCGCCACCACGATGTCCACGCCGCCTGCCCGGCGGATCTTCCAGCCGAGCTTCCAGATGCGGTTTTTCATCTCGCGCTCGGAATATTGATTCTTGCCGCCCGAATACAGGCGGCTTCCGCCCAGCCCCGCAATGCGCAGGCCGTTGAACACGACCAGCTTATCTTCAATGCAGTCGCAGCCCTCCGGCGGACGCCTGTCATAATTGCCGTCGTGGTTGCCGCGCACATAATAAAGCGGCGCGCGGCCAAGCGTAGCCAGAAATGACAGATACTCCGCCTTCAAATCGCCGCAGGAGAGCATGAGGTCGTACTCGCTCAGCCGTCCCGGCTGGTAATAGTCCCAAAGATAGGGGCTTTCTTTATCGGCAAGCAGCAGAAGCTTCAAAGCAGCGGCCCCCTTTTCTCCGGCTGGAGCGTCTCGCGGTACAATCCCAGCAGACGCACCATCGGCTTTGCCATCGGCAGCAGATCGTCATACTGCGGGATGCTGCCGCGCACATTGGCGCACAGCCAGTCCATATGCAGAATTTCCTCCGGCGGGAGCCAGCGATCGCCGCTGTTTCGCACGGTGCCTGTCTGGTCGGTGATGCGCCGGTGGAAGGGCGCAAGTTCGCCGTGAATCAGCGCGGCGCGCAGAATCTGCACCAGTTCGCGCGGGCCGTCCGGCAGCGCTTCCATCATCCGCACATCCACCGCCGCGCTTGCAAAGCCCCACCAGTAATTAACCGCCGCTGCGGCGCTCAACTCGTCCCAGCCGCCGCGCAGGATGCTGCGCGCCAGCCGGATATAGACCTCGCCCCAGTTCCACACCGGAAGCGCGGTGCAGACAGGCCCTGCCTCCTGCGCCAGACACAGACCGCGCCAGTCCGGGCTGTCGCCCGTCCCTGGCAGGTCGCGTGCGCAGATCACACGCAGCCCTTCCTGCGCAAGACGCGCAGCAGGCGAAGATTCACAGCACGACCAGCGCAGTTCAATCCAAGCGCGCGGATTTGTCAGCTGCGCGCCGAGAGCAAAGGCGTTGATTGCAGCAGGCGTCCCGAAAATCGGTCCGTCGGCCACATAGCCAATGCGGTCGTCCACCGCCAGCGCACCGGCGATCACGCCGAGCAGGAATTTCGCCTCATAAATGCGGCTGTAATAGGTCCGGACGCCTGGGTACGGCATATCGACCGAGCAGTTGAGAAATCGGATCCCCGGGTATTTGGGCGCAAGTTTGCGGCAGGCGAAGATCAGCGGCACAGTCGTCGTGAAAATGACCTGTGCACCGTCTGAAACGGCCTGCTCCAGTGCGTCCTCGGCGCAGGGATAGTCCTCTGCAAGATAGGACCTGACCAAGACGGTGTCGCCGAGTGCCTGCTCCAGCTGCTGCCGTCCCTTGTCGTGCTCCCGGATCCACGGGCTTTTCTCCGGTGCACATTCATGCACAAACGCCGCGCGGAGCGTCCCGCCGGGGATCATCCGCCCAGCAAGCAGGCCCAGCAGGCCGGAGCCGGACGCTTCCGGCTCTGCATCGGTCTGCATTTCAATCTTTCCGCCCCGCGCGTAGGCGGTCAACTCCGTCCAGACCGCGCGGATGGATTTTTCCAGTTCCGCAGGCCCCAGTACGCGCAGATCGCCCAGCGTATAGGTGTGCAGCCACACCAGCAGTGCCTCCGCCGTCGTGACCGGCGGCTCCTGGCTGAGTTTGTAGTAGGCCGTGCGGAAGGTATAGAACGCGGTCAGAAACGCGCGTTTTTCCCGCTCTGACCAGACATGGTCGGCATCGAAGCCCAGCGCGGCCTGCAGCTTGGGATAGTCGCCGACACGGTTGAAATGCACCTGATACAGGCCGCAGAGCCCATAAAAGTGCAGAAATTCATAATAGACCCGCACTGCCGGGTCGTCGGAATAGACCGGCAGGACGCGCGTGACATAGGCACGGATGGTCGGCGCGTCAAAGCTTTTGAGGACACTCACGCGCTTGTTGCCCTCCTGCACATAGAAGCTTCCCATGTATTCAAAGCACCGGATGGGATCCGTGATGCCGGTGTCGCCCAGATGCGCCTCGCAGAGTGCGACCCACTTTCCCGCGAACTCCGTTCCAAGGTCCAGCAGCGGCATAAAATTCGCGGCAAACGCCGCCTGCCGCCCTGCCGTATTCGTGCCGATGATCTGCGCAATGGGGATATCCAGAACGCCGAGATCCACACGGCCGGCCACCGCGCAGTCGCGCAGCCGTTCCTCCAGCACCTGCGGATACGGATAGCGTCCGCGGTGCACACACTCGCGGTAGCATTTCTGTCCGGCCTTAAGCGCCTGCCGGAACTGCTGAATCGCTTCCTGTCTGCTCATATCAAGCACCTCCCTCTTTGGTTTTCGCCCCTATTTTCCTACGGCATATGAAAAAAGTCAATCAGATTTTCCGCTGCCCGCTATCCGGCCAAAACAGATTTCACGACATTGATGACTCCCGCGCGTACCATTATCAGAATTGGGCTCAGCTTTGTTTTGCGCAGCAGCAGCAAGCAGCCTGCAAAAAGCAGCAGCATCGTCCAATTTGTCTCGGCAAGCGTCACCGGCCCCCCATCCCAGAAAGCATTTACCAGAAGCAGCGCACCGGGGAGCCCAGCAAGCTTTGTGCCGACGAAGGTCGCCGCGTTCACCGCGATCGGACCGGGCGTCATTTCCGCAATGGTCACAAGATCTGCAAATTCCTGTACGCTCAGCCAGCCGTTCGGGGCAACAAGCTGCTCCTGAAGAAGCGGCATCGCCGCGTAGCCGCCACCGAAGCTGAACAGGCCGATCTGCAGAAAACTCAGAAAAAGTTGCAGTGTGATCATCTCCGGTTCCTCCTGCGTGCAAGCAGCGTCCGGACAATACCGAGCACAATACAACAGAGAATAATGTAAACGACGTTCACATGGAAAAAGCAGGCAGTCAGAAACGCACCAAGCACGATTCCTATCGACACGGTATTTTTCTGCCGGACGGCATCCGTCCCCATATCCCACACCACAGACGCGATGACCGCACCAACGCCTGCCTGCATACCAGCCAGCAGCTGCGAAAGCAGGAGATTGCTGCGGAAACGCTCATATAAGAACGAAAGAACTGTAAGGATGAGAAACGGCGGAAGAATCGTTGCGATAATTGCAACCAGTGCGCCAGAGATCCCCGCAAGCTTATACCCTACGACGATCGCTCCGTTCACAGCAATCGCTCCCGGCGCGGACTGCGCAATGGCGATCAAATCCAGCATTTCATCCTCTTCGATCCAATGGTATTCATCCACAAACTTCTTTTTCATAAGCGAGACAATCACATATCCGCCGCCAAACGTGAATGCGCTGAGATACAGCGTGGAGAAAAACAGCGTCCATACTGCCGCTGGGGCTGCTCTGCGTATTATCGACCATTACATTGACAATCTTTGAGGCTCAAATATGGAAGATAAATTCTATCCTTGCAGCGATTGCGGCTGACGGCAGTTACGGCACCGGGTGAGGATGCTTATTCCCGGCACCTGCTGCTGACAACTTACGCGCATCAGACCGTGCGTGTCGATGCTGACATTGTGATTCCCCCTCCGCGGTATGCTCATGATCACAAGCCCTCACGGGGTCGCGGGGTCAGTTAAAGTGCGCAAACTGCTCCCGGATGGAACACTCCGCTGCAAGCCGCATAAGAAAAAGGACAAAGTTTGATCCCACACGCAAGATGGCCGCGTGTGGGATTTTTAACCTCATTTTTCACTTTTCAAAAATAGCGAAAACACTTGAAACTTCAGGAAAAATATTTTTATCGAAACTCAAAAAGCAAACGAAAAAGTTCTGAAAACACTTAGCGGAAATATGCGGAATAGGACGATAGAATAGACTTTTTCAAAAATCCCATCGTCCTCGCCTATGGCGGAGAAGCCGTCGAGCAAACCAGCCTCGCCGTCGGCGATGTCGTAAAGTTGGGCGGCAAGCAGCTTCGCGTAATAGGGCTGCCGGGCAGCGACTACTATGCGGAGGTCTGCTCCATACTGAAAAGGATGCAGACACCGCCGCCTTTGAAATATGGCCAGACGGCTGATGCGGAGAAAATCCCTGCACACAGTGGCTTTCTTACCGTCAGAGCAGTCAGGAGATGGCGGAGAACCTCGCCCAAATCAAAATGCTCTGGGAGGGCGCATATTACGGCATCCTTGCCTCGGTGATCGGCGCAGCGCCGGGCTATGTCTGCTGCATCTTCGTCGGCGCGGCACAGACAGACACCTTGCAGCCATCCCGCTGTGTGCCATTTCCAGGATGCGCATTGCGGACTCCATTGAAACGGTAGAATAACATACCGCTTGACAAAACACATCCCGCAATACATAATAACGATACGTTATATATAACGCATTGTTATTATATAGGAATGGTGCTTATGCCGGCAGTCAGAAAAGTTTCAAAGGAACAAATTATCGACGCTGCGGTGGAGGTACTGCGTGACAACGGCTTTTCTGCCATCAATGCCCGCAGCGTCGCCAAAAAACTGGGCTGTTCCACGCAGCCGATCTACTTTTCGTTCAAGAACATGGACGAACTGAAAACCGCTTTGACAGAACGTGCGATCGAACTGCACACGCAGCGTGTGCGGGATTCTCTGCGCGCCCACGAAGGAAATGACAGCCGCTACAGCAACTACGGCATGGGCTTCGTCAAATTCGCCGCCGAGGAAAAGCAGCTGTTCCGCTGGCTCTATCTGGAGGGCAAACAACCGGGGGCCTATCAGAGTGACATTCTGACGCAGGAGGTCATCGGCGTGATCGTCGATGAATTCGGATATGCGGAGGATACGGCCCGCCGCTTTCATCAGGATATGATCTACTTTACCTACGGACTGGCAATCCTCGCCAATACGGATCATCTGCACCTGACGGAAACAGAGTTGCGTGAGGCGTTCCGCCGGGAGTTCCGTGCGCTGATTGCCATTTATGGAAAGCCCGCAAAGCTGCCTGAAATTGCTGTGAAAGCCGGCGTTGTTTTATGAATCTGAAAGTGTCCTTTTTATGGATTGGGCTTGTGATCTTTGTGCTGCCCATGCTGATCAACATCGCCTATGTCATGTTTCCGCCAGTCGGAAAAGCGGAACAGACCGCAGCGGTCACGCATTGGATTGAAATCGTCGAACAGATCAGCCGCATCGCCTATCTGTTTGCAGTTATGCTGCTCGTGAGCCGGGATGCGTGCAGCTTTCAGAGCGGCTGGCTTTATCTTGCGGCTGCTTTCCTGATTTTGTACTACGCCGTGTGGTTCCGCTATTTTATGGGTAGCCGAGAAATCTCCCTGCTGAACTGTTCGTTCCTCTTTGTCCCGATGCCGCTGGCGGTGTTTCCTGTGCTGTATTATCTGTGCGCCGCTATCTGGCTGCATAACCTTCCGGCTGCAATCATAATGGTGATTTTTGGCGCGGCGCATCTCACTGTGTCACTCCAATCCTTTCGCTGATGCTTGCTGCTTTCAACAAAATTTTTCAACAGCTCTTGACAAGTAACCAATCGGTAACTATACTATGAGTTACCGATTGGTTACTTTGATAAGGAGAAAAAACATGGCTGAACGCACAAAGGAACGGATCTTGGAAACGGCGCTGGAATTGTTTGCGCAGAACGGCTACCTTGGGACATCGATGAATGATATTGCGAGGCAGTTGGGCTTTACGAAGGCCGCCCTGTATAAGCACTATACCAGCAAACAGGAAATTTTAGATAAGATCGTGGAGCGAATGAACAAGATGGACTATGAACGTGCGGAAAGCTATGAAATGCCGGAGACGGAGCCGGACGGCTTTGCGGAGGCTTATCTGCACACGCCGATTTCAAAAATCCGCGCATACAGTATGGCGCAGTTTGATCATTGGACGCAGGAATCGTTTTCCTCTAATTTCCGTAAGATGCTGACACTAGAGCAATACCGTGATCCCAAGCTGGCGCAGCTCCATCACGACTACTTGGCGGGTGGGCCTCTGGAGTACATGGCGGCAATTTTTCGTAAGCTGACAGATACTGACGAAGCCGCCATGCAGCTGGCGCTGGAATTCTATGGGCCAATGTACCTCCTCTACAGCGTCTACGACGGTGCGCAGGATAAAGATTCCGTTGCTCCTTTGCTGGATGCACATATTGAGCAGTTCATTGCCAAGGTTGAATCCTGTTGCAGAAAGGACAGGGAGACGATATGAAGGAACTTGAAGAGAAAAAACAGTGGGTTTTATGCCCTTGGTGCGGCTCGAAAACGCGGCTGCAAATATTTCGGGAAACTGAGTTGAAAGACTTCCCTTTGTTCTGCCCAAAGTGCAGACACGAAAGCATCATCAACGCAAAGAATTTCACGATTGAGACGAAAGAAGCCAGACGCTAAGACGCAGTGCTGATCGCAAAGCCGATCACGCGCTGCGTCTTATTTTTTGAAAAGAGGATTCTTATGAACGCAATTATTTACACCACTAACACCGGCAGCACAGAGCGTTATGCCAAGCTGCTGGCGCAGAAAACCGGACTTCCGGTGTATTCTCTTGCGGAAGCGAAGAAACGGGTCTTTGCCAGAGCGGAGGTTATCTACCTTGGCTGGATCATGGCAGGCTCTGTCAAGGGCTATGCCGAGGCCGCAAAGCGTTACCGGGTACGCGCCGTCTGCGGTGTCGGCATGGGACAAACTGGAACGCAAACGGACAGCACGCGGAAAAAGTCAGCGATGCCAGCCAACATTCCGCTGTTCACCCTGCAAGGAAACTTTGATGTGAAGAAGCTGCACGGCGTTTACCGCCTCATGATGGAGATCATGGTCAAAACAGCAGGCAAAGGTCTTGCTGAAAAGGAAGACCGCACACCGGAGGAGGACGATATGCTGGATATGATGCTCCACAGCGGTGAGCGGGTCAAGGAGGAAAGTCTAAGCGCTGTTCTCGATTGGTACAGCGCACAGCGATAAGAATGGGGAAATTTATGATGATGTGTCCGAAAGGCGGAAAAGAAATGAGAAACGGCTATCTGTTCAGCAGCAAGGACGGCGCATTCAGCTTCGCAAACGAGGTACCGAGTGCTCTGGAAAACGCTAAAAATACCGATGGCTTTGTGAAACTCACCGCTCTGAAGGTCGGCGGCCGCACGAGTGTGGAAGCCTGCTGCTGTAATGCGTGCAGAATGATCACGGTACAGTATTGAGAGGTACAGAGAGAATGAAACTCTATTTTGGAAACGCCGTCACTACGGCGACAACCTTGATGATCCTTGCCCTGCTGGGCTTTATCGGCTGGTCGCTTTTTAACCGTGTAAATATTTCGTGTTGGGGACGGAGAAGTGCTGCGGTGCTGATTTTCGGACTTGTGGTCTGCTGCTTTGCGGCGGCGCGGGACGGCTTGGATATCCATATATACAGGAGCATCAGCCGAACATCTGTCAAATCAGCGTGCTTCGGGACGGAAACGAACTCTACTCCGCAGAATGGAACTGCTATCAGCAAACGGACTGCGTCCATATCGCGTCCGCAACGAAAAGCGTTATGGCGCTGCTGATTGGCATTGCTGTTGACCATCAGATGATCGGCAGTGTGAATGATAGGGTGCTTTCCTACTTTCCGGAGTATTCGGTCAAACGCGGCGAAAAGACGATCTTTGATGTGACAGTCCGGCATTTGCTTACCATGCGTGCACCCTATAAGGGGCACGGGGACCCGTGGACAAAGGTGTGTGCCAGCGAGAACTGGGCAGAAGCATCGCTGGACTTTCTTGGTGGGAAGGGCAGCATCACCGATGAATTCGACTATCGGACAGTTTGCCTGCACATTCCCTCCGGGATTCTTTTCAAAGCCACCGGGATGAAAACCGTGGACTTCGCAAATGAATATCTGTTCCGTCCCCTTGGTATCGCCGGACACGAGAGTTTTTCTGCCGGAACGGCGCAGGCGCATAAGCTGTTCATAGCGGACAAAGCGCCGAGGAAACCAGTCTGGCTTGCCGACCCGCAGGGGCTGGCCACGCCCGGCTACGGACTGTGTCTAAGCGCTGCTGACATGGCGAAGTTCGGTCAACTCTGTCTGCAAAACGGCACATGGAACGGACGGCAGATCGTTTCTCCCGAATGGCTTCGGGAAATGCTTTCTCCGCGCAGGATTGAAAGCGGCGCTTTCAGCGGAATGTTTTACGGCTATCTCTGGTGGATCGTACATCCGGAGAAAAGCATTTACGCCGCGATCGGCGACAGCGGCAATGTGATCTATGTTGCCCCGCACGAGAGAATCGTCGTTGCGGTTTCTTCCTGTTTTCGACCGGCAGTCCGCGACCGCATAGACTTTATGGAGCATCTTTTGCTGCCGATGATACAAAAGGCAGGGATAATTGCTTCCGCCGAATCCATTGATTTGGCGGAGCCAAAGAAATCAAGGAGTAAGTCTATATGAGTATCATTCCCTATGTGATTGAACAAACCAGCCGCGGCGAGCGGAGTTACGACATTTTTTCCCGGCTGCTCTCCGACCGGATCATTTTTCTCGGCGAGGAAGTAACGGACGCATCAGCCAGTTCCATCGTTGCGCAAATGCTGTTTCTGGAGGCACAAGACCCGGACAAGGATATTCAGTTTTACATCAACAGTCCCGGAGGCTCGGTCTCGGCTGGGTTTGCGATCTACGACACCATGCAGTACATCCAGTGCGACGTGTCTACCATCTGCATCGGGTTAGCCGCGAGTTTCGGCGCTTTCCTTTTAGCAGGCGGTGCAAAGGGCAAGCGGATTGCACTCCCCAACGCCGAGATCATGATCCACCAGCCGCTGATTGGCGGGAACGGCGTACATGGCCCGGTCACGGATATTCAGATCGTGACTGAACAGATGCAGAAAACCAAACAGCGGCTGACCCGCATCCTTTCCGAGAATACGGGAAGATCCTTTGCACAGGTCACCGCTGATACGGAGCGCGACAACTATATGTCAGCAGAAGAAGCCCTTGCCTATGGGCTGATCGACAAAATTATTGATCGAAGATAAGGAGAAACAGTATGTCAGAAAAGAATGTTACCATTCGTTTGGAAACCAAAGACGACTATCGCAATGTTGAAAACCTGACCCGCGAGTCCTTCTGGAATGTCTACCGCCCCGGCTGCATGGAACACTATGTGCTGCACTGCTATCGGGATGACCCGGCTTTCGTGCCGGAACTGGATTTTGTGATGGAGTTGGACGGTGAATTGATCGGTCAGGTCATCTATGTGCGGTCGGAAATCGAGTGCGACGATGGGCAAAAGATGCCGATCATGACCTTTGGCCCCATCGGCATCGTGCCAAAATATAAGCGGCAAGGCTACGGAAAGCAGCTGCTCGACTATTCCATGGAAAAAGCGAAGGAAATGGGTGCAGGGGTGCTGGCCATCACCGGTAATATCCTGTTTTACGGCAAGTCCGGCTTCGTCCCGGCAAAGACAAAGGGCGTGCGCTATGCCGACGACCCGGAGGCGGACTACTTCCTCATCAAGGAGCTGACGCCCGGCTTTTTGGACGGTATCTCCGGCACCTACAAAGACCCGGAGGGATATTTCGTCTGCGAGAAGAATCCGGAGGGCTTTGAACAGTTTGAAGCGACCTTCCCGAAGAAGGAAAAGCTGAAGCTGTCGGGACAGCTGTTCTGAACAGGAGGTATCAATCTATGATCGAGTCAAGATGCGGGCTGCTGTGCAGCGATTGCAGCTTCCGGGAAGCGATGGGATGCAAAGGATGCGTACATATGGACAAGCCCTTCTGGTCAGACAGCTGCCCCGTAAAATCCTGCTGTGAAGCGAAAGGCTTGCAGCACTGCGGAGCGTGCAGCGACTTTGTCTGTCCTTTGCTGCATACGTTTGCATACGACATGGAGCAAAGCGATAACGGCGCAAGGATCGAGCAATGCAAAAAATGGTGTAAAAATATTAAGGCGTCACCGCATAATTTGGCAAGATGACTCGGCGTGGGATTTTTCGTCAAGTCAAGGTTTGGAAAACGAAGGAATACTTTGTGTATTTCTCGTTTTTCAAACCGCAGAATTGGCGGAAAAGCCCCGGCGAGGCACGCAGACACAATTGTGCGGTGATGCCTTAAAAATATTGAGTGAGAGTAGGCGCAAATACAGATGAATGAACGGCCGAATCTGAATAAAGAACTGGATGCACTTACTTTCCGCAACTTTTATTATCTGAAACAGGAACTTTCCGACTTTTGTAAGGAAAACGGATTGCCGACATCGGGCAGTAAAGCAGAACTCACAGATAGAATTGCATACTTTCTTGATACGGGAAGTGTACTGAAACCATCTGGTGAAAGAAAAACGACTGCAAACATCGGCACGCTTACAGAGGACACGGTCATAGAACCGAATATTGTCTGCTCCGAAAAACACCGTGCGTTCTTCAGCGAGAAAATCGGAAAAGGTTTTTCTTTCAATGTTCCGTTTCAAGAATGGCTGAAAGCAAACGCCGGAAAAACTTATGGTGATGCGATTCGGACGTATTATCGGATCTTAGAGGAAAAGAAGCAACGCAAAACGGAGATCGGCAGGCAGTTTGAGTACAACACATACATCCGTGATTTCTTTACAGACAATCCCGGAAAGAGCCTGCACGATGCAATCGTATGCTGGAATTACAAAAAGGGCTTGCCGGGGCATCATCGGTATGAGCAGTCCGACCTTCGTGCGCTGGACTTGCAAATTCCATAAACTTCCTATTTGTTAAACCCTATGAATGAAAGGAAAAGAAGAAAAACAATGTCAAAGAGAGCGCGGCAATACACCGGTATTTTTGCGGCCATAATCGTCTATTATCTCGTTCACGAAGGGGCGCACCTGCTGTATGCACTTTTTACAGGGGTATTTCGGCAGGTAAAATTTATGGGGCTTGGTGTGCAGGTTGACGTTTTCCGTGAACGCATGACAGATACACAGCTCGGCATCTTCTGCCTTGTCGGCGCATTGGCGACTTTCTGCATGGCGTATCTGTTGACTGCGCTTGCAAAGAAACTCGCCACTACGGAGAGCAAACTGTTTCGCGCAGTTCTGTATTACATCACGATTGCACTTCTTTTGATCGATCCGCTTTACCAGAGCATCCTATGCGGACTGTTTGGCGGCGGAGATATGAACGGAATCGCACTTCTGCTGCCCGAATGGGCAGCAAGGATTGGATTCGGAGCACTCCTAATCGTAAACGGGCTTGTATTCTGGACGCGGGTCTTGCCGGTTTACAGCAAATTCTTTTCCAATACGGAGGCACAGACATGAATGCGTTACGGGCGAGAATCATCTCGCAGGAAAAAGGCACTTATAAAATCCAAAGCGGTGCAGCGGTAAAGCTGGCCGAGATCCGATATGAGACGCAAACGGTTTCTGATTATCCCGCGGTCGGGGATTATGTCATTGCCATGTGGCCGGAGGACGGCAGCAATGCGGTCATTACGGGATTGTTTCCGCGAAAGAGCTGCTTTATCCGAAAGGCGGCGGGCACGGGAAAGCAGGAACAGGTCGTCGCCGCCAATATTGACACTGCCTTTCTCTGCATGTCTCTGAACAACAACTTTAATATCCGTCGGCTGGAGCGGTACCTATCTATTGCTTACGACAGTGGCGCAGTTCCTGTTGTGGTTCTGACAAAATCAGATCTTTGTTCCGATGTAGAAAGCAAAATTATTGAAGTGCAACATGCCGCGCCGGGTGTGGATGTGCTGGCGATCTCCTCACTGGATGAGGACTAGGCGGGATACTCCACAAGCTTCGCTTGCTCCGTGCAGATTGCATTTTCTTTTATTTTCAGTATTTCATACAGAAAAAGCGGCACTTTCACGCCGCAAAAATGCAATCGGTACTCCGCCAACTTCGTTGGCTCCGTACCGTCTCAAATCTTTTTTCTGCGCTAAAACGGCCACATGAGATGCGGCCGCCGCGCTTTCGCGCGGAAGATTTGGACGGTCGAACCGCAGGCTTCTCGCACCACCCATTTCCGGCAAAACAAAAAAGCCATTCCTTACGGAATGACTTTTTGTTTTGGTGGAGATAAGCGGGATCGAACCGCTGACCTCATGACTGCCAGCTGCTATCGGTTCGTGATTTCTGGTGATTTTGAGTATAATATGTCCGTTCTGTCAGCGAAAAGTGCGGGATTTCGCAAGACTTTGCCCACTGCGTCCACCCGCTTTCGCGCACACTTGGGTCACAATCCGGGTCAGTTCTCAGCTGTTGGATATTCGTTGCAGAGCAGACGATAGGGGGCTTCGTCTTCTTCAATCTTTGGGAACCGTCCGACCGGCGGATTGAAGCGATTATCGGTGTTGTCATCGTTGCACTGGCTGACCTCGCCCAGCAGGACAGCGCCCGTGCCGGGTTCGACCTCAAAATCGTGATACATATACTGCTGGATATGAATGCTCTCACCCGGCGTCAGGCGCACCTGCGTTCCGGCAGGAACGGTGTAGGTTCTGCCGTCGCAGTGGACGGTCACGTCGGATTCGCGGTCGATGGACTCGTCGGGCAGACTGTTGTAGACGCGGATCAGGATGTTGCCGCCGCCGCGATTGATAATATCCTCCGTTTTATACCAATGGAAATGATTCGGGGAATACTGCCCCTCTTTCATGTAGAGCAATTTCTCAGCGTAGACTTTCGGGTACTTGTCCTGCATGGCGCGGTTGCCGTTGCGGATGGTGATGAGCGACATACCAACCTTGTCAAAGTTGCCGAGACCGTAATCGGTGATGTCCCAGCCGAGCATACAGTCGCGGACTTCATCGTATTCATGCCCCTTTGTTTTCCATTCTTCGGGCGTAAAATTGCAGAACGGCGGCAGGTAGCAATGCTCCCGCGCGCACATGGCTTCGAGCTCTTTTAAGGCTTTGTTTATTTCGGAGCGTTTCATAAGACGGATTCCTCCTATGTTGTGAAATGACACGGGCTATGGCTGCTTGCGGCGGACGGCGCGGCGCATCTGCTGGTATCCGCTGAACCCGCTTTCCAGCGCGGCGCGGCGCGCCGAAAACTCGCCTTTTTCCAGCAGCGCGCAGGCGTAGTGACGGCGGAGTTCTGTCAGATATGCGTGAACCGTCATGCCGTAAGCACGGCAAAAAATACGGTCAAGCTGCCGCTGACTCAGGAAAAACTGCGCACACAGATCCTGAACGGAAAACGGCGTCCGGAAATTGACGTCGAGGTAGCTTTTGATACGAAGTGCCGTTGTGTCCGCATGCTTTTTTCCAGAAAGCGTATTGGGCGGCCTTACCTCCGATAATACACCCAGAAAATCAAACAGACACCGCAGATACAAGAGCTTCGTCTGCAAAAGCTGCGGCTCCGAAGAAGCCGCCTGCCGGTCAAGCCGCAGCAGCAGCGGCAGCAGCTCATCCGGCGCTCTGGCAGAGGAAAATGCCTGACGGGAAAGGAAGCGGCGCAGGGACGCAAGCGGATCTGCTTCTCCTTTTTCGGCCGGCGGCAGCTCCAGCGTACATTCCACGCAGTATTCCTCCATGATATCTGCCGCAGAGGAAATCTGGCAGTGCGGAACAAATGGCAGCGTTACATAAATATCGTTCGTTTCCACATGAAAGAGCGTATCGTCGATCTGAATCTGTCCTGCGCCGGAGAGAATATAGTGCAGTTCGATCGTCGGATGCGTGTGCAGCGGAATCACCCATGCGTGGGTATTTTCGTGAATCTTAGAGAAGCGAAGAATCTGCAGTGCAGCGTTTTCAAATGAGATGGATAGCGGCTGCATCAGCAGATTGGTTGTATGCAGCTCCGGCTGCTTGTTCATGATCTCGCCCCCTGTGTTGTGCTCTGCTGACAGTATAGCAGAAGTTTCCGCAGGCGGCGAGTTCTTTTTACAATCGGACAACAAACGTCATGATTTTTGCATGCAGTGCGGAGAATGCCAGCGTATTGCCGGAGACATCCACTGTCTCGCGGCGACTGCCGATAAAGTCTGTGCACCATGCGCCTTGGATGGGCTGGCAAAATCGAATCGAAACGGAAAGCGCATGACCGGTGTACTGATAGCCGCGAATCAGAATTTCTCCATCTCCCAGCCCCTGCACGCAGGAAACAACAAACTCCGGCACATCCAGACAAAACAGGCTCTGTGCCGATTCCTGCATCTGCGCGGGATGCGCGGTATCCTGATAATACAGTTCCGGCGTGTGATAGCGCTCGGCCAGCATGGAAAGCTCGCTGTCCGGCGTATCGAATGCCAGTGCGTATTCCATCTTCCAATTGCCGAGCAGCTGAGAATCCTGCGGATAGAGTGCGCATGGGCCGGGCGGAGCGTAGGCGGTCATGGAGCGAACCGAGCCGCACCGCCCAACGGCGCGCAGCAGCGTCACGGCAAGATCTGCGCCGTTTTCGCCATCCGACGCTTCATACTCCAGCAGTCCCGCACCCATAAATACCAGCCGCTGCCGTCCGTTTTGCAGGTAGACAAAGCGCTTTTGCGCATAGCAGCCGCTTTCTGTCTCAACCCACGCCTCCGGCTTTGGCTGCCGTCTGCGAATGGGGTGGGCTTCCACGGTAAAGATGGAATCAGCAAAGCTTTCGTCACAGGAAAATCCGGTTGGGAAATGCACCCGCAGGCGATGATCGCCGGCGCGGTTCTCAATTTCCAGATGAAACCGAAGCAGCGGGTCATTTTTCCGCAGACTGAGCGTCAGACGGAGCGACTGCTCCGCCTCGTCCGGCTTGCGGCGATAGCGCCAGTCCAGAATGGCGCTGGCGCAAAGCGCCCCCTGCTGGATACGGATAGACGGCGCGCTGGTCACAGAATTCCAGACCTTCGCGGTAAGCTCCGGCGAAAACAGGTACGCATCGCCGATATCCGCTTCGTCGGTGAAGAGATTTAACCCTCGATATGCTGTGCCGCTGCGCTTGTTTTTTACGTCCAGCGTTCCGTTCGGCTGAATGGAAACCTGCAGATATTCGTTTTCCAGCGTCTGAAAGCGAACAACCGGACGCTCCGGCAGCGACAGCGGAACGATCGACGGACGGCAGTATAGCGTCGTCCAGCTCATGGCCGCCTGATGCGGAAGCTGCACCAGCACGTCGGCAAGCAGATAGTCGTCCCAGCTTGGATCGCGATCCATTGGGTGCAGAATCACGCCGTCTTTTCGCAGGCGGACGATCTGACAGGGAATGTCCTGTCCGTCTGCTGTTCGGATAGCAAGGCCGCGGAGCAGCGTATCTGCCGGCAGCCGCAGTGTAAACGTCTGTATGGCGTTTTCCTCCGGCCACGGGGAAAGATGGAACAGCTGCACCGGAATTTCATCCGCAAGCGTCTGCTGCGTGTCTGTCTGCGCGGTAAGCCGGCGCATGGCCTCCTGCTGGTACTGCTGCGTAATATCGCGCGCCCACGCAAAGCGCCGCTCCATATCGCGCGCAACATCGTCACAGCTGCATCCGCAGATGCTGTCGTGCGGATGGTTTTGCAATAGATATTTCCAGGCGGTGTCCAGATAATGCAGGCCAAGCGGCAGATGTGCTGCTGCCAGCATCGCGCTCAGCGGCTCGGCACAGCGCACAAGCCCTGCCTCACACTGCGCATTTTCGATTTTCTGCGGAATATGCGTGGAGAATGTATTTTTGAGCGTTGGATTCAAATGGCGGCCTGCGGAATAATTCGTCCGGTTCTGTTCCCCGCAGAGTACGGTAAGCTCACCCGGCGTAATGTGCAGCTCGTCCAGATACTGCGTCAGCGATATCTGACGCAGCTCGTAATCGTCATGCGTTTCATTAAAATACCGGATAAATTCCGGAAGGGCATAATTTGGTGTCTGATGGTCACAGCCGTTCATAAACAGAAGCTGCCCGCTTGGCGAGCGCGGCAGTCGTTCATGAAACCAGTCCTCAAACTGGCGGCTGACCGTCTCCGGCGTATCGGCCAGAGGGAAAGCGTTGAGATAGCCCCGGTCGTCCGGCAGGCGGAGCGTCAGAAGCTGCGTGCCGTCAGGCGACTGCCAGAGCACCTCGTAGGGCGGCTCAGGATCATCTGAGCTCCCGCGCCAGATCACAGCCGCGCGGAAGCCGTACCCGGCGAAGATCTGCGGCAGCTGCGCCGGATGAGAAAAGATATCCGGCAGATATCCAACCGGCGTGCCGACGCCAAAGCGCTGCGCCAGCGCAAGGCCGCGGCTGAGATTGCGCAGAATAGACTCCTGACCGATGCATTGTAAATCCGGCAGGACATACCAGGGGCCGACGGCAATGCGCCCGGCTTCAATCAGGTGCCGCAGCCGCTCCGCCTGATCCGGGCGCACCTCCAGATAATCCTCCAGACAGACTGTCTGTCCGTCAAGGTGAAAGTGTGGAAATTCCGGGTGCTGCTCCAGATAGGGGATCAGCGTATCGAGCATATCCACAAGGCGCATCCGGAACAGCTGAAAGGACAAATACCATTCGCGATCCCAATGCGTGTGGGAAAGAACATAACCGATCGTTTTTTTCATGACGGCACCTCCTGCCGTATACATATCACGAAGCGGATTCAGATACAAGCACGCATGCAAAAGATGTCTTGATTTGATAGCTCGATGTCGGAAATTTATCTTGCGGCGTTTTTCACAAAATTCTATAATGAAACCAGATTGAGCCGTGAGGTGCTGCCGTATGAAAACTGCTGGAAATAGGAAGCGAAATATGCACTTTCAGACAAAGGTTCTGATTGTGTCCGTGCTGATTGTCTGCGTGATGGCCGGGGCAATCGGCAGCTTCTGGTATCGGCAGACATCGAAGCAGGCGCAAAGCTCGGCAGAGCGCTATATCGGCAGCGTTCTGGAGCGGCTGAACGGCTCGTTTGAAACGATGCTGCGCGACGTGGACCATCTGGTAATCTGCGCATCCATTGATATAAACCATATTGTGAACCCACTTCGAAATTACAAGACGGCAGCTCCATCCGAAAAGCTGGCGTGCAACCAGACAATTCTGGACACCATGCTGAGTCTGTATCAGTTCAAGACATATCTGGAGGGAATGATGATCTCCAGTGTGGACGGGAACTATTTCCGAATCGGAACGACGCTCCCCTATCAAACGCTGATTCAGCAGCCATGGTTTTATGAGGTGTCGATGGATGGAAAAAAGAGCGCCGTGATCCTGCCGTACAGCAACGGCTCGGAAATGGTGCTTTCCATCGCACGCAACATCTATTCCGGCAGTGAGCAGCTGGGCGTTGTAAAGGCAGATGTGCGCTACACCATTTTAAACGACTGCTATGGCAGGGACTTCAACGGTCTTGGCGCAATTTATATCATTGACCCTGTAAGCGAACGCATTATCTACCCGCTGGACGTGCCGCAGCAGATCGGAGCACAGCTGCTGACAAGCGGCGGGCAGGGCGAAGCAAGCGGCAGCGGCTATGCGGAAATCGACGGTGTTTCCAGTCTTGTGATCTATCAGCGTTCCGAGCTGACCGGCTGGCTGACGCTCGGTGTTGTGCCCGAAAGCGATGTAACGCGTGAATTTCGCAGCGTCAGCCTGACAGCGATGGCAGTCAGCCTGCTGTTCGGCGTGGTAGCAGTCGCATTCCTGGCAGTCTTCTTGTTCGGTGAAACCGCAAAAATCCAGAAGCTGTGCACTGCGGTCGCACAGATCGGCGGACAGAATCTGCAAATGCAGCCCGTGATTCACTCTGGCGACGAGATTGAAACGCTTCAAAATCAAATCATCTACATGGTTGACCGCATCCGGAATCTACTGTACGACATTCAGTGCGCGGAGCAGACGCGCCACAAGCTGGAATTTCAGATTCTGCAAAACCAGATCAATCCGCATTTTCTGCATAATACGCTCAACACCATCCGCTATATGGCCTATGTGCAGAAAGAGGAGAATATCGTAACCGTCGTTGACAGTCTTTCCGTATTGCTGCGGAACAACATGCGCGCAAACGAATATCTGACAATCGAAGAGGAGGCGCAGAGTCTGCGCAGCTATCTGGAGATCCAGACCTTTAAATACAGCGGAAAATACGTCTATACAGTTGAGGTTGAGCCGGGACTAGAACAGTATAGAATCTTGAAAATGCTGATCCAGCCGCTGGTGGAAAACGCGCTCAAGCACGGAATTGCACCATCTGACCGGCCGGGGGTTGTCAAGGTACAGATATTTTTGGACGGTGAAATGCTGCGGGTCGAGGTCGTGGACAACGGAGTGGGAATGCAGCAGGAGCTCATTGAAAAAATTCTGAACGAAAGCGACGACAGTCATATCGGTCTGCAGAACGTGATCGGCCGGATCAAAATTTACTATGGCGCGCCGTATGGCGTGGAGCTCCACTCCGGCGGGTTCGGGACGAGAGTGGCTCTGCTGCTGCCAAAAATAGAAATGAAAAAAGGAACGGAGGCGGCAGAACATGTATAATGTGATGATCGTGGACGACGAATTGTGGTTCCGCAGCTATCTGAAAGAGCTGATCGACCAGAGCGGCAGCGAGTTTCTGGTATGCGCGCAGGCGGCCAACGGCGCGGAGGCGCTGAAAATTCTTGCAGCGCAGCCGGTCGATGTGGTGATCGCGGATGTGCTGATGCCGGTCATGGACGGGGTAGAGCTGATGCAGCATCTTTCCGACCTGCCGCACCGGCTGCCGGTGCTTGCGCTGAGCAACTGTGACGACTATCTGCACGTCAGGCAGATGCTTCAGCTTGGCGCGCAGGACTATCTGCTCAAGCATGAGATCAGTGCCGCGGCTCTGCGGGAGCATCTTCAGCGCGCCGCCGACTGGATCCGGCAGCAGGCCACGGTAAGCAGCGAGCACGCGCGCGAACGGGACGCGGAGGCCTATGTGCGCAAAAACCACATGGTTCTGAAAAATGAGTTTCTCCACCGGCTCCTCACGGAGGAAATACCGCCGGAGGAGCTTCGGCATCATATGGATGTTCTTGGCATTCGGCTTGCGCAGGATCGGCTGATGCTGTGCCTTTTGACGTTTACCCCATGCGCAGATGGCCGGTCTGCATACGCTGCGCAGGACGACCCGCTGTTTGATTACGGTGTGCTCAATATTGTTGAAGAGATCCTGCATGAGAGCGGAGATGGTCTGGCGGGAAGCCTTGGCGACGGCATCTATGTGCTGCTGTTTTCGCATGGCGGACAGGTCAGTCAGGCAAAAATCGACGCCCGGACGCAGAACGTCCTGCAGAGGATCTCATTCTGCATGAGAAATTACTTTAACCGGCAGGCGAACTTCTGCATGGACAAATCGCTGCGGGATATAGCCCACCTGCGTGAGGGCTATCGCTATGTAGCGGCGCTGAAACAGGAACTGTTTTATCACGACGACACCTGCGTGCTGCGCAGTCCGGAGGAACAGACGCAGTCTGTGCTGATGGGACTGCCGTTGGAAACAGAAAAAAGCTTTGCCTCCGCGCTGGAGGATGGCACAGCGTATGAGGTACGGCTGAACGAGATTTTTGACATGATCGAAACACGCCGCGTTGATCTGGAAAATGCCCGCATGATTCTGAATGATCTTCTGGGCGTACTCAATCGTGCGGCAAAAAAGCATCGTGTGCCGCTGGAAAGCGTCTATGGCAGCTGCAGCAGCTTTGATGAAATCTGGCGGCGCTTTTCTTCCGTCGCCGATGCAAAGGCGTTCTTTTTCGGTGCGTTTTCCCGGCTGGTTTCGGCGATGCACACAGATGCACCGTCAGCCGGATACTCCCATTATGTCCGTCAGACGCTGCGCCGCATTCAGACGGATTATGCCGACGAGCTGTCGGTCAGCGAGATTGCGGAGCAGCTCGGCATTTCCAGCAATTATCTCAGCAAACTGTTTAAGGAGGAGACCGGGACAGGTTTTGCGGTTTATCTGACGGACTATCGCATTGAGCGCAGCATTGCGCTGATGAAAGAGCACACGCTTCCGCTCAGTCAGATCGCAGAGCGGTGCGGCTTCCGACAGTATACCTATTTTACGAACGTATTTAAGAAAAAGACGGGAAAAAGCCCGCGTGCATACTTGTCCGAAGTGTAGAAGAGTATAAGTTATTGTGGTTTTTTGCAGTTTTTTTCATGGATGGACTGCTTTACAATCATAACAGAAAGAGCCAAAGGCTCCGAACAAATGAAAAGGAGAACCAGAAATGAAAAAGATGCAGAAAATTCTTTGCATGCTTCTGGCGCTGGCCATGCTGCTGTCCTTTGCAGCCTGCGCAGCGAAGGAAGCTGCTCCCAACACGACGGATACCCCCGCTGCGGATGCGGCAGATGCAAAGACGGAAACCAAAGCCGAGGACACCCCGGCCGAGCAGCCGGCAGCGGAGCTGCCTGAGCTGACGCTGATGCTCCAGACCTCCGACGAGTCGAACGGTCTGCTTGCAGCAGTTGACTATGTCAACGCCCACGCCGAAGAAATCGGCGCAAAGCTCATTCTGGAAAAAGTGCCGGACGGCGATCAGGGCGAGCAAGTGATTCAGGTTCGCTACGCCGGCGGCGAGGACGTGCCCGATATCCTCTACTTCCAGCCTGTGTCCTACACCAACTCCCGTCTGTCCGTCGCCGACAACTTTGTTGACCTGACGGCAAACGACTATTCCTATCTCTACAGCGATTCCTATCTGCGTACCCCCGGCTACCTGCTGGATGGCAAGCTTTACAATCTCCCGATTGCAACCGGCGGTGGTATGTATATGTTCTACAACAAGGACGTGCTGGCCGCATCCGGCATCACCGAAGTCCCCACCACATGGGACGCGTTCCTTGCTGACTGCGAAGCGATCAAGGCAAACGGCATTTCCCCGGTCTACTATTCCGGCGTTGACACGTGGACACTCCAGTTCTTTGCGCTGATGGGATGGTACAGCGATTACGCTCCCGAGGATGCACAGGCCTTTGCCGACGCAATGAGCACCAACCAGAAGCATTGGAGCGACATGAATGGCTTCATCGACTCCATCGGCAAGATCAAGGAGCTGGTCGATCTTGGCTATGTGCAGGAAACCTACCTGTCCGATACCTATCAGCAGGCGCAGCAGGCACTGCTTGACGGCACTTGCGCATTCTATGCACAGGGCGACTGGGTTGTCGGCGAGCTGGAGAAGATCGACGCGGACAAGACCGCTTCCTCCATCGGCGCGTTCCTCATCCCGCTGGCAGATCATCTGTACTGCGGCGTCGGCGTGAACAAGGGCTTCTACGTCTCCAAGAACGGCAAGAACCCCGAGCTTGCACAGAAAGTTATGGAAGCACTCGTTTCTCCGGAAGCACAGCAGGCATATTTTGATGCACAGTCCGGCATTCCCGTTGCGAACGGCGTTACCGCCGATCTGAAAGGTCCGTATGCCGACATCAAGAACATTCTCGACACCGCCGACCTCAGCCCGCAGTGGACGGACTTCTGCAAGTATTCCAAGGGCCCGCTGGAGACCTATATCTCCGAGGTGCTCGTCGGCACCAAGACGCCCGCGGACGTTGCCGCAGCGCTCGACGCTGACTTTGCAAAAGCCGCGATTGACGCCGGCGATCCCAACTGGAATTAAACACAGTCATTGACCACAGCAAGGGCGTCTGCCAAACGGATACTTGGCAGACGCCCTTCCGTATAGCGAGGAAATTGTGAAGTATGAATAAGAACAAGCGCTATCCCGCGTTGTTTATGGCGCCCGGCGTTCTGATTTACGGCGTCTTTTTCATCCTGCCTGTGCTGATCGGCGTCTGGTATTCCTTTACAAACCGGAACTTTACCAGAGCGGACTTTGTCGGGCTCATGAACTACAAAAATATCATCAGCGATCCCAGCATCAAGCGGGCGCTGCTCAATACGATCATTTTTACGGTTGTGACGACTGTCGGAAAGGTTGGCCTTGGTCTTGCACTGGCCGTATTTCTGAACCGGAAGCTTCACCTGCGCAACTATCTGCGCGGAATCAGCTTCTTCCCGGCCATCATCAGTACCGTTGCCGTTGGCATTGTCTTTACGGCAATTCTGCATCCCTACGGCCTGCTCAACCAGTTCTTCCGCGCGCTCGGACTGGATTTTATGGCGAAAAACTGGCTGACAGATACAAAGCTGGCGCTTTTGTCTGTCTGCGGTGTGGAGATCTGGAAGTGGTCGGGCTTCAACATGGTCATCATCCTTGCCGGGCTTCAGGCCGTTCCGCCGGAATATCAGGAAGCCGCAACCATCGACGGTGCAAACGCATGGCAGCGCTTCTGGCGCGTTACGTTCCCGCTGATCCTGCCGGCGTTCAATAACGCGTTCGTAAACAGTCTGATCGGCGGCCTGAAAGTGTTCGATATCATTGTCGCCACCACAAACGGCGGCCCGGGCGTTACCACGCAGGTCATGAACACCATGATCTATCGCTCGTTCTCGTTCAATATGCAGGGCGAGGCAAATGCAGGCTATGTCCTGCTGGCGGTCATTGTCGCCGGGCTTACCTCGTTGGTATTGCTGGTCAATCCCAACGATTTTCGCGCCTATATGGTGCATGAGGTGGCAGAGCGCAGCGGTTATCAGCTTGACCTTGATGGCCCGCTGCGCTGGCACGTCTGGCCGCAGCTCAGCATTCTCAGCGGACGGATGACGCTGACCGCCCGAGGCGCCGAAGAGCCGGTGATCCGCGCCGACAATATGCGCCTCGACGTGGCGCTGCTGCCGCTGCTCTCGCATCAGCTGCAGGTGAAGCAGGTGATGCTCAAGGGCGCGGTGATCCAGCTGACCCCGAAAACCGAGGCGGTTCGCGACAGCTCAGCGCCGGTGGTGCCGCATGACAACACCCTGCCGCTGGCCCCGGAGGATCGCGGATGGTCCTACGATGTGCGTCAGCTGCAGGTGGCCGACAGCGTGCTCTTCTTCCAGCATGAGAACGGCGAGCAGGTGACCGTGCGCGATATCCGTCTGCAGATGGAGCAGGATGAGAATCACCGGGCCACCGTGGATTTCTCCGGCCGGGTGAACCGTGACCAGCGCGACCTGGCGCTGAACTTCTCCGCCACCGTGCAGGGCGGCGATTATCCGCACTCCTTAAAAGCCGACTTTACCCAGCTTAGCTGGCAGTTGCGCGGCGCCGAGCTCCCACCGGACGGCATTAATGGTCAGGGGAGTCTGCAGGCCAGCTGGCAGGAAGATGACAAGACCCTGCGTTTTGACAACCTGAATCTGATGGCTAACCGCAGCACCGTTACCGGCAGCGGCAGCGTGGTGCTGGGGGATCGCCCGGACTGGTCGCTGGATTTGCACGCCACCACTCTCGATCTCGATAGTCTGCTGGCGCAAAGGTCGCCGGCGACGGACAGTAGCGCCAGTCAGCAGGGCCAGAGTCAGACGCGACCGCTGCGCCCGGTGATCGCCGACAGCGATGAGCGCGAAGATTACCAGAGCCTGCGCGGCTTCAACGGCCGAATGGCTCTTAGCGCCGACCAGCTGCAGTGGCGCGGTCTGAACTTCACCCAGGTGCAGAGCGAAATCAGCAACCAGCAGGGGCTGCTGACGGTCAGCAAAATGCAGGGCAATCTTGATGGCGGGCAGCTCTCTCTCCCTGGCACCCTGGATGCCCGCGGCGACACGCCGCTGGCGACGTTCCAGCCGGCGCTGCAGAATGTGGAGATCGGTTCGCTGATCAAAGCCTTTAACTATTCCTTAAACCTGACCGGCAAGCTGTCGCTGAGCGGCGAATTTTCCGGAACGCGCATTGACGCCGATGATTTCCGTCGCCACTGGCAGGGACAGGCTCAGCTCCAGATGGCCGATACCCGCACCGAAGGGCTGAACTTCCAGCAGCTGGTGCAGCAGGCCGTGGAGCGCAGCACCAACGTGCGGGCGCAGGAAAATTACGACAATGCCACCCGCCTGGATTCCGTGAGCAGCCGGCTGACGCTGGATAACGGGCTGGTGACGCTGAACCGCCTGCAGGGGCAGTCCGACGTGATGGCGATGACCGGCGAAGGACAGCTCGATCTGCAGAAAGAGAACTGCGATATGCGCTTCAACGTGCGCGTGCTCGGCGGCTGGAAAGGGGAGGGCAAGCTTATCGACCGCCTGAAACAGACCGCTATCCCGCTGCGCATCTACGGCGAGTGGCAGTCGCTGAGCTACAGTCTGCAGGTC
>OLVY01000616.1_pt1 | contig 25960 bp, 23 predicted proteins | sample 1674261 | NCBI WGS metagenome assembly OLVY01 (sample SAMEA103958155, study PRJEB25191) | human gut metagenome | biome: human-associated habitat [ENVO:00009003]; feature: intestine environment [ENVO:2100002]; material: feces | place: Germany | collected 2013/2015
CCGCTGACCTCTTGCATGCCATGCAAGCGCTCTCCCAGCTGAGCTAATCCCCCATAGCCTGTGTCGTTCCTGACGACGTGTGTTATTATACCAGCTGAAAGGAGAGTTGTCAACAGCTTTTTTCAAATTCGTGCAAAAAAGTCCCGCCGGGTGCATTTCTGCCTCCGGCGGGACTTGCGTCCAGGAGAACTCAGGCTTTGGTGTACTGACGGTCGAAGATCTGGGGTGCTGCCTTGATGAGCAGCACAGCGCCCACCACAGTGATGAGCGTCTCCGGCAGCATGTAGCTGGCGTTGTACACGAGGCTGTAGGTCCAGGCGCTCAGACCCTCATTCAGGTTGCCCCAGACGAGGACGCCGGACAGGAAGCTGCACATGAAGCGCAGGAAGCCTGCGATGGCCGTACCGACGGCCACGCCGACCATCCGGTTCTTGAAGGGGCGGGCGAAGAACTCTGCGGTACCCAGAGCCATAAAGGCCACCAGATAGTCCAGCAGGATCTCGCCGAGGAAGTAGATAAAGGTGGGCGTCGGGGGAGCCCAGAAGCCCAGCAGCATCTGCAGGCAGCCGTTCACCAGACCGGTGAACAGACCCCACTTGACGCCGTGGCGGAAGGAGACGAGCACGAAGGGCAGCATACTCAGCAGAGTGACGCTGCCGCCGTTGGGCATGGTGAAGATCTTGATGTTGGCCAGCACGGTGCCGATAGCCACCATCAGCGCGCACTCCACCAGCACCCGGGTCTTGGAGTAGGATTTCGACATGAGGATTCCTCTTCTCATAATAATAGTACACAAAAACAAAAATACGCCTGCTTTTGCTGGCAGGCGCACGGGCTGTTTGTGAAAATCGGGACCTTTCCGCAAACTACCTACGCCGGCATTACCCGGATCAGGTTCAAGGGTCTCTGCTTCCAGCAGATCTCAGCCTCACGGCGCCCCTGTTTTCATGTCCGCTTTCAGTATAGCCGCTCTCCGCCAAAAGTCAAGCCCCCGGCGGCATATCGGCCCGCCGGGTCACATATTCTGGAACAAGCACACTTTGGCGGGAGGGAGCAGTCATGAAAGGTGATCCGGAACAGCGGGCGCTGCTGCTGGGAGAGTACATCGTGGAGCATGGGGCCACCGTGCGGGCGGCGGCGCGGGCCTTCGGCTGCAGCAAGTCCACCGTACACAAAGACGTGTCGGTGCGGCTGCGGACGGTAGGCCCTGAGCTGTTCCGGCAGGTGCAGATGGTGCTGGCCCGGAACAAGGCTGAGCGCCATCTGCGGGGCGGCGCGGCCACCCGGGAAAAATATCACAAGCCTCGTTAACAGAAAGCGGCGGTGTCCAGGCACCGCCGCTTTGTCATGTCATCTGGTGGAACTGCTCCAGCGCCGCCTTTTCCAGCCGGCTCACCTGTGCCTGGCTGATGCCGATCTCCCGGGCCACCTCCATCTGAGTCTTGCCTTTGAGGTAGCGCAGTTCCATGATGCGCTTTTCGCGCGGGGTGAGGCCCGCCACGGTCTGGCGGAACTGCAGGCCGCTGATCCAGCTGTCCTCGCCGTCGGGGTCGCGCACCTGGTCGATGACGTACACCGCATCGCCGCCGTCGGCGTAGACCGGTTCCTCAAGACTCAGCGGCTCCACCACCGATTCCAGCGCCGCCGACACCTCGCGGCGGGACAGACCGGTCTTCTGGGCGATCTCGTCCACGGTGGGTTCACGGCCCAGCTGCTTTTCCAGCTCCTCGCGGGACTGCATGGCCCGGTAGGCCGTGTCCCGGAGGCTGCGGCTCACCCGCAGGGCGTTGTTGTCCCGCAGGAACCGCCGTATCTCGCCAATGATCATCGGCACGCCGTAGGTGGAGAACCGCACCTGCTGGGCCGGGTCGAAGTTGTCGATGGCCTTGATGAGCCCGATGCACCCCACCTGAAACAGGTCGTCCATGTTCTCGCCCCGCTGCGAAAAGCGCTGCACCACGCTGAGCACCAGCCGCAGATTGCCCTCTATCATGCTCTGGCGGGCCTCTTTGTCCCCGGCCCGCGCCCGGGTGAGCAGGTCGCGTTTCTCCTGCTCGGACAGTATCGGCAGTTCGGCGGTGTTCACGCCGCACAGCTCAACCTTGTTGTACATCCCCTACCCTCCGGTTTCGTTTCAATTTCACCGGAAGTATGGCCGCAGGGGCAGGATAACATTCATTCCAAATTCAGGGGGCTACTCCCCCAGCTGCTCCCTCAGCTGCCGTATGATCCTTTTCTCCAGCCTCGAAATATAGCTCTGGCTGATGCCGATGGCGTCTGCCACCTCCTTCTGGGTCCGCTCCACGCCGTCCAGCAGGCCGAAGCGCAGCTCCATGATCTGGCGCTCCCGGGGCGAGAGCTGCTCCACCGACCGGCGGAGGCTGGCCCGCTCGGCGTCCTGTTCGAGACGCTGGCCCACCTGATTCTCCTCGCTGCTCAGCACGTCCGACAGCAGCAGCTCGTTGCCGTCGCCGTCCACATTCAGCGGCTCGTCAAGGCTGGCCTCCTGACGGCGGTTGGAGGTCTTGCGCAGGTACATCAGGATCTCGTTGCCGATGCAGCGGCTGGCGTAGGTGGCCAGCTTGATGCTGCGTTCCGGCGTGAAGGTGTTCACGGCCTTGATCAGCCCGATGGTGCCGATGCTGATCAGGTCCTCGGCGGGCACACCGCTGTTCTCGTACTTTTTGGCAAGGTACACCACCAGCCGCAGATTGTGCAGGATGAGCGCATCGCGGGCGTCTGCCTCTCCGGCGGCCATGCGGGCCAGCAGGGCTTTTTCCTCGGCGGGGGAGAGGGGAGAGGGCAGGCTGGCGGTGCCGGCCAGATACTGCACGCCGCCGCAAAACCGCAGCCGCGCACACAGGCGGTGCCAGAGCTGCCGCAAAAACTGGAACATGAGCAGTCCTCCCTATAATAAGTATTATAAGAGCAGCTGTGCCGCATCCTCGCCGTACAGCAGCTCCCATGCAGGGTCCGGCGGCGTGGGGCAGCAGAACGCCGCCAGCAGCCCGCCTGCGCGGTCTTTGCCCAACTGCAGGGCAGCGGGCAGGGCAGGCAGCATGCTCTGGCCGTGAATGCTGCGGCAGGGCACCAGATGCACCCCCAGCTCCGGCGGGGGCGGGGCTGTGCTGTGGGCAAACCAACCATCGAGATACTGCCGGGCTGCCTGCGGCAGGCGGTGCCGCACCGCCGGGTACTGCACCAGCACCACGGCCTTGCCGCTCAACGGCTCCTGCAGGGCAAAGCCGGTGTCGTGGAAGGCCTGTACCGGCAGCTGCACCCCGGCCACCTCCAGCGTGGCGGGCACGCTGGGCGCGCCGCTGCGGCCAAAGCAGTACAGCAGGGCCCGCAGTACGGCATACACCCCCGCACAGCTGGCCAGCAGCCGCCCCGGTGACAGCGGCAGGCTGACGCTCAGGTTGCGGCTCTGCACGCCGGGCAGCACCACCGCTCCGCACAAAAGCAGGTTGAGCAGTGCATACCACGCACACAACCGGGCAAAACGCCCCCGCCCGGGCAGGCCGTAGGCGGCGGCCACCACCGCGCAACCTGTGAAAATTTTATAACCAACTGCCACGGCTCCCGGCAGCTCCGGGGCCAGCAGTACCAGTGCCGACACTGCCGCCAGCGCCGCCCCGGTGCACAGCCGCACCCCGGTGCACACGGTGGCGCACAGCAGACCGGCTGCGGTGAGAAACAGGGCAGCAAGGACAAAATTGGTCAGCAGAAGCTCATCGAGGTAGATCACGCTTTTCAATGCCGCAGCCCCCTTGCAGCCAGTGTACCGCCCGGCGGCGGCAAAGCTTGTCGGAACCGGAAAACCGCCTGCGGACTGTACAGAAGCAATACTTTTATAGACCTTGTTTCACATTTTTTACACTTTTTGCAAAAAGGTACTTGAACATTTCTGGAAAGTGTGGTATATTATTGCCATCCTAGTAAGGATTGGTGAGCACACGAAAGTGAGCTTGCAAAATATCTTTCTACATTTTGAAGGGAGTAATTCATTATGATGATGCCTGCAAACTTTTCCGCAATCTCTGAGAACGAGATGACCTACGTCAACGGTGGCGCTTCTCTGGCTGAGATCCTGGCCCCCGAGCTGAAGGTCGAGAACTGGCAGAAGTTCAACACCAACATGGTTACCATCATTGGTAACAGCTTCCTGGGCAAGTACGTCGAGAACACTGTCGGCGTTCTGTTCGGCGGCAGCTACCGTCCCGGTGCTCTGGGCAACGCTTGGTACGGCGACGTCAAGGGTTCTTACAACGCTGGCTACGACGCTGGCTTCGGCAAGCATGATGATGAGCAGACCGCTGGCGACAAGTTCCTGAACGGTGCTAACGGCGTTCTGAACGCTGGCCTGCGCATGGTCGGTTCTGCTGCTGCTATCTACAACCTGGCTACCGGCACCGTGAAGAACGATGTCAGTGAGAAGGCTTGGAAGGTCGAGTTCTAATCAGCCCTTGTGACTGACTAGCTGGTTTGCCTGAGGGCAGACCAAAGAACAGGTTCTGAATGGGCCCGGAGACGAAAGTCTCCGGGCCCATTTTTGCGTGCGGCTCCCTCAGTCGCCTGCGGCGACAGCTCCCTCTAGGAGGAAGCTTTTTTGTTGGTACGGGAAAGTTGGCCGGGCTGCCAAAAGCCTCCCTCCGGGAGAAAGATTTCCCCCGGCCGGGGCCGCAGAATTGTTTTGACAATAGCCTGGGATGTGATACAATAAACTCATATCGTCCGGTTGGGGCCGGACCAAAGGAGGAACAAAAAATGAGATCCTGGAACTACAAGCTGCTGTGCGGGGCGGTGTGCCTGGCACAGCTGGCCTGCCTGAGCCTGCCCGTATGGGCAGCACAAAATTCGGCGGCGTTCACCCGGCAGACCACCCTGCAGCAGCTGCGGGATGACCCGGCCATCCAGTCGTCTGGCTACTATACTTACTGCCGTGAGCTGAGCGGCCTTGGCAACGAATACTGGAAGAACAAAACGCTGGAACGGTACATGCGCCCGGAGCTGGTGGATGACAGCGTGGCGGCCATGAATCTGGTGGCGGAAAATACCCGCAATGGGGTACAGGTGACCTGGCAGGTGTACAGCCCGGAGGAGATCGCGGCAAACTCTTCACTGGGGTGTGTGCAGCTGTATTATTTCCCAGGCAAGGAGCCGGGCGGCAAGTACGCGCTGGTGGTGCCCGGCAACGGCAGCACCATGACCTCCGAGATGGAAGAGGGTGGCTCTGCGGCCTACCAGCTGCATGAACAGGGCTACACCGTGTTCGTGCTGCGGTACCGCACCTGGATCGACATGGGCGACAATGCGCCCATTCAGGATCTTGCCAATGCGGTAAAGTTTATCACGGCCCATGCCGGGCAGTTCGGTGTGCAGCCGGAAAATTATGCGCTGGTGGGCTATTCCTCTGGCGGACAGATTGCAGGAATCTTTGCAAACAAGGAACGGGGCTATGGCTCCTATCAGGTGGAAAGACCCGGTGCACTGCTGTTGGGTTACCCGGTGGTGGACCTGACAGTGATGAAGCCGCTTTACCACATTCTGTATGACATTGGCACCTGCGGCTGGCGTTACTACTGGGCAAACCTGTGTAATATGGTAGACGCAGACTATCCGCCTGTGTACTTCTGGTGGGGGAAAAACGATGTTGTGTTGAGCTCTGCCGAGATGCCTGGCCAGCACAGGGATTTTGACCGGACCTTGGAGCGAAACAACATTCCCCATCAGATGGTCGTTTATCAGAATGCCCCTCACAGCATCGGCACCGCCAACGGCACCGATGCGGAGGGCTGGATGATGGATGCGGTGGCTTTCTGGGAAGCACATACCACCGGCTGATTCAAAACGGAAAGGAATGGGTGAAATGTTCGGACATCTGCTGAAACGCGGTGCGGCCATGCTGTGCCTTGCGGCTGTTCTTGCCCTGCCGGCCTATGCGGAAGGGCGCATCACCACCGATATGACCATGAAGGAGATCCGCTCCGACCCGGCCATTGCGGGCAGCGGGGTCTCCACCTATTGCAAAGGGGATGCGGACAGCCTTGCACTGCGCCGCCTGTATGAAAACAAGACCCTTCTGGACTATGTGGGTGAGACCACGGCACAGGACAGCGCCGACGGCCTGAACATCGTCATTGAGAATTACGAAGCCGGTAAGCAGGTGACCTGGCAGGTGTACAGCCCGGAAGAGGTCGCAGCCGACTCCTCGCTGGGCTGTGTGCAGCTGTTCTGGTTCCCCGGCACGAATGCCGATGGCAAATATGCGCTGGTGGTGGGCGGCAATGCGGCCATGAAAAGCGGCGACCTGAACGAGGGCATTGCTGTGGCAGCGAAGCTGAACGAGATGGGCTATAGCGTCTTTGTGCTGCGGTATCGCATCTGGTGGGACCTGGGGAACAACGGGCCGCTGCAGGATCTGGGCCGGGCGGTGCAGTTCATCACGAACCATGCACAGCAGTTCGGCGTGCAGCCGGAAAACTATGCCCTCGTGGGCTTTTCCTCCGGCGGGCAGCTGTGCGGGCTGTTCAGTTCGGATAAGCGCTATGGCTACAAGGCCTATGATGTGCCAAAGCCCGGTGCACTGCTGATGGGCTACCCCGTCAACGATTTTGCGGAGATCAAGCCGGTGTACCATGCCGTGATGGACCCGGCATCCTGCAGATGGAGGTATTACTGGTCGGATATCTCAGGCGGCATCACACCGGATTTCCCGCCGACCTATTTCTGGTACGGCAAGAATGATGTTACCCTGAAGACTCTGGGATATCCGTTCCAGGGTCCGGCCGTCCGGAAGGCGTTGGAGGCAAACGGTGTACCCTGTGAGGTGCACGTCTATGAAAATGCACCCCATGCCATCGGCACCGGCAATGGCACCGATGCAGAGGGCTGGATGACGGATGCGGTGGCTTTCTGGGAGCAGCACACTTCCTGAAATATCGGAATTTGAATTTGTAAAAAAGGGGATGTTTTTATGCAAAACAAGATCTCTCGCCGCCAGTTTCTGCAGGTGACCGGTGCCTCGGCCGCTGCGCTGCTGCTGGCCGGCCTGCCGGTGGAGGCCTCTGCCGCATCGGGCCATCTGACCGTTACGCCGGATACCCTCGTCTCTGACCTGCGTGCCGACCCGACATTCGCCGCCAGCGGCGTGTGGACCTGGCAGAGTGCCGTGGACAGCCCGGACACCCCGGAAGCAGGTACCACGCTGTCGGACTATGTGGGCGCCAACATGGCACAGGACAGCGCCGACGCCCTGAACTATCTGGCCGATACCTATGAAGCCGGCACTCAGGTGACTTATAAAGTGTACTCCCCGGAGGAGATCGCCGCAGACGCCACCCGTGATGGCGTGGAACTGTATTACTGGCCGTCGGAAGTGCCCGGCAGCAAGTTTGTGGTGGTCATGTCCGGCAATGTGCTCAACAAGACTTCCAATATGTCCGAGGGCTATGCCACGGCATGGCGGCTGCACCAGATGGGCTACGCAGCCTTCGTGCTGCGCTACCGCGTGTTCCTCAAGGCAAAGGACAACGCCCCGGTGGCTGACCTTGGCAACGCTGTCCGGTTCATCACCACTCATGCAGACCAGTTCCATGTGCAGCCGGAAAACTACGCCCTGCTGGGCTATTCCTCCGGCGGCCATCTGGCCGGTGTGTTCTCCGGCGACGAACTGGGCTACAAGCACTATGGGGTGCCCAAGCCCGGTGCTTTGCTGCTGGGCTATCCCATCAACAATTTCTTTGAGTATAAGCCGGTCTATCATGCTGCCATCGACCCCTTTGTGCTGGAGGGCCGGTACTATGAACTGAACATCTCTGACTGTGTCACCGACGATTACCCGCCGGTGTATCACTGGTACGGCGAGAACGATTATGTGTTCCCGCTGCTGTGCTACCCGGCTCAGCGCCCGGCGCTGAGCCGCGCACTGGAAAAGCACCATGTGCCCTGCAAAGAGGTGATGTTCCCCAATGCGACCCACGGCGTGGGTACCGGCGCAGGCACCGATGCCGACGGCTGGATGCTGGACGCTGCGAACTTCTGGGAGACCCAGATCAACGGCTGAATCTGAACAAAAGAGGAGCGGAATGCAATGAAGAACCTGAATGCCTGTCTGGCAAGCCTGAACCTCGGCCTGCCGGACGATGTGCGCCGCCTGAAAGAGGCGGGCTATTATACCGAGGCCATTGCCTGCATTGACACCTACCTGGCGGAGGACTGGACAAAGACCCAGAACCAGCCGGTGCAGCCTGCCGGCCCTCTGCCGGAAAACCCCACGCCCCGCGGGGTGGATGCCATGCGGGATGCTCTGCTGGCCCAGCGGGAGATCCTGCGCCGTCTGCCGCTGGACTATACGGTGCCCGAAGCACAGGCGCTGGAACTGCTGCAGGACCTTGTGCGGGACTTTACCCCGGAGGAATTCCGGGCACTGGACAAGGCCGGTGCCATGGACTGGCGGTTCGTGGAAGGGGAGAAGAAATATATCCACTCCTTTGCCGAGACCCTGTTGGCCACCCATCCGGAGCTGGCAGCCCGGCAGATCGACCCGCCCCAGCAGCACCCCAGCTGGGAGCGGTATGAGCCGGAGCACGAGCAGATGGTGCGCACCGGCGCAGTCAGCGCGGACATCACGCTGGAAACCAGCATCGGCATGAGCGACGAGGCCTTTGCCGCTGCCCTTGCGGCTGCAAAGCAGCAGGGCCGCAGCACCGTGCACGTCCGGGTGTGGCTGCCGCTCCCGGCGGCCTGCCCGGCACAGAGCAATATCACGCTGGATTCCTTCACCGAGCCGCCGACCCACATTGCACCGGAAGATGCTGCCCAGCGCACGGCGTATTGGGAGGCCGACCTTGCCGAGAACCGGCGTTTTGGCGCGGTGTACAGTTACCGTACCACGGCCCGCTATGCCGACCCGCTGCACATGCAGGCGGACCCCGTGCAGCCGGATTTTGACACGCAGGAGGAGCTGCCGCATCTGGAGTTCACGCCCTATCTGCGGGCACTGGCGGCCCAGCTCACCCAGGGGCTCACCGACCCGGTGCAGAAGGCAAAGCACATCTACGACTATGTGACCCTCAACACCCACTACCACTACCAGCCGCCCTACTTCGTGCAGGAGAACATCACCGACGGCTGTGTCCACAACCGCCGGGGTGACTGCGGCATCATGGCCTCTACCTTCATCGTGCTGTGCCGTCTGGCCGGCATCCCGGCCCAGTGGCAGAGCGGCCTTGTGGTGCGGCGGGAGATGGTGGGCTGCCACGACTGGGCCGCGTTCTACATCGCGCCCCACGGCTGGATGTACGCCGACTGCTCGGCCGGTGCCTCCATGGCCCGTGCCGGGAATGAGAAGATGCGCCTGCACTACTTTGGCAATCTGGACACCGGCCGCATGGTGGCGAACCGTGCCCTCTGCGCACCCTTTGACCCGCCCATGTGCTCCTTCCGCGCCGACCCCTGTGACAATCAGGTGGGCGAGGTGGAAGCCGACGGTGTGGGCCTGTACGGCGAGCAGCTGCAGTGGAGCCAGACGCTGCGCCGCTACGAGACACTGTAAAAAGCAAAAGGTCCGGGCTTTGCATCTGCACGGCCCGGATCTTGGATTTTATAAGGAGACATCTCATGGAATTTCTTTCGCTTTTGTATACGGTTCTGCTGGTGGCCATCTGCCTGCTGCAGGCACTGCTGCTGTACCGCTCCGGCAAACAGGCACCCCGGCAGGACGACGAAGCCCTCAAAGAGTGGGTGCGTCAGCAGCTGGACGCCCAGTCGAAGCTCTTTGCCCAGAAGCAGGCCGAGCTGGCCCGGCAGAACTACGACGCCATGCGCGGCATCAGCGAAACGCTGCAGACCGCTGTGCAGGGTATGAGCAGCACCCTGAATGCCGGGCAGGCCGCGCAGCAGCAGACCATGGAACAGCGCCTGCAGGGGCTGGAAGCTTCCAACGCCCGCAAGCTGGAAGAAATGCGCAAAACGCTGGCCGAAAGCATGGCCGCCCTGCAGGCACAGAATGCCCAGAAGCTGGACGAGATCCGCTGCACGGTGGACGAGCAGCTGCAGGATGCCCTGCAGAAGCGGGTGACCGAGAGCTTCAAGGCGGTCAACGCCCAGCTGGAACAGGTGTACAAGGGCCTGGGTGAGATGCAGAGCCTTGCCGCCGATGTGGGCGGCCTGAAACAGGTGCTGTCGGGCGTCAAGACCCGCGGCATCCTGGGCGAGATCCAGCTGGGAGCCATTCTGGAAGAAATTCTGGCCCCAGAGCAGTACGACACCAATGTGGCCACCATCCCCGGCAGCGCCCAGCGGGTGGAGTACGCTATCAAAATGCCGGGTGCCGACGGCGGCAGCGTCTGGCTGCCGATCGACTCCAAGTTCCCCGGTGATACCTACGCCCACCTGCAGGATGCGCAGGCATCCGGCGATGCGCAGGCTGTGGAAAACGCCCGCCATGCACTGGAACTGGTGCTGCGCAGCGAGGCCAAGGACATCCGCGAAAAGTATGTGGAGCCGCCGTATACCACAGCCTTCGGCATCCTGTTTCTGCCCTTCGAGGGCCTGTACGCCGAGGTGGTGAATGCGGGCCTGCTGGAGGTGCTGCAGCGGGACTATCAGGTGAACGTGGCCGGCCCCAGCACCATGGCGGCCCTGCTCAACAGCCTGCAGATGGGCTTCAAGACCCTTGCCATCCAGAAGCGTTCGGGCGAGGTGTGGCAGCTGCTGGGTGCCGTCAAGACTGAGTTCGACAAGTTCGGGCAGGGGCTTTCCAAGCTGCAGCAGCGTCTGCGCCAGACCGACGAAGAGCTGGATAATCTCATCGGCGTGCGCAGCCGTGCCATCAGCCGCAAATTGCGGGCCGTACAGACGATGGATGACGCCAGCGCTGCGGCCCTGCTGGAGCTGGACACCGAGCCGGGCCGCCCCGTGTCTGCCCGCCTGCCGGAAAGCAGGGGCGATGAATAACGGTTGTGGTCAGGGGGCAGGAAAAGCCGCAGATCCCTCTTGCTAAATTTCTGACGATATGCTATACTAGGAATTGTTCTTAAGAAGAATCGGCCGCTTTCTGCGGCACAGCATAAAAATAAAGGAGCATGGGATTTATGAGCGTACAGAAGATCAGCAATGCCATTCTGGGCGTGGGGGTGGACGATACCACCATCGACCTGTTTGAAAGTCAGTACCCGGTGCCTACCGGCGTCAGCTACAACTCCTATGTCATTCTGGATGAAAAGGTCGCCATTCTGGATACGGTGGACAACCGTGCCACGGATGCCTGGCTGGCTAACCTCACCGAAGCGCTGGGCGACCGCATGCCGGAATATCTGGTGGTCTCCCACATGGAGCCGGACCATGGTGCCAACATTGCCCGCCTGGCCGCTAAGTACCCGGACATGAAGGTGGTGGGCAACGCCAAGACCTTTGTGTATATGGAGCAGTTCTTCGGCCCGGATGCCGTGGCCAAGGAGCGCCGTGTGGTGGTGAAGGACGGCGAGAGCTTGTCTCTGGGAAGCCACACCCTCACCTTTGTGTTTGCACCCATGGTGCACTGGCCAGAGGTCATGGTCAGCTATGAGAGCAGCGAAAAGGTGCTGTTCTCCGCCGACGGTTTCGGCCGCTTCGGGGCGGTGGCAAAGTTTGACGAAAAGGCCGACTGGGCCAGCGAAGCCCGCCGGTATTACCTGAACATCGTGGGCAAGTACGGCCCGCAGGTGCAGGCACTGCTCAAAAAGGCAGCCGCACTGGATATTGCCACCATCTGCCCGCTGCACGGCCCGGTGCTCACCGGGGACCTGGGCAAGTATCTGGCCTATTATGATACCTGGTCCAGCTACAAGCCGGAGGAGCCGGAAAAGATCCTTGTGGCCAGTGCTTCCATCCACGGCCATACCCGCGCCGCGGCCCACACCATGGCCGAAAAGCTGCGTGCCAAGGGCGCAAAGGTGGTGGAGATGGACCTGACCCGCACCGATGTGTCCTACGCCGTCACCGAGGCCTTCCGCTGCGGAAAGATCGTTCTGGCCTGCGCCACCTATGATGGCTTCCTCTTCCCACCGATGGAGTCCCTGCTGACCCACCTCAAGACCAAGGCGTTCCAGAACCGTACCGTCGGACTGATGGAGAACGGCACCTGGGCCCCCATGGCTGCCAAACTCATGCGCGCCGAGCTGGAAGGCATGAAGAACATCACGGTCTGCGAGAACGTGGTCACCATCCGCTCTGCTGCCAATGCTGCCGCGGAAGCCCAGATGGACGCTCTGGCCGACGAGATCGTGGCAAAATAAGCCCCAAAAGCGCGTAAAATCAGAAAAGACAAGCTGCCCGCATACCGGATGTGACAAGATCACACGGTATGCGGGCAGCTTTTTATCGGGGTGCAGGACTGCAGCGAGAGGACGGGAATGCTCTGTCATTCTTGCGCGGAAACCTGAACTACGACGGAAATTTCGGTCGGATGGTACGGCCCGGCATATTACGGGAGATCTGCTGAAATACATTTTAGCTGTCGGAAACGATAAATCCGTGTTCGCGGATCATCTGTGCCAGCACCGCAGCAATGTCACCGTCAAAAAGCAGTGACTGCTTGGCGATCTCATTCGGGCAGACGGCCTCGCCCTTGTTGATGCAGACGTGGGTGGCATTGAGGTTCCTGGCTGTCATCCGCCAGAAAGGATACTTGATGATGACCGGGGTGTTGCCGCCGACGCCAAGTTCTAAGAACAAGATCTTCTGCCCCTCGTGGCGGCGGAGAAATTCGCTGTACCGCTCGGCGGCGGCGTGCCAGCCGGCATCCTCTACAAAGCTGTCATCACAGCGCAGGTTCATCGTGAGCAGTTTGCCGCAGTGCGGGCAGTGGGGGACAAGCTCGGCGCGCAGGTATTCGTCCTGCACCTGCAAAAACTCCGGGCTGGCATCCCGGGGCGGGCGCACATTGAGCAGTGCGCGCAGCAGCTGCTTCTGCCCGGCGGCATCGTCCGGGACGGCCAGATGCCGGTATTCGGGGGCTTCTGACAGCAGGCGGCTGAGCAAAAAACGGCGGCGTTCGGTCTGGGTCATAGAAAGACCTCCTTTGCGGTACCAAACGGCAAAACGCCCTGAAAACAGCGTTTCCAAGGCGATCTGCACGAAACGGGAATCAGAACTCGTAGGGAGGGTTGCCGGAGAAGTCGGCGATGGCGCCGTGAGCATCCTCCAGGATTATTGCATTGGGTGTGCGGGGCATCTCGGCGTGCCCCGGCTGACGAGGCCATGATACACCCCTTTTTGCCCGGCGTAAAGTACGCACAATGCGGTAACCTGGTTACCGGCGGGTGACTTTTGACCGGTTACGATTCGGAAACTTTTGCGATGAACCGCCGATTTCTCGCAATTTGGGCTGCAAAAAAATTTTTTGAGCCGGATGTGCGGGGGTGTCCGGCCCCTGCTTGACAAGTACCGCTTCTGTGCCGTAAAATAGAAAAAACGGCCCGCGAGGGGCCGGAGCCTGAAGCCCATCATGGACGCTATGTGGGTGTGGGGCGAACAGTACAAACAACAGAATGCGTGACTGCGCGCCGGGCAGCTGCCGTACCTGCGGCAGCACCCGGCATTTTTTGCAAAAAGGAGAAATTGCACCATGGAGCGGATCTTACTGCTGGAGGATGACAAAAGTCTGGTCACCGGGCTGACCCTTGCACTGGGCCGGGCGGGTTATGCGCTGGACACGGCCCGTACCCTGGCCGAGGCCGGGCATCTGTGGCAGGCGGGCCGCTACGACCTGCTGATGCTGGACGTGACTCTGCCGGACGGCACCGGCTTCGACTTCTGCCGGGAGGTGCGCCGCACTTCCGGGGTGCCCATCCTGTTTCTGACCGCGTCGGATGAGGAAATGGACATCATCACCGGGCTGGACCTGGGTGGTGACGATTACATCACCAAGCCCTTCAAGCTGGGGGTGCTGCTGAGTCGGGTGCACGCACTGCTGCGCCGGGCCGGAGGGTTCGGGGCACAGCAGGCCACCGAGCTGTGCTCCGGCGGCATCCGGGTAGATCTGCTGGCCGGCCGGGCCGAAAAGAACGGCGTTCCGCTGGAACTCACGGCAGCGGAGTACAAGTTGCTGTGCCTGTTTCTGCGCAGCCCGGGGCAGGTGCTGACCAAAGAGACCATTCTGAACGCCCTGTGGGATTGCGAGGGCAATTATGTAGATACCAACACCCTCACGGTGTACATCCGGCGGCTGCGGCTCAAGGTGGAGGATGACCCCGGCAGCCCGCAGCGGCTGGTCACGGTGCGGGGCATGGGCTACCGCTGGAACGGGGATGTGTGAGATGAAATTTCTGGTGGAGGACGATGTCCGGCAGCTGTTTGCCCGGTTGTGCACCGGGCTGGCTGCGGCCCTGCTGGCGGCAGAATGCGCGTCGTGGGCACTGTGCCCGGCACTGTGCCTGCCGCTGCTGGGGCTGTTTGTCCTTCTGGCGGCCGGGGTGCTGGGCAGTGCCGCTGCTTATTTTGCCCGATGGCAGAAACGGCTGGAGGAAGCGGCTGCGCAGGTGCGTGCCCTGCTGGACGGGGACGCCACTGCCCGGCTGGACAGCGGCCGTGAAGGGCAGTTGTACCGGCTGTTCCATGAAGTGAATGAGATGGCGGCAGTGCTCAACGCCCATGCCGACCGGGAACAGCGGGAAAAGCAGTTTTTGAAGAACACCATGGCCGATATCTCTCACCAGCTCAAGACGCCGCTGGCCGCTCTGAATATCTACAACGGTCTGCTGCAGGCCGGAACGGATGACGCAGAAAATGTGCGGGAGCTGGCCGAACTTTCCGAACAGGAGCTGGACCGGATGGAACAGCTGGTGCAAAGTCTGCTCAAGCTCACCCGGCTGGATGCGGGGACTGTACAGCTGGAAAAAACGGAACAAGATCTGCAAGGTCTGCTGGAGCAGACTGCCCGGCCCTTTGCCTGCCGCGCCCGGCAGGAGCAAAAGCAGCTGGCCGTCGCGGCAGAGCAGGGGGTGTGCCTGTGCTGTGACCGGGTGTGGATGCGCGAGGCCGTGGGCAACCTGATCAAGAACGCGCTGGACCACACCCGCGCCGGGGACACCGTGACGGTAGAGGGCAGCCGCTTTGCCGACTTTGTGCGCATCCGGGTGGTGGACACCGGCACCGGCATCCACCCGGAGGACCTGCCCCATCTGTTCAAGCGATTCTACCGCAGCCGCTTTGCGCAGGATACGCCGGGCATCGGGCTGGGGCTGCCGCTGGCGAAATCCATTGTGGAGGTCCACGGCGGCACACTGGAAGTGGAAAGTGAGCTGGGCCGGGGCACCGCCTTCACCATCCTGCTGCGGAACAGGCCCGCTCCGGCAATCCCTACAAAATTGTAGTCTTGCAGTCACCGGGCTGTAGCAAACGGGTGGTATGCTGTGGACAGATCAAAACGAAAGAAGGTTTTTGTATGAATCTGTTGCAGGCACAGGCCCTTTGCAAGACCTACGGCACCGGCGAGACTGCCGTGCAGGCGCTGAAGGACGTGAGCTTCTCGGTGCCCAAGGGCGAATTTGTGGCCGTGGTGGGCGAGAGCGGTTCCGGCAAGAGCACTCTGCTCAATCTGCTGGGCGGGCTGGACACCCCTACCTCCGGCAAGGTGCTGCTGGACGGGCGAGATCTGTTTGCCATGAAAGAGCGGGAGCGCACCATCTTCCGCCGCCGGAACATCGGCTTTGTGTTTCAGGCGTTCAACCTGATCCCGGAGCTGACCGTGGAGCAGAATATCCTGTTCCCGGTATTGCTGGACTACCAGAAGCCGGACACGGCGTATCTGGAAGAACTGCTGGATGTGCTGGACCTCCGCAAGCGGCGCAGTCACCTGCCCGGCCAGCTTTCCGGCGGGCAGCAGCAGCGCGTGGCCATCGGGCGGGCGCTCATCACCCGTCCGGCGCTGATTTTAGCCGATGAGCCGACCGGCAATCTGGACACCCGCAACAGCGGCGAGGTGATCGCCCTGCTGAAGGAGGCTTCCCGCAAATACGCCCAGACCATCGTCATGATCACCCACAGCCGCAGCATCGCCCAGACGGCAGACCGGGTGCTGCAGGTGTCGGACGGCGTGCTGACCGACTTCGGGAGGTGCGCGGAATGAAAAGCTATCTAAGCCTGATCCCCATTTCTGCCAGGGTGCGCAGGCGGCAGAACCGGCTGACCATCCTGTGCATCGTCACGGCAGTGTTCCTGGTCACGGCCATCTTCAGTGTGGCGGACATGATGCTGCGCACCCAGACGGGCCGTGCAGCCGGAAAAAGCGGCAGCTGGCATCTGGAGGTCACCGGCATCACGCCGGAGCAGGCTGCGCAGCTGGTCGGCCAGCCGGACGTGGTGCGGGTGGGTGCCGGAGCAGTATTCAATGAGAACGGCGAAAGCGCATACCGCCTGAACGGCAAGCGGGTGGTGCTGTATGGTGCCGATGCAGATTATGTGAGCCTGAACCGTGCCGCAGCCTTTGCGGGCACCTACCCGCAGGCGGAAAACGAAGTGCTGCTGGGCAAGACCGCTGCACGGGTGCTGCATGTGGGCAGCGGAGACACTGTAACGCTGACACTGCCGGACGGAACGGAAAAGCCCCTCACGGTCACCGGCGTCGGCGGCATCGACGAGAATTTTTACGGCGAGCAGTACAGCATCGTGGATGCCTACCTGCCGCAGGAAGCCTTTGCGGCCCTGCTGACTGCAAACGGCGAGGCACTGCCCCAGACACATTATGAGCTGGAATACACCAGCGCGGCCAGAGCAGCAAAGGCCCTGCCGAAGCTGCGCAGCCGGTACGGGGAGACGGCTGTGCAGGAAAACCTGCAGGTGATGGGTTCGGCAGGGCAGAGCAGCAGTACGGCTTTTCAGACCGTGTACGGGATGGCAGCGGTGCTGTTCGTGCTGGTGCTGCTGGCCGGAGTGCTGATGATCTCCGGCAGCATGAACAGCAATCTGGCCCAGCGCACCCAGTTCTTTGGCATGATGCGCTGCATCGGCATGAGCAAACGGCAGGTCATCCGGTTCGTCCGGCTGGAAGCCCTCAACTGGTGCAGGACGGCGGTGCCCATCGGCCTTGTGCTGGGCACTTTGGTCAGCTGGACGATCTGCGCCGCGCTGCGGTACGGCGTCGGCGGCGAGTTTGCGGCAACGCCAGTCTGGCAGCTGAGCCCTGCGGGCCTGTGCGCCGGTGCCGTGGTGGGTGTGGTGACGGTGCTGCTGGCTGCGCAGGCCCCGGCAAAGCGGGCGGCAAAGGTCTCGCCGATGGCGGCGGTCTCCGGCAGCACCCAGAATGTGCCGGTGGGCCGTGCGGCCCATGCCGGAAAGGGCCGGGTGGAACTGGCACTGGGCGTCCGCCATGCCACCGCCAGCAAAAAGAACTGGGCCCTGATGACCGCCAGCTTTGCGTTGAGCATTGTGCTGGCGCTGGGCTTTACCGTGCTCTTGCAGTTCGCCTCTCTGCTGTTGCCCAGTCTGGTGCCGTGGCAGCCCGATGTGCTTTACAACGGCTACGGCAATGCGCAGGTGCTGCCCGGCAGCATGACCCGGACACTGCTGGAAGTGCCGGGCGTCGCCCATGCGTGGGGCTGCACTGGTCTGGTGGATACCCCGGCCAGCAGCGACAAGGGCAACGTGGACCACGTTATCTTCTGCTCCTACGATGATTATATGCTGGAGTCCAGCCGTTCCGTGGTGGTACGGGGTCGGATGCCCGGCGCAGGCAATGAAGTGATGACCATCTACAATAAGAACAACCCCATGCAGATCGGGGACGTCATCACAGTGAACGGGGTGCCGCTTACCATCGTGGGTGCCTTCTCGGAGGGCACCTTCCCGGATGATGTGACCCTTATTGCACCGGAAGCGCTGCTCCGACAGGTGGCAGGCGACCAGAACTATAATATGGTAGGTGTGCAGTTGGACCGCACCGCCGACGAGGACACCCTCTTCACGCTGGCGGACCTTGCCACGGATGACGTCATCATGCAGGACCTGCGGGAGAGCAACCGGCAGGACCGCGGCACCTATTACGCGGTACGCATCGTGCTGTACGGTTTTCTGGCCATCATCGGCGGCATCTCGCTGCTGAACATCGTCAACAGCATCTCCATGAGCGTTTCCGCCCGTGCCCGGCAGTACGGTGCCATGCGTGCCGTGGGCATGGAGGATGTCCAACTGTGCCGGATGATCGCGGCGGAGGCCGGGACCTATGCGGCGTCCGGCCTGCTGGTGGGCGTTGCTGCCGGCCTTGTGCTGCACCGTGCACTGTATACCCGGCTGATCACCCACTATTTCGGCGTCGTGTGGCGGGTGCCCTTCGGGCTGCTGGCAGTGCTCTGTCTGTTCGTGGCAGGTGCAGCGGCGCTTGCGGTGCACGGTCCGGTGAAGCGATTGCAGGCAATGCCCGTCACAGCAGCCATCAACGAACTCTGACAAACAAAAAACAAGCGCCGGAGCGCTCCCTTTTGCGGGAATGCTCCGGCGCTTTTGGGTGTAACTCAGTCCAGCACGGGAATGTCCAGCCCGAATTCCAGCGGGCGGAACCGGGGGCAGACGTTTTCGGTGATGGAGATCACCGAGGCGGCCAGACGGCTGCCGATCTCGCAGGAGGCGGGCAGGTTCTTGCCGTAGGTCAGGCCGATGACTGTACCGGCAAAGAAGGCGTCACCGGCACCGGTGGTGTCGATCACATCCACCTTCTTGGCGGGCACAACGCCGCTTTCGCCGTTGGCGCGGGCATACACGGCACCCTGCCCGCCCATGGTGACCACCATGCAGGGGATGTTGGCGCTGTGCACGTTGGCGGCCAGCACCTCCCGCATGGCAGCGGGGGAAAGGTGGTCGTAATCGTCCGAGAAGAGCAGCCCGGCTTCCTGCTGGTTGCACACAAAGCAGTCCACCTGCTGCAAAAAGTCGCGGCGTTCCATGGCGATGCTCATGTTGGAGATGGCCGCGTAGACCCGCTTGTTGTACTTTTTGGCAAAGCGCAGCACCTGCTTGACCGTCTCTTTTTCCAGATCCAGCTCCAGCGCGATGCTGTCGCAGTCCTTGAAGATCTCGTCTCCCTGCTCTTTCAGCAGAGCGGTGAGGGGAGTGGTGTCCGGGCGCTTGGAGATGGAGGCGCATACGTCACCGTCGTTGTTGAACACGGCCAGCCAGGTGCCCATGCCGTCCTTCACGCGGCGGATGAACTGGGTGTTCACCTTGTGGTCGCGCAGCTTGTCGATGACATCCTGGCCCATGCCGGTGTCGTCCACCAGACCCACAAAGGTGGGGCGCAGCTCCACATTGGCGATGTCCTCCACGATGTTGCGGCTCACACCACCGTGTACCTGCTCGACCCGGCCGGAGTTGCGCCCGCCCGGGATGTAGGTGGAAAGGGGGTACCCCTTGATGTCCACAAAAACGGCTCCGATGACTACGATTCCCATAGAAAAACCTTCCTGCAAAAATATTTTGCCTTCATTATACCAACTCTTTACGACAGAATCCATCCTTTTTGTCATTTCGGGCCGAAAAAGCGCGCAGAAGGCTGAACTGCCTTACAGGGCGGTGTTTGCCGTCCGAACCAGGAACTCCATGGCCTGCACGGGGTACTGCCCGGCGGCGGTCTCGCCGGTGAGCATCAGGCTGGACGCACCATCCAACACAGCATTGTAAATATCGCTCACCTCGGCGCGGGTGGGCACGGCACGGGTGCACATGCTGTCCAGCATCTGGGTGACCACCATAAAGGGCACCCCGGCGGCCCGGCAGGCGGCGGAAAGCTGTTTCTGACAGCGGGGCAGCTCCCACAGCGGCATGGCGTTGCCCAGGTCGCCGCGGGCAATGACCACCTCGTCCACGAGGGACAGAAACTCCGGCAGGGCCTGCACCCCGGCAAGGTTCTCGATCTTTGCAAAGATGCGGATCTGCGGCGCACCGGCCTCGGCCAGCGCCTGCCGCAAAGCAAGGATGTCCTGTTTCCCGCGCACGAAGGGCAGCATGACCCCGGTGACGCCGCAGGAAGCTGCGATGCGCAGGTTGGCAAGGTCCTCACTTGTCAGGGTGGGCATGGGCACCGACAGACCCGGGGCGGCAATGCTCTTGCGGCTTTGCAGAACGCCGCCCCGCAGTACGGTGCAGACCAGTGCATCCGGCCCGGCGGCAGTTACTTCCACCAGCAGCTTGCCGTCGTCCAGCAAAAGCTGTTGTCCGGGGCGGGCCGCCTGTACCAGCTGGACAGGGCAGGGGATGCCGCCTGCACCCAGCTGTACCGTGCCGCCCTCCGGCAGGGTGACCGGGCTGGTCAGCCGCCCGACACGCAGTTCCGGCCCCTGCAGGTCGATGAGCAGGTCCGGAATGCCGACAGCGTGGATCATTGCCAGCCAGTCAGCGTGTTCGGCCAGCGCCCCGTGGGAAAGGTTCATGCGCAGGCCGGTCATGCCGGCGTCCACAAGGCGGCGCAGAGTTCCGGCACTGGCGCAGGCCGGGCCGATGGTTCCATAAAAATGCATAAGAGGTCCCTTCTTTCATAGATTGCGCAGGTGTTCCTGCAAAAAGCTGCACAAAAGCCGGACACAGGGGTGCTCTGCGTGCTCCGGCTGCAAAAAGGCGGCGCAGATGGGCGGCATGCCGTCCAGTGCCACGTCCTGAACATTGTCCATGCAGTGGTCGGAGGTGATCTCCAACCGGTCCAGGGCCAGACCGTTGCGCTCCTGGGTGCGGTAAAGCACTTGATAGTATTGCTCGCCGATCTCTACCTTCGGGCGGGCACCGGCCTGCCGCAGGGTATTCCACAGCGGGGCCAGCGGCTCCGGCGCAAGGCCCGGCACCAACAGCAGCTGGCCGTCCAGCTCTGCCGGGGCGATGCTGCTGCGCCCCCAGAACGGGCTGCAGCGGGGCACCAGCAGGGCCGCAGTGTGCCGGGTGAGCGCGGTGCGGGCAAGCCCGGCCGCGCAGCCGCCCAGGTCCATCACCAGCCCGGCGTCCAGCGTGCCGTTCTGCAATTGTGCACATACGGCGTCGTTGGAGAGCAATGTGGTTTCCAGCGGGATGCCCGGGTATTGCTGCCGGAACTGCTCCAGCACATCCCCCAGCATGGGCAGGTAGCTGGGCACCAACGCCACACTGATGCCCAGCCGCAGGGCGGGGGACCGGATATCCTGATACGCCTGCGCGCACATCCGGTCAAATTGCTCCACCACCGGCGCGGCCTGTGTCCGGAAGCGCTGGCCCTTTTCGGTCAGGGCAAGGTGATTGCGCACATTGATGAACAGCGGGCCGCAAAGTTCTTCTTCCAGTGCGGCAATGCTCAGCCGCAGAGCCTGCCGGGACAGATACATCCGCCCGGCCGTGCGGGTATAGTTCAGGTCCTGACACAGGGCCAGAAAATAGCGCAGCTGCTGAATGGTCATGGGAGGTTCCTTTCCAGAAATAAAACGCAAGTTTTACTTGATGCTTATAGGGATATTATATCTTCTTTTTCTTTGCTTGTAAATGTGATACTTTTAACAAGAACGGCAATAAGATTTTGTCGATACGAAGATACGAGCAAGAAAAGGAAGAAATTATGATGGAAAAGATCTCTCGTAAAGGATTTCTGAAAATCGCAGCAGCCGCTGCCATGAGCAGCGTCACCGCAGCCGGTCTGGCTGCCTGCAATGCAGCCAGCAGCTCCACCGCTGCTGCATCCTCCGGTGCAGCCGGCATCTACACCCCTGGCACCTACACCGCCACCGCCAAGGGCATGAGCGAGATCACCGCCACGGTGACCTTTGACGCTACCAGCATCACCAAGGTGGAGCTGGACCTGTCCGGCGAGACCGACAGCATCGGCCAGGCCGCCAAGGACAAGCTGATCGAGCAGGTGATGAACGCTCAGACCAGCCAGATCGACGGTGTGACCGGTGCCACCGTGACCAGCAAGGCTGTGCAGAACGCTGTGGCCGACTGCATCCGTCAGGCCAGCGGCGGTGCCATCAACCCCGCTGAGCAGACCACCGAGGAGACTGCCTCCACCGCCGACTGGCTGGGCGAGGAGCCCGAAGTGGCCGAGAGCGACATCAAGCAGACCGTGGAGTGTGAGGTGCTGGTGGTGGGTGCTGGTTCTTCTGGTACCTTTGCCGCTGCCGCCGCGGCCGAGGCCGGTGCCAAGACCATCCTGATCGAAAAGTTCGGCCACGACATGGCCAGCGGCATCCGCGACACGCTGGCTGCCTGCGGCTCCAAGCAGCAGCAGGAGGACGGCGATGACGTGAACAAGAAGGACGCTGTGCGCTACCTGTGCAATTGGAGCCAGGGCTATACCCGCCGCAGCCTGGCACAGGTGTGGGCAGACCGCAGCGGTGAGACCATCGACTGGTTCACCGACGTACTGGCCGAGAGCGGCATCGACTTCCGCCACGAGATCGACGAAAAGCATGACAACGACAACTACGAGGTGCTGGACGTGGGCCACAGCACCCAGTACGGCGACGAGTACAGCGAGCAGCTGACCATGGACGCCGTGCTCAAGCACGCCGAGGCCGACGGGCTGGAAGTGCAGTACGAGATCACCATGGTCAAGCTGGAAAAGGACGGCGACCGTGTCACCGGCCTGATCGCCAAGAATGCCAACGACGAGTATGTGCGCTACAACGCATCCAAGGGCGTCATTCTGGCCTGCGGCGGCTACAGCGGCAATGAAACCATGATGAACGCCCTGCAGCCCCAGAGTGTGGAGCAGACCTGCGTCAACTATTCCAAGCCCGGTGCCAAGGGCGACGGTATCAAGGCCTGCCTGTGGGCCGGTGCCATCATGGACCAGACCCACACCTCCATGATCTTTGACCGCGGTGCCATCAAGCCGGACCAGACCGGCGAGTACGGCAAGGCCAGCGATGGCGCGCTGTTCTGGATGGGCAGCCAGCCGTTCCTGAAGGTGAACCTGAACGGTGAGCGCTTCATGAACGAGTACATGCCTTACGATCTGGTGCTGCACGCTGCAGCCAGCCAGCCCTACCACACCTACTGCACTGTGTGGGACAGCAAGTACCCCGAGGATGTGGAGCACTTTGCCACCCACGGCTGCAGCCGTCTGTACCCGCATGTGAACGGCACCGCTCCGGTGTTCCCCATTGAGTACATCGAGGGCATGAACGCCGATCTGCAGGACCAGGGTTACATCGTGCAGGCCGACACCGTGGAGGAGCTGGCCGACAAGCTGGGCCTGCCCAAGGACACCTTCACCGCAACGGTGGATCGCTACAATGAGCTGGCTGCCAAGGGCGAGGACGAGGATTACGGTAAGGAGGACTATCGTCTGTCTACCCTGAGCGAAGCTCCCTTCTACGGCGTCCGTCAGGCCGGCGGCTATCTGATCTGCACCATCGACGGCATCCAGATCGACGACAATATGCACGCCATTGATCAGGACTTCAAGGCCATCCCCGGCCTGTATGTTATCGGCGACATGAGTGGCAACTACTTCTCCGGCAGCTATCCCAGCCTGATGGCAGGTGCCGCCGCAGGCCGCAGTGCCACCTTCGGCCGTCTTGCCGGTCAGAACGCTGCCGCCGGCATCTGATCCGGAGCGCCCGCAACACGACACGCTGTGTGAAGCAATAAAAAAATGCGAACGAGAGCAGAAATGCTTTCGTTCGCATTTTTTGTTTACAGAAAGAACGCTTATTCTTCCACGATGATCTTATCCTTGGCGTAGTCCAAAGCAAGCCCGATCAGCTCATTGCGGGAGCGATTTGTTTTTCCGGCAAGATCATCGTAGAAATCGACGATTGACTTGTCTACGCGAATCGTAAATGTAACAGGTTCGGAGAGCTTTTTAATTCTGAGTTCATCCATTATTATCACCCCAATACTATTATGAGGCGAATTTTGCTTGAAATGAATGCCATATTACGGTTCGCAAATGAACATAAAGTGGTATAATATATGGTGAGAACTGATCTTGCATCCTGAATGCGTCGGAATGTGCCGAAAAACAACACATTCTGGGAATTGCTGCACAGAGAAACAGGAGATACGATCAAACCGTAAAATAGCCGGGTGACCGGCAAACAGAGGAGGATGTGTGCGATGAAAAAACAATTCCGGATTCTTGCAGCGGCCCTGGCCCTGTGCCTGAGCCTGTTGTGCTGCCCGGCGGCCTTTGCGGCGGTGGACAGCAGTTCCTGCCAGACGGTACCCTATGCGCAGGCAACGTCTCAGCCGCTGGGACAGCCTATCACTATTACCGGTACGCCCAATTACAGTGCGGCTACCAGCAACGATACTGCATTTATTTTTGGCTTTGACACCGCCGACGGCGTGTGGTATGTGGCCGTGCAGAAGTCGAAATTTGATGCCTTCAAGGCGGCGGCCCCGGCACAGCAGATGACCCTGTACGGCGTGTATGCCGGCACACTGGACGTGAACGGCATGCCCATTCTGGACATCCAGAATGGCTCGGTGCTGCTGAACGGCACCACCAGCGACACGACAGCTTTGTACACGGCCGGGCAGAAAAAGCTGGATGCCCAGAAGGCCGCCGCTGCCGCCAGCAGCAAAAAGAGCACGGGCAGTGCATCTTCCGGCCAGACGACCAGCCAGATGGTGTGGATCCCCACCCATGGCGGCAAGAAGTACCACAGCAACCCCAACTGCAGCGGAATGAAAGGCCCTGAGAAAGTGAGCCTGTCCACTGCAAAATCCCGCGGATTCACGGCTTGCAAAAAGTGCTACTGAGCATAAAAGAAAGGACCGCTGCGATCTCTCCGGAGGCCGCAGCGGTCTTTTGCGTTTTGTGGTAAAAGTCAGCTCCGGCGCTTGGCCAGTACCGCCGCCCCGCTGGCAGCGGTCAGGACGCCCAGCAGGGCAAGCCCGGCACCCGCCTGCCCGAAGAGATCGCCCACGGCACCCACAAAGGGGCTTGCGGGGATCATCAGGATGCTGTAGGCCATGCTGTCCACACTGATGAGGGTAGCCCCGAGATCCTGCATGACCTGCAAGGTAGACAACACATCGGCGGCATTGCGGCCGAACCGAGACAGTTTGAACACCAAAACGTAGGAAACACCATCTTTTCCTGATTTGATGTCCTCCATCATTCGGCAAAAAGAGGCACGGCCTTCGATGGATTTGCCCGATTTACCGGCATCCTCATACTCGCAAACGATCTGGTAGTCATTGAAGTCTGCATAGGCTTTCATGCGGGCTTTCTGTGCATCCAGCGAGTATCCATCAATCTGCATGGTCGTGGAAACACGGGTGTAAATGTAAACCTTTGTCTTTTCCTGTGACATAAAAACCTCACAAAACAGTTATTTCTTGTCGATTTTCTTCTCTAAGAACTGAATGGAATCCAGATAGTCCTGTTCCACATCGCTGAGCGTTCTTGACTTATACTTCCGGTATTCAGTAGTGGCTTTGTCCACGGCCTGCTTGTGCGTCACAGTGCCGTTTCCGACAAGCAGCTGCTCACCGCTCATTGTCAGAATGCGGTCAAGGTGATTGGCCCAATCTTTCATGGTCATGGGCTGTTCGCGCTCTGCCTGACGCTCAGCAAAATCCAGATAACCGGAAACCAACTGCCCCATAGCGCGAAGCTCTTTCTCGTTCAGATAGTTTTTGGCAATGGTAGCTTCTCGTAAGGTGGGCTGATTTCCTGCAAAAGTGGTCAGACCCATAAATTCTTTTTCGGCATCGGTACGGTTGTAAATGACTTCTGCGGCAGTCTGTCCGTGGATGGCATAATGAATTTTATTCTGAACTTTTTTGAAGAACTGGACAGAAATGTCGGCTTTCGGGTCATAGTCGATGCTGGTTGCATAGATTTCCAGAACCTGACGGTAAAACACCTTTTCGGAAGCGCGGATGTCCCGGATGCGCTCCAACAGTTCTTTGAAATATCCACCGCCGCCCAAATTTTTCAGCCGTTCATCGTCCAGCGCAAAGCCCTTGCGCATATATTCCTTCAGGATGCCAGTTGCCCAGATACGGAACTGTGTGC
>OLVY01000620.1_pt1 | contig 25845 bp, 16 predicted proteins | sample 1674261 | NCBI WGS metagenome assembly OLVY01 (sample SAMEA103958155, study PRJEB25191) | human gut metagenome | biome: human-associated habitat [ENVO:00009003]; feature: intestine environment [ENVO:2100002]; material: feces | place: Germany | collected 2013/2015
CCATGATTTATAATGGAATTATGGAAGCGCTTATTGCATTCTATATCGATACGGCGATGATTAATGGCAAAAATTGAAACAACAAAAAAGGAAGCATATATCCGCTTTGTTCCCCAAGCGGGGCACATCAGATATATGCTTCCTGTATTATATGATTATCTTGTGTGAAGGGGCATTACCGCAAAAAGGTAACATCAAAACTGGTAAAAGGACTATACAGCGCGTTTACACTGTAGTGCAGGGTTAGATACTTTTTATCAACCGTAAACAGCAGCGTATATCCTGCAGAACGATCTAGCGCCCGCATACGGATTTCCAGTGTTGAATCACTGAGCCATCCGTAGCTCGCAAAGAGAACATCCTGACCCGAAAGCCGCGGCATTTCTTTCATGCTGTCTGCCGCGATAAAGGTTGAAAAACCATCCCAGTTATCTTGTTGACGAAGCCATTCCCCGTAGCCAGCGCTAAATGAGAATTGTTCAGTACCGCGATAGAATACCATGCGTAGGCGGGAGGTGTCCTCCTGCTGTATCGACAACTTTGTGATTCCGGCAGGATTCGCCATAGCAGACATCGTTCCCTGCAAAGCGATGGTATCACAGCTGGATGCTTTGCCACCGGCCATCGGAATAGAAAATTCGGTAAAGGGCTCTACGGCTTTCGGATAATCCATTGCTTCAAATAAGCAGTTCAACACTGCTTGACTGCCGGTTGTTGCATTGGACATTGCTATGACAAGCTGGTTCTTGGGCTGGACAAAGCACAGCTGACCGTGCAAGCCAGAGCAACGGAAGGCATCATGTGTACACATCCAAAATTGATAGCCATATCCCTGTCGGTTCTCACTACGGGCCACTGGATATTCCGAGGCATTTTCTACTTGCTTTGCTGTTGCGGCAACTACCCAGCTTTCGGGAATAACTTGCTCCCCGTTATATACACCGTGATGTAATAGACACAAGCCATACTTTGCTAAATCCTGCGTTGCCAAGTGCAATCCGAACCCACCGGTGTTGTGCCCTAATAGATCCTCTTCCCAATAGTAGTTTGTTATACCGAGGGGTTCAAACAGCCGCTTAGCAAGAAAATCTACTACCTTTTGCCCAGTTATGTCCTGTACCATAACTGATAAAAAATGCGAGCACATACTGTTATAGAAGAATTTTGTTCCCGGCTGATATGTCATCCGTTTCGCGACTGTATTTTCAGCCCAATCATCGGAGCCGTGCATAACAGCCTCGTTGTCTTGCCCCAGATTCATGGTCAAGAGATGTCGAACTGTGACATCTTTGAAGCGAGAGTCAACGACCTTGTCGGCGTATTCCGGGCAATAGGTAAGCCACGGTGTATTAAGGTCAACACGACCGTCCACCACGAGATATCCGACAGCTGCAGAGAGGAAAGACTTGGACACAGAATACAAAGGGTGCAACGCTGTTACTTCATAAGGGAAAAACGCACGGTTTAGTAGGCATTTGTCCTGCTGATAAATTGTAATAGCGTGTGTTTCAATGCCGTTCTGCCGCAACAGATGCAGAAATTGATCAATCCGTTCCTGAGTGAGAATTTCCATAGTTAGAGCCTTCCTTAAAGCAGTTCGTCCATAGCAGCTTTAACTTTCTGTACGCTTGTACCGACAACAACCTGCAGGTTTGTATCCGTCAGGAACACAACACCCTTAACGCCCATCTGGCGAATCTTATCTGTTTCAACCTTTTGGGCATCTTTTACTTCAATACGCAAGCGCGTTGCGCAGCATTCCAACGAAGCGATATTCTCTTTGCCGCCGAGATTCTGCAACATTTTCTTCGCAACAAACTCGTTGTTGGTGTTATTCATGGTGAAGTTCTTTTCATCGTCAGTGATTTCAGCAGTTGTAGTATCTTCTTCAGCACGACCCGGGGTCAGGACGTTGTCGTGCATGATAACCCACTTAAAGCTGAAATAGTACAAGAAGAAGAACAGAATGCCAACAGGCAGAATCAAAATTGCGTTGCTGCCCAGATTGAAGTTCAGAATATAGTCGATAATATCAACGTTGTAGGAGATGCCGAGGCGGACGTTCATAAAGTAGAAAATCGCACCGCCAAGGCCGCTGAACAGGCAATGCAGCAGATAAAGTTTCGGAGAAACGAATTCAAACAGGAACTCAACGGGCTCGGTAATACCAGCAATAAAGCAGGTGCCGGCACCGGAAATCATAAGCGATTTTACCTCGGATTTCTTGTCTTTCTTCGCGCACTTATACATAGCAAGGCAGGCGCCGGGCAGACCAAACAGGAATACAGGATACAAACCGGTCATGAAGACACCCGCAGTGGGGTCGCCAGCCAAGAAGCGAGGAATATCACCCATAACTACATCGCCGGTTGCATTGGTGAAAGAACCCATCTGGAACCACAGATAGCTGTTGATGACATGGTGCAGACCGACGGGGATCAATGCACGGTTCAGGAAACCAAACAGGAAAATACCAATCACGCCAGAGCCAGCCATCCACATTGCCAAGCTGTCAAGGCCGTTCTGAATCGGTGGCCATATAATGTTAAACAGTAATGCCAGTGGAATTGCAAAAATCGGCGCCAGAACAATAATGAAACGGTCGCCAGTAAAGAGACTGAACATTTCCGGGGTTTTCCATTCACGGCTGTAATTAAACAGAATTGCTGCCAATGTACCTACGACAATACCGGCAAAAACACCCATGCCAATATCTTCATTTAGGCTGCTCAGGCATGCTTTAAAGGCAAACAAGCCAACAGCCGCACCAATCATAGGAAATGTCTTGTCTTTTGCCTTTGCAAAAGCTAAGCAGGCACCAAAGGCAAAAAGCATATCGAGGTTATTCGTGATTGCATTTGATGCAGTTTCCATAAGCGGAATATTTAGCATATCCGCTGCGCCCAAGCGTCCCAAAATGCCAATAGCCGGCATTGCCACAATCGGAACCAGCATTGCGCGTCCTAATTTTGATAGGTTTGTGATAAAGGCTTTCCATAGCTTTTTCATACTACTTCCTCCCATCGGTACTTCCCGATGCACAACTTTTGCTGTGGGTCAGCAAAATTACCCGCAGTAGAAATATGGGATTTTTCCTGTTCGACTGCCTCCTTCCGCAGAAACTCCCGCGCCATAAAGCAAAAATCCACGGAAAAAGACAACAAGCTTTTCCCGTGGATCATGCCCGCATAGCCGGTAACACTCCGCGTTTTATACAATTCTATTTAATCGCAGCAGGAAGTTCAAAATATCTTCTTGCTGCATTGTGTACTGAAATTTGTCTGCAAGATAGTTGGCCACCGCTGTTATGCAGTCTCTTGAGCCTACTATTTTACTGTATAGAATATCCAGCATTTCATCCGGAATTTCCAATACAGAATGATGCGTTTTCCCTAGGCTGACTAACCAGCATCGTAACTTGATGTATGCTGTGAATTCCAGAGTTTCCGCATCGTCACGAACATTGCAATTATGGCGAACCAATTCCAGAATATCCTCAGCTGCTTTTTGAGCTGCCGTTAAATGTCCGGGACAGCCATTACTTGCGGCATCTACTATACAAAGTGCTAAAATTACAGCTTCAGATTCCGGTATAAGGATTCCGTATTTCCGATATAATAATGAGAATGATTTCTTACTGAGCTGATATTCGTCCGGATATACCAGCATAACTGCTTCCTGCAACATTGAGGAAACAGGAGCGTGTTTACGTGTGCGCTCCATAGCACATGTCAAGTGATTACTGATTATAATCAGTGCTACAGGTGTCAAATGGAGCTTTCCGCGCCGCTCGGCCTCTTGTAATATAGACCGTGAAACAGCCAATGCCACAGGAGAGCACTGCCCCAGCAGATAAAGCCATTTTTCCTGTAGCTTATCCAAGCCATAATAGATATGTTCTATCTGCTGCTCTAAAACCGGCGCACCTGGGCTTTTACGGAAGCCAATTCCTGAGCCGGTTAGCACACACTCTCTGCCATCTTCAGCCCGCGCCATGACAATATTGTTGTTGAGGCCCTTTGTAACTGTATACATAATAGATGCCTTTCAACTGCTCTTTTTTTTGTTGTACCACCACAAGAAATGATTGTCAAGATGTTTCGGGCGTTTCGTTGACATTTTGTGCAGATTTCCTTTTGTTGTAGGAATTTTGCTCCTATCCGTCGAATTCAATCGTCACATTTCCGTCAGCGCTAATTTTCAACTTCATGGTTTTTATGTATCGTTCGTAAAACTGTTTGTACTCGGCCTTAGACAAATCAATGCACGTTTGCAGCAGGGCAACATTCATCATTTCTGTAGTATTGAACGGTTCAAAATGCTTGCCGACAAAGCGTTGACACTCGCGGAGGAGTGCATCCACTTTCATCTTGTGTGACTGCCCACCTTGGCAGAACTGGTCGAGATAGCAGAATGGAATATCGCTGTCTATATATTTCTGGTAAAAAAAGAAAATTGAAAAAGTTGTGGAAAAAATCCGATTCGCTGTTCTCTTATGTATTAGGAGGTTCCAAACCTCCGAAAAAGTGAATAGCGTCCTCTGCTGTACCGCATTGGGGAAGCAGCGCCATGACTGGATTCCACGAGCGTGCCAAGATGCGAGAAAACATATCGCATGGCTGCAAAGCGATGCGAGGCAAAGCGCCGGGAAGGGTTGCCTGTCTGGAATTTGCAGAGGGAGAGAAACGCACAGCTATAACGACAGATCGTGCCGTGGAGGAAAAACTTCCACGGCATTATTGTGCCGTTATGGAATGACGCTAGATTTGCTATTTGAATCCGTAAATGGTAATATTATAATTCGGATGAGGAATAGACCGTGATGGCAACTATTCGGGAATTCCGAATGGTTCAAACAGATGACATCTGACAGGTTCATCGAAGGGAAATTATCGCAATTTGTGGCTTATTGCGCCTTTCGAGTTTTATCTGCATATATTTTTGAAGATTATATGCAGAAAGCAGGATTCCATGTGGCAAAATTTAATCATCGTCATAGCAGATGAGGTGTCTGCGATGATAGATTATGCTATGAAAGAAATCCCTGCTGCGGCGCTATTATAGGGAAATTTCCAACTTGCTATTTGTATCGATAAATGGTACTATATGACTATACTAATATCATTTGAATGGTTAGAAATAAATGACTTCTGAAGGAGGCTTTGGCGAAATGGGAAGATTCGTGAATCCGGATAATAGTGCGTTTCAAGTTGCACTGAATTCAAAAATTTATATGGATAAAACGGGTCTGCTGGAATATACCAACAGCGTTCTTGATACACCAGAAGCATATATCTGCAATAGCCGCCCCCGGAGATTTGGTAAGTCCTATACGGCTAATATGCTGGCAGCCTATTACAGCAAAGGCTGCGATTCAGAAAAGATGTTCGAGGGGCTTACAATCGGCAAGAGCAGCGACTTCAAAAAGCATCTCAACAAGTATGATGTGATCCATATAGATGTACAATGGTTTTTGTCCAGTTGTGCAGACATCAAAAGTATTATATCCTACATTACGCAATCGGTTTTGGAGGAACTAAAAGAGTACTACCCTGAAGTTCTTCCTAACGAAGTGTTGACATTGGCGGACGCTTTGTCGCGCATCAGAAACTCGACCGGTCAGAAATTTATTGTGATTATTGATGAATGGGATATTCTGATCCGAGATGAAGCAACCAATAAGGCTGTTCAAGAAGAATATATCTATTTCCTGAGAGGCTTATTCAAAGGTACAGAGCCGACAAAATACATTCAGCTTGCATACCTCACCGGCATTCTGCCAATCAAAAAGGAAAAAACGCAGTCGGCCTTGAATAACTTCGATGAGTTTACCATGGTCAGTGCCGGCACGTTGGCACCTTTCATTGGCTTTACGGAAGAAGAAGTTAAGAATCTTTGCGAGGAGTACCACAAAGACTTTGACAAGGTAAAAAAGTGGTACGATGGTTACTTGCTGCGGGATTACCAAGTTTATAATCCCAGAGCTGTTGTCAGCGTTATGCTGAAGGGAGAGTTTAAGAGCTACTGGTCGGAAACGGCTTCCTATGAAGCAATCGTTCCCCTTATCAACATGAACTATGATGGGCTGAAAACGGCAATCATTGAAATGCTTTCCGGTGGGGAAGTTAAAGTAAACACGGCTACCTTCAAGAACGATACCGTTAATATCCAAAGCAAAGATGATGTTTTGACATATATGATTCATCTTGGCTACTTGGGATATGACCAGAACCGAAAAACAGCGTTCGTTCCGAATGAGGAAATCCGGCAGGAATTGACACTTGCGGTGGAAAGCAAGCATTGGAATGAGATGTTGCTGTTTCAGCAGGAGTCTGAGAAGTTGCTGGATGCGACATTGGATATGGATGGCGATGCAGTAGCCACTCAGGTTGAAAAAATCCATGATGACTATGTTTCTGCCATCCAGTACAACAATGAAAACTCCTTGAGCAGCGTCTTGGCGATTGCATACCTGAGCGCTATGCAATATTACTTTAAGCCGGTTCGAGAGCTGCCCACAGGCAGGGGCTTCGCAGACTTCGTTTTCGTTCCAAAACCGGAGTACAGAAATGACTATCCGGCGCTTGTTGTGGAGTTGAAGTGGAACCAAACGGCGGAGACTGCGATGCAGCAGATTAAGGAAAAGAAATATCCGGATTCGCTGCGTGGCTATACAGGAAATCTTCTCTTGGTAGCTATCAACTATGACAAGAAAACGAAGAAACATCAGTGCCTTATTGAAAAAGTAGTATAAAGATCATGCCGTGGGAGGAACCTTCTTCCACGGCTTTTCTATACCATGATTGAGTCATTGACTTGTACATTTTGAAAATACTGAATGCAGTATTATACTGATGGGGAAGGAGGAAAAACCGATGCAATATGATAAAGCAGACCAGCAAAACTGCCCGCGCAGAGTCGTGTTCTATGGGCGCGTGTCCACGGAACTTGAGGCGCAAATATCAGCACTGAAAAATCAAATGAACTGGTATCTGGAGCTTGCAGAACATCATCCGAATTGGACGGTGGTTGGGCAATACGCCGATGAAGGAATCTCAGGTACTGGCATGAAAACCCGGCCTTCTTTTATGAAGATGCTGCGAGATGCCCGGAAAAAGAAGTTTGACTTAATCGTGACCCGCGAGGTTTCCCGTTTTGCCCGAAACACGGTGGATACTTTGGTTACGACCCGTGAGCTGAAACAGTACGGCGTTGAAGTGTACTTCGTCAATGATGACATCTGGACGATGCGTGGCGATGGAGAAGTTCGCCTGACCATTATGGCAAGCCTTGCGCAAGATGAAAGCCGTAAAATGAGTGAACGCACCAAGGCGGGCATTCAGACGTCACAGAAAAAAGGCACCTATGTTGCGGGACCGACACCGTTTGGATATAAGCGTGATAAAAAGGCTCATACGCTTGTGGTGCAGGAAAGTCAGGCAGAGACTGTCAGAAAAATTTTTGCTTGGTATGCTGATGGCATAAATGGAACCGAGATAGCCCAGACACTAACGCAAGAAGGCGCACCGAATAAATCTGGAATGCCACAATGGAGCGCGCGTCAGGTTCTCTCAATCACCAAGAATACGATTTATAAAGGGTATTTGACATACAACAAATCGCATATTGATGATTTCCTCAGCCATAAAAGCATCAAGAACAGCGAACAGGATTACATTCTGGTGAAAGGCAGTTTTGAGCCAATCATTTCAGAGGAACTATGGGATAAATGTCAGCGCCGCAGACATGCATGGCAGTCGTACAAAGACGGCAATATAACGCAGGCTTACTTGTATGGAAAGAGCGAACACGCCGACAAATGGGCTTGCCGCCTGTTTTGTGGCTGCGGAGCCAGAATGCGGGCGTTCCGCGCAGAGAAAGGCATTGTTCGATATATCTGTTATCAGCGGTCGCTGAGGAATGTAGCCCCCAAATGCAGCGCCCCCAATGTGCAAGCATGGAAGCTCGAATTGATGGCGCGAGAAATCTACAAAAACGTTTGGCAGGATCACCGGCAGGATATTTTAGAAGAATACCAGCAGGAACAAGAAAACGGAGCTGCCAATAGTGAAAAGGTAGAGGAAGCACTCAGCTGGCAAGAGTCGTTCCCAAACGATGAAATCAGCCGGGAATTTCTGGACAGATTTGTGCCGAGAATCTTCTCCATCGATGGACAGAAATTCATCTGGGAACTAAATCTATTTCAAGAGTCATGCACTGTTCAATGCAATGTGCGCGGAACGTACAATTACCATTCGATTTCGGCGAAAAAAATCATGCCGGGAAAAACAAAAGCGAAGAAAGGGGATGGGGCCGTCAATAGGATACTTGAGGATGCAAACAGTACGCGCTTTTGGGTACATACCTATGATGACGACCCAATAAGCAGGCAGCCATCAAGGCGCCTCGCGGCTGATTTGCCAGCGAGTATAACCATTAAGTTGAATTACGAACAGGCTCGCGCCTATCGAAATTCGCGTGGTTACATACTTTGGCCGGGAAATTGGAAAGACCTGACAGTTAAGGTTCTTCTATAAATCCTATCAAGTCCCGAATTGCTTGCAATTCGGGACTTTTTGTTTTATTTTACCCTGTTTTGTACATTTTCCTGAAAATGTACACGGTTTGATGAGTCAGACAAAAAAGCGCACACCCCTCGGTGTGCGCTCGGATTTCACGTCTGCGTCGATTCCCGCAGGCTTATCTGGTAACCCAACTCCATGCGGGTTTCAACAGGCTGCCCCTGCAAGGCGCACAGCAGCTGCTGCGTTGCTTTTAAGCCAAGGATATCCGCATTAAACTGCACGGCGGTGATGGGCGGCACGGTATTGACCAGATTCTCATTATCATACAGCGACGCCAGCCGGATATCCTGCGGCACGCGCAGGTTCAGCTGCTTGAGCATATTCAGCGTCAGCTGTGCCAGCCGTTCGTCCATGCACAGGATGCAATTCGCCCCGCGCTCTACAGCCTGCTGCACAGCCTCCATGCGCAAATCGTCGCTTTCCAGCTCCAAAAACAGCAGGCTTTCGTCAATTTTTTGCCCCATCTTGACATAAGCCTGCCGGAAGCCCTCCAATCGGGATTGGTTGACGGTGTACAGCATACTGCCGCCCAGCAGCGCGATATGCTTCATGCCCTTCATCAGCAGCAGACTGGTCATCTCACGGCAGCCGCCCACCTGGTCATGGTCAACGGAAAGTACCTGATCGTCCTCCGGCTGACCGATGGCGACAAACGGCACCTTGCGCGCCTTCAGCAGCGGGATCAAGGGGTCACGCTCCAGTGTGCGGGTCAAGATCAGACCATCGATTTTGCGGTTATCCAGCAGTCGTTCCACAGGACGGGTTTCGTTTTCGCCCACCAGCGTCAGCAGGACATCGTAGTCGGAATCCCCGGCAACCTGATAGACAGAGCGCATCACCTTGCGCAAAAAGGGCAGCTCAAAGTCGGAAAATTGCGTGGAAATCAGCAGCGAAATATTGTAGGAGCAGCGCTTCACCAGCCCGCGCGCCATCATACTGGGGGTATAGTTATGCGCTTTTACATAGTCCAGCACGCGTTGGCGGGTTGCTGCGCTGATGCGCCCGTTGCCGGATATGGCACGGGACACGGTTGTCTTGGATACGCCAAGCGCCTGCGCGATTTGCGTGATATCGATCGGCTTGTCGTTCTTCGGCAAAGGTGGCATGGCTTCTCATCTCCGATATGTATTTACCATTATCATAATCGTTTTTTGCCGAATCGTCCATTATTTCTGGCGTAAAGCTTCCCCTTGCACAGCCCTCACACCGTTCGTCTGCACAGTTTTTTGCGTAATTTACGGCACAGGGTCTGTATCTCCTGCGCGGTTTCGGCGGTGCATGGCTCGGGCGCAAACTTTGCCGCCTGTACGGCATCCAGCAGGTGCTGCACGGTTTCGCGGTCCGTCTGCGGGCAATGCGTTTGCAGAAATTCCGCAAATGCCGCTTCGTCAGAGGACACCTCCGCCGCCAGCCCGCAGCGCCGCATCTTGCGATGGAGCGCACAAAATTCTGCCTGTACGGTCTGCAAAGGTGTGCGCCTTGCACGGCGCAGAAGTGCCAAGGCCAAGACGAGCAGCAGCAAAACCGTAGGCAGCACCCACAAAAGCGGGACGCTTTGCGGCGTTTCGGCAGGGGAGTCGGCCTCCTGCCGCGCGGGCAGGGGTGTATCACTGTCTGCGGCATTTTGCCCTGCCTGTGCGGCATCGGCGGCAAGCTCGCCCTCGGTCAGTTCGGCTGTCATACCGGGGGTGACCTCCAGCGGCGTCCAGCCCTGCCCGGAAAGGTAAATCTCTGCCCAGGCGTGGGCGTTATCGTCCTGCAAAACAGCACGGCAGCTGCCGTCGCCCGCAGCGGTAAACAGACTTTGCGGTGCGGCGTAGCCTACCACATATCGGGCGGGCAGCCCCACCATGCGGCACAGCAGCACCGCTGCCGAGGCAAACTGTGTGCTGCTGCCCGTGTGGCTCTCGCTCAGGAAATACAGCAGCGGGTCGGTGTCGTCGGGTGTCTCGGCGTCCGCGCTGTAACGGCAGTGCTCGTTCAGCCAGCTGCGCACCAGTGCGCGTCGGCCATCGATGTCATCATCCCTGAGTTTGCGCTCCTTCACCAGCGCAGCCAGTTCCTTGTCTATGGCATCGTACCCGGCACCGTCGGGCACATCCAGGCAGCGCGCACGGACATACGCGGCGTAGGCACTTTCCAGACGGTCCAACACCCCCGCGTCATCATCGTCACGGGCCGCCAGCAGCTCCTCTGCCTGTTTGCGCGGAAAATAGTAGAACATATCGTCCTGCACGGTCTGCCCCGCTATGGCTCCGTCGCCGTCCGGCGTGTAGTAGTCGTTAAAATATGCGTTGTACGGCGCAAACGTGTAGGCATCGTTTGCATGCAGACGCTGTACGGTCATTTGCTGCGGCTGTGCGCCGCTGTATGCCGCGCGCAAAAACGGCAGGTTCGCAATGGCAAGCCGCCCGTCGCCGTCGGTTTTCCAGTTTGCTGCGGCACTGTCGAAGTCAGCGGCATTCCCTGCCTGCCAGCTTGTGCCGTCATAGTCCACGCCGATAAACCCGCGCAGGTAGACGGTCTCCTCCGGCTTGGCGTCGGTCGTGACCATTATATCCTCCAGCCCCGTCAGCGCCAGGCCGTCGCCCCGTGTCAGGCTGCCGTCCTCCACGCCGCCCGCAGCAGCGCTGACATGGAAATTCAGTGCCCCGCCGCTGATTTTCGGCAGCCACTCGATCGCCGCGCTCAGCCCGGCCTCGCAGACTTTGTCGGTCACAGGCTGCAGCGCGTTCAAGGGCAGCATCAGCACGGGGCGCAGTGCCAGGGCAGGCAAAAACAGCACCGCGCAAATGGCAGCCATGCCGACACCGGCAAGCCTTTGGTTTATGCGGTGGGTCTGCAGGTTGGCGGCATAGACAGCGGAACCCTTGCCGCGCCACAGCCGTTTGCGCACCAGCGACCGCGCCGCCGCACAGCTTCCCAACCAGCCCGGCAAAAGCAGCAGCCAGCCCAAAACGGCACGGCCCGTCCCCGCCAACAGCGTGAACGCCACGATCGGCAGAAGCACCGCCCCCAGCAGCAGCGCGTCGGTGTGGCGGGCTGTCAGCGCGGCCAAAAACATTGTAAACGGCACTGCCGTCAGCAGCGCAAACAGGCCCATCTGCGCCGAAACCGGCGAGGTGGACACCACAAAATTTGCGTTGAAGCGTGTATTCAAGCACAGCCTGACGGCATCCGCGCACTGTGCCGCACCGGCCAAAAACGGCTGCTGCACGGCAAACAGCAGCACCAGATACCCCACGGCCAGCGCCAGCGCCGCGCCGTAACGGCCCGCCTTGGAAAGCGGGACGCGGTGCAGTGCCGGCCACGCCGCACACAGTGCCGCCACGCCAAGCCACACCCAAATCGGCAATGCCAGTGCAAACGCACCGTTCAGCGCCGTCAGTAAGCCCAAGGCCAGCAGTTCCGAAATCAGCAGATCCGCCGCCGTTTCCGCCATGGGGTGGGCAGCGGCCTTGGTGCGGGGCAGCAGCACACGGTCCACAAATACCAGCCCCGTAGCGGGGTCGGTGTCCTTGCGGCGGGTCAATCTGCGCAGCCGCTTTACGGCGGCCTGCCCAAAGTGCAGCAACTGCTGCGGCGCGTCGGCCCCCTCTGCCAAAACGCTGCCCGCAGGGTCAGCGCGGTAGGTTGCGCCCAACGGCTCGCGCACGGTCAACTCGCCCACGCGGGCGGTCAGCTTCCAGTGGATCAGCTTCGGTGAATCGCCTGCACGGTAGGGGCGCAGATCATAAACGCCGTCGGTCAAATCGCAGCCCGCCGCAGTCACTTTTTCGGCGCAGTTCTGCGGTTTTGTGCCTGCGCCGTCGTCCTCGCCCTCGGCGGGGGGCAGCACACACAGTTCTCTGCTTTGGGGCGGCACGGCGCAGTGCGCGGCAAACAGCCCCAACAGGTCGCGCACGGTGGCTTCCCGCACACGGAACCGCCACAGACCGCTTTTTGCTGCGCGCAGGGTCACGCGCAAATCGGCACACTGATGCGGGGCCAGCATCGCGCCGCAGGGCAGTTCAATGGCCGTTCCGCTTTCGGTGTCCACAGCCTGCAAAACGACACGCAGCTCCGGCACGGGCCGCCGCCCGTTGTTGTGCAGTTTCACCAGTACGGCAAAATCCTCGTCGGGGTGCACGGGGCGGGCAGGCAGCTGCAGCGTTACCGTCACATCCCTGCGCAGTGTGCGGACATACCACGCCAAAAAGCCGACCAGCAGCACCGCCAGTGACGCCAAAAAGACCGCAAACGACGTGCGGCTGACCGCTGCCGCGGCAAACAGCACGGCCAGCAGCAGCGCGCAGCCCACCTTACCTGCCATGGAACGGTTTCTCCGGGCGGGGGCGCGGCACGGTGTGCAGAACATCGTCAAGGATATTCTGCACTGTATCGCCGGCGGTGCGGGCCTGTTCGGTCAGGCGCAGACGGTGGCGGGCCGCATCGGCAAAAATTGCGGTAATATCCTGCGGGGCCACATAATTGCGCCCGCTCAGAAAAGCCGCCGCGCGCGCCATACCGGCCACTGCCAGCGACGCACGGGGCGAAAGCCCCAGCGCCAGGCGGCTGTCCTGCCGCGTCGTGCGGGAGAGTTCCACGATATACCGTCTGATTTCATCGCTCATATATACTTCGTCTACCTGCTGCTGCATAGCCAGCAGGTCGTTTTTGTCCATCACCGGCTGCACACGGTCCAGCAGGGCGCGGCGCGGCTGGCGGGACAAAATCTCCATTTCCGCCTCCGCATCGGGGTAGCCCATGACCACGCAGACCATAAAGCGGTCCAGCTGGGATTCCGGCAGCATCTGCGTACCCACCGAGCCGACGGGGTTTTCCGTTGCAAAAACGGTAAACGGCTGCGGCAGAACGCGCGTCACGCCGTCCACCGTGACGGCGCTTTCCTCCATGACTTCCAGCAAGGCGGACTGGGTGCGGGCGCTGGTACGGTTGATTTCATCGGCCAAAAACAGGTTGCACATCACCGCGCCGGGGTGGTACACAAATTTGCCGGTTTCCTTTTGGTACAGCGAGAACCCCACAATGTCGGACGGCAGAACGTCGGGGGTAAACTGCACGCGGTTTTGGGTCAGATCCATAGCGCGGGCAAACGCCTGAGCCAGCGTAGTTTTGCCCACACCGGGGATGTCCTCAATCAGCACATGGCCGCGGGCCAGTATCGACATCATGATTTTCAGCACGACTTCCGGCTTGCCCAGCACCGCCTTGCTTACCTCGGCTGTAACGGCCAGCGCCTTTTCGTTGATATTCTGCATGGGTCAATCCTTTCTATGCCTGCGCCAAATCAGCATACAGCCGATCACGGCGGCAATCAGCAGGCATCCCGCCCACAGGGCGTTGTTTTCCAGCCAAATCACCCAGTTGGAGTAAGCGCCGCCCGCGTTTTCGCCGCCGCCCTCGTGGGGCAGGGGAGTGATACTTTCGGGGATGACTTCCTCCAGCGCGGAGGTACCGTCGGCCTCCACCGTCACTTGGCGCGGTGCGGCGTCCCAGGTTTCGTCACACTCGGCCAGGTCTGCCGCATGGGTGGCGGCCTCTGCGTCGGGGTCGCGCTCGGCTATCACCAGGTAGCGCTGGGTGTTTTGGGTGTAGGGGTGGCAGGTCGTCAGGGTAAGCAGGTCGCGGCCGGGCTGTATCAGCACGGCGTTTATGTCGTCCGGCTGTATAATTTTCAGCTCGCACACGCGGTAAACCAGCGTGTCCCACGGCGTTGTCATAGTAATTTTGTCGCCGATTTGTATCTGCTGCACGTTGCGCAGCATTTCCGCGCCGTAGTAGCCGCGGTGGGCGGCAATGACGGTGTTGGTGTTTTCGCCTCCCAGCGGCATGGAGGTCTGCCCCAGCAGCGCGCCGCCGCGGGCCATGTTGGCCGCGTTGGCCCCCAGATAAACAGGCAGTTCCAAGTCCAGACGCGGTATCCACAGCGCGGCGATAACGTCGTCGGGCAAGCCGCAGCCCGTCAGGTCAAAGGCGGGGGTCTCGTAGGCAAAGGGGTCTTTCAGGCCGCTTTGGCCTTGGGCAAAAAGCTGTTGGTTGTAGGCCAGAAACGCGTCGTACAGTTCGGGGTAGGCGCGCGCGGGTTCGGCGGCGGAGGTTTCGGGCGCGGCGGGGGCGGCAGCTTCGGCGGCCTGCACAAATTTTTGCACGGTTTTTGTGCTTTTCTGCTCCGTCAGATATCGGCTGACCGTAGGCTGCAGCATCAGCCCAACGCCCAGCAAAATTGCCAGCCATGCAAAAATTTGCAGAAACAGGCGTTTCATCAGTCTTCCTCCTCGCGCTTTTTGCAGCGGTGCAACAGCAGCAGCAACAGCAGCGCCTCGCCGCCGATAACCACACTGCCCGTCACGCTGATCCACGGCCAGGCGTCCACAATGCGCTTTACCACGTTGCCGGTATTCAGCTGTTGGTACTGCACGGTCTGCGGCGTGTCGGGCTGCTCGTCCTCTCCGGTATACGGCACACGGGCGCCGCGCACAAGCATACGGTGGGTGTTGATGGCATAGGGTGTGCAGGTGATCAGTGTGCAATAGTCCCCGCCGGGGATAATTTCCAGATCCTCGGTGCTTTCCGGCTCCACGACCTTGACCTGGTCTACCTGATACGCCAGCACCTCGTCCATGATGTGGAGGTAAAAACGGTCGCCCTCGCCCAGCTTGTCCAGGTCGGTAAACAGTACCGCCTCGGCCAGACCGCGATGCCCCGTCAGCACACTGTGGGTGCCCGCGCCGCCCAGCGGATAGCTGGAGCCTTCCAGATGTCCGACGCCCTTTACCAGCACATCGTCGCTTGTGCCCTCATAAATGGGCAGGTTTACGTCAATTTTGGGTATGGTAATGTAGCCAAGGCTCTCGCCCACGTCCAGCATATCCACATAGCTTGTGCCGATGTCGTCCGCTTCGCCCGCCGCGTCGCGGTCGATGGCATTGTTCAGCTGTTGGTTGTAGCGGCGCGCAGCCTCCTTGGCGGCGTCGATTTTCTCGGCGTCCATCGACTGCACATTGTCGTTGTAGCTTTCAATGACCGAGCTTGCGTGGCGCTGTGCCACCGCGTTGCTGACAACGGGGTACATGGCCACGCCGATGCCGGAGACGATCATCAGCGCAGCAAAGCCAAGTTTTAATTTGACGGTGGTTTCCATTGCAAAGAGCCTTTCTGTAAAGGGTTGACGCACTGCCACAACCGCCCATAGGGGAAGAACCGTTTCCGGCCCTTCCCCTATGGATTACCCGTTTATTTTCCTGTGGGTGTTTGGATGGTGTGCATTACGCACGGTTGGATTTCTTTTTCAGGCTGAACAGAACGCCGACGCCCGCCAGAACCAGCAGCACACCGATACCGCTGAACAGCAGCGTACCGAAACCGCCGGTGACAGGCAGCGTAAAGCCCTTGCGGTTGACAACCTCAACAGCACTTCCGCCAATGGTCTTACCATTTTCTTTGTCATTAATAGACGTACCTTTAAACGATTCTTCCGTTGCGCTCACGTCGCTCTTGACCAGTACGCCGCCTACGTATGTCTTGTTCTCTGTCAAACTCTTTTTATAGTCAATGTTCAGCGTAACCCCAACAGGTTTCGCCAGCAGATTGTACCCCTCAAGCGTTTTGGTCTCAACCAGCCAGTAGTTGCCATTTGCCAGACCCTTGTAAACGATTTGACCATTATCATCCGTTACAAGATTTTCCTGAACGAGCACATATCCGGTTCTTTCCGTGTTTTCAAAGCCCAACTTCTTTGCTTTATCGGAGTCAAGCGCGCCCTGAGCGCCGACCTCGCCTTCCTTGTACAGGTCAAACATAACACCTGCTAAGTTGTTCTTTCCATTCGTTTTCTGAACATTCAGCTGGAAAGAGTAAACGACTGCCTCGTCCTTGATTTTAGTCTGATTATCCGGATCCTCTGCTTCTTCTTGAGTCAGTTTTGTCTTGTTAGAATATGTCAGCTCAATACTGTTGGAGTTACCGCCAACAGCCGTGCTGCCCGCGAAGTTGCCATTCGCGTCCTTGTCCAGTTTGGCTGTATACGAAACATAAAGTTTCTTGCCCGCAAACACGCTCATCTGTTTAGGGGTAAAGGTAATTGTAAAACCTTTATCAGTTCCCTCAACGCTATAAATACTTCCGGGTTCAACCACGCTCTGCATGTCTTCATCGCTATAAACCTTGACAGACGCAGAATTATCCTTCAAATGCGTAGGAGTATCCGTCAGAACAAACTTCTGCAGCTTCTCAATGTTGGCAGGTACGTCAACAACGACCTTATAGGTAATCGTATCGTCCATATCATAGTCAGCTGCATCACCATATCCATTATCGCTACGGTTTTTCACCTGCTTATTTACGTCGGGACGATAGTTATAAACAGTAATCGTCTTCTCCTCTGCCGTATCATAGTCAGCCTTGTTTTCAGCACTTTTAGGCTGCGAGACATTGCCTTCCTTGTCTACATCAAAAACATACGTATCGCCGTTGTTGATAATGTAGCTCTTATTGGGGGCATCATCCGCATAACCAACTTCGGTAAAACGATATTTGCCGGGGATCAGATTTGCGGCTGTAATTTCACCATTTTCGTTCGTAGTGAACTCAGGTGTCGTTTTGTTGAAGGGAATCAAATTCCAACTCGCTTCAACGTTTTCGTCTGCACCGGCGGTCAGCATTTCCAGCTTGAATTTTACGCCTTGCACGGGTACGGGGTTCGGATCCGTTTTGTCTCCGACTGCACCCATTTTTTTCAGCTTAACATCACCCTTGCTCGTGCTGTTTTTCGGATAGACATGGATGTCATACAACCACTCATTGGGAATCGTTTTTCCATTCTCACCAATACGTGTCATAGGTACAGAAACCAGAAACGGCTCGACAGCCTCGGTAACAGTCACCGGCTTTTTGGATTCAACCACAAGGTACAAACCCAACGGGAGTTCTTCAAAAGTAACGATCCCATCTTTGTTTGTTTCTCTATGGACGGTCGGTTTACCAGCAACGGCAGCAGTTACACCGTCATTATAACTCTTATTATTAAAATAGCTTTTCGCATCTACTTCTGGAGCGTTGCTGACACCATCAAAATACTGTATCAACTCGTCGATGTCCTTAACCTGGTACAAAGTAAATTCGACACCAGATGCAGGTAGTGCACCATCAGGCAAAGTGTTCGTTTTTTCGCCGTTTGTAGATGGCAGTGCCTTGCTTGTGTCATCCATCAGGTACTTATGAATGGTGATAGAGCCTAGCTGGCCTTTGTCAATCGTGCTTGTGCTTGTCTTAGGCGGCATCGCCGTCGAGCCGTCAGCCGCCATGGCGGGCATGGCGCAAAGGCTCAGGGTCAGGGCGGCGCTGAGGACTGCGGTAAATAAACGTTTCAGTTTCATCTTGTTGCATACCTCTTTCTTTCTATATTGTTTTGTGTAGAGGGCTTTTTTAGGGGGTTCAGGAATGTTTGCCCCCTTTCTTATTGTATCGGAACACCAGCACCAGCAGCACAGCCACCAGTGCGGGCAAACCTATCAGCAGCCACAGGCTGGGTGCGTCCGCGCCCGTATGCGGCAAGGTAAAGCCCTTGCGGTTGTAGATCGTCAGGGCAATGTTGTACACGCCGGGGGCGGTATCTGGGGTTACCGCGATAGACTCCCCGTTGCTGCGTTGGCACTTCCCGTCCGTTGTCAATGTAAACTCGATGGCTTCGCTCAGCAGGGTGTAGCCAGCGGCGGTTTTGGTTTCGGTCAGGCGGTACTTGCCGGGGGATAGGTCTGCAAAGGTAAGCTCGCCTGTTTCCGCGCCATCCCTGCCCGTCGTGCCGTTATAGGTTATTTCAGCCGTGTTGTCAGCCTTCAGCTTTTCCAGCTTGAACGCCACACCGTCCAGCTTTTTGGTTACTTCCTGTGCGTCCAGCTTTGTGATAACCAGCTTGTATTTGGCATCCTGCAGTTGGTTGGTCAGGGTCAGCGTTTTGTCGGTTGAATCGCCTGTGACGCGGCTGGTATTGAGAACCTTGTACTTCTTGCCGGAAATCTCAATCACATCACCGTCCGTGCCGCCGTACCAATTCCCGGTTCCCGATGCGCTTTCCACCACGCGGTACTCATAGGGGATGTTGTTGTCGTTGACATCCGTCTTGTCCAGACGTTCAAACTTTTCCGTCCACTTCCCGGTCAAATAGTTGTATTTCAGCTCGACAGGGTCCGTTGGTGCGTCTTGCCAATTGTCGGTTGTGTCATACACATGGTGGCGCTGCAGCTTGACCCAAATCGCTTTCGGCAGGTTGTCGGTCAGCGGGCTGCCCTTTGCATCCAGCCACTGCTTTTCCACCTCAATATCCATCAATTGGCGTGCCGTGTTGGTAAAGGTGGCGGTGACGTCTGGATTTTCGCTGGTAACCGTGCCGCGCACGCCATTGTCCACCACATTGTACTGTGCGTTAGTGTCTGTACAGGTTACCCTTTGCAGGCTGCCAACGGCGGGCGTTTCTTCCACTACCTGGAAGCGTGTGCCAATGGGGATGCCGGTAATTTCACAGCTTTCGTCAACTTTAAGGGTTTTGGTCATTGTTACGCCGTCCGCGCCGCCCAAGCCGATACCGCCAACGTTGCTGAAGGTGACGGTAAACTTGTAGCTGTCTGGCAGCTTTGCTTCGCCGGGCACCTGTTCCTTTTTAATTACCAGCGTACCGACCTTGACGGTGTTAATGAACCTGACCTTCAATTCGGGGAATTCTTCTTCCGGCGCGGCGTAACTGCGGAACACCAGCGTATTTGCGTCTGGCTTGGTGCCGTTGTAGCTGCCGTCGACTGTCGTGCTATCCTTCGCTTCGGTTCTGTCGTCCTTCGGCTGTGTACCGTCGCCTTGCAGCGGGAGGGAGGGTTTGCCGCTTACAGACGAACTTTCCTCCGCTGTGTTGACCAACTTCCCGTTCTCGTACACTTCCCAGTGGGTGTCGTACAAGGCGGGGTTTTCCGTCTCTTGCAGCGAGATATAACTGCCACGGCGGAACTGGTCCGTAAAGGTCACGGTTTCGCCGCTTTGCAAATCAAACGTGCCATCGGTGTCCACCGCCTGCGGGTCGCTGCCCGCTACGCTGGACGTAAATATCGCGCCGCTGGCGGGCTTCAAGGTGCCGTCTTTCGCCGAGCCATAGTCCGGGATATCCTTTTGCTCTACCGAGAAGCCCACCGTGCGGTTTACCACGGGCTTGGCGGTAAAAACAAAATTGCGGAAGTAAACCGTGCGCTGGTAGTCATCGCCAATGAGGATTTTTTTGATGGCGCCCAGGTTAAAGTCCTCGTCCTGTGGCATTTTGTTCAGTTGCAGCTTGACCGTGACCCATTGCTTGTTTTTCATCACAACGCTGCCGCTGAGCATGGTGTTCAGATGGGACTTTTTGTCGTTGGCATCGCAGCCCATCTTCCTGTCCTTGTCGTCCACCAAGGTCAGATACAGGTAGTTGGTGGACAGAACGCCGTCACCCGGTTTTTCCTCGGCGTAAACGTCAAAGGACAGGTAGTCGGGAGTTGTTGAGATGTCGAGCGGGGATTCCAGCTCCATAGTGCCGTAGCGCAGGTCGCGGTGTTCGCTGCCGATATCATTCCCTTGGGCGTACCATTTTACGGTTTGACCAGTGTTTGTTCCGCTGCTGTCGGGCGGATTATCTACCTTTTCCATGGTTGTATGGTCAGGATCGCCGCTTTTGACGGAGAATTCGCTGCCAAATTTCACGGCGGGGGTGGGGGTGTTGGTGATGCTTGTCGTGCCGTAATGCGTAGTCAAGTTTTGCAGGGTAAAGGTAAAGAGCTTTTGATTTTGGAATAAAGGTTTGAACTTGTCGTTTACGTTGGTGAGATTGACCTCCTTTTCAACCTGCAATTCGTTACTGTCGGGGAAGTTGAACGCCACCGCCATGTTGGAGTCCCACATACCGCGCTCCATATAAAACATGGTCAGGGTGTGGGTGGTGAGGTCTTTGTCTAATGGGATGGCTTTGCTTGTCGTCTTGGTGAACGTGATAGGGGTCTTGTTGAAGTAGACGGTTTTGCTGGCGGGAGTCGTGTAAGCCATGGTGTTGTCGTTGTCGGTGTTCTTGTTGGAACTGACGTAGGGGGTTACGGTGTTGTCCTTGCCAAATTCCAGCAGACCGGACGCTTTGCCGTGCGCACCGCCGACATCCAGAACCAACTTGCCGTCAATGTAGACCCACACGTCATCGTCACCGGAGAAGAAGAACTTGATGGGGACTTTGGTGTTGGAATCATTACCTGCAACGACCTGACCGTCGTCTGTAAGCGTAAAGTCAAATTGCAGCTTGGCGCCAAAGCCGTAGTTGTATTGGGACGCCCCGACTGTGGAAACTGTTTGGTTAAACGGGAAAAAGCCGTGTGATGCATTAATGTTTTTTGAGTTGGCGTGTGTGGTGGGTTTGCCCTCACCATCTATGGGGGATTCCAGATAATACTTGCCGTCGCCCTTATCCTGCTTCAGATACAGCGAGGCTTTGCTGCTGTCATAGTACCAATATTTGGCGTTTTTCTCCTTGGCGTTGTCTGCGTCGTCTTGTTTTGTATCATCATAAAAAACGGCGTCCTTTGTGAACGGGAAGGAAACATCCTTATACACCTTGCCCAGCACGGTGTTAAAGCTGTTTTTGCCTTGCAAGAATGCTTCATCAAAGTGCGGGTCAACCAGCGCATTTGTTGTGATGGAATCCTTGGCTCTTAACAGCGGCAGACCGTTTGCCGAACCGTCAGAAGTCTTGCTTTCTACAAGACCTTGGAAGGTGCGGGAGTAATCATTTTGAATCTTATTCCCCTCATCGTCATAGGTGGAGTTGTTTACCGCCATAAAGGTGTTGTATAATGCCCTTTGGGCTGGATCGCCGTTTGGATCGCCCCAGCCATACAGCTTCATACCACCGGCAACACCCGCGAAAGACGCCCCTCCAGTCGGTTCGAAATGCCCGGTGTAAAGCGGGTATTTGACATTGTCGCTTTTCGTGTAAGCACTGCTGAGGGCGCGGTCAAACTGCTCAAAAGTGACAAACCTGCGTTGGGAACTTTCGTCAATGTTCGGGGCGCTGTCACGGTTCAAGCCGTTCAGCTCGTAGTCGGTGTAGTAATCGTACAGGGTGCTGGTGATATACTTTGTACCCGCCTGTTGGGTGAACTTGCCGCTGTTATCAATGTCCACAATGGTCGCGCTTTTGCCGCTTTCGGCATTGTGGCGGGATTTTTTCTCGCCCCAGTAGCCGTCGCGGAAAACGTCGGTGCTGCTTGATGTGTAAGCCGAAGGGTCGCCATCGTCGGCAAAGAAGCAGGGTTCTTGCAGGGTTGGGGGGATTTCTGCCGTGCTGTACTTTTTGGTCTTGTTGTCTTTTGCGATGGTGGTTGTACTATCCACTGCGGAGAATTGCACTTCGGTGTAAGTTTTATCGTCAGGAATCTTGCAAGACCACAGCTTGCGGTCGGGGGTGGCGCTGTCGGTGACTTTGTCCATTGTCACGGTTTTGACAGTGCTGCCGTCTGAACCCGTCAGGAAGCAGTACATGGGTTTGCCATCGTCCGGCATAGGACTTTGATGTATGTCGGGGTCGTTCGCATAACTGTACGAGGACAGCGTGGCATCAAAGTAAATGGTTTTGTTTGCCTTTAGCAAATCACTGCCCGCACTTTGCCAAGGAGATGTAGAATCTGCGCTGTAGACAAAGCAATTGGTTTTTGTTAAGTCGAACGTTGGTACGTTGTCGCAGGGGTCTGTGCTGAAATTATACAGGGCGCTTTCGCCGCCGTCCCAAGTGAACCGTACAAACGGCGAATCATTGTTCGGGATCGGGATTTTCTGCGTGTAAAACTTGCCCGCTTCCACCGTGCCGATTGGCAGGCTGGTGGTTGTTTCTACCGTGCCGTCAGTTCCTTTTTTATAAAATACTGCGGTTACGTTGTTAAGGTCGGTGCTGCTTGCATTTTTGAAGTAAAGCGGCATACCCTTGTAATAGTACTCCACGCGCTTCCATTGGGCGGCTTTGTAAGATGAATCAAGATTGTAATGATTGCTGCTATCTACTCGTTCATCGCCTGTTCTGACAAACTTTTTGCCGGCAAGCAGGTCAATCGCTGTCCAGTGATCCCTAGTGGTTTTATTACTCGTACCGCCAAAAGCGTAGATTTCTTCTTTCCAGTCATTATTCGCATAATACTGGAAGGCAAGCCGATTAAATCCTCCCTCCGGATAGTCCGCGGAATTCAGCGTGACGCTGAAAATCTTGTGACCATTGTCTGTCATTTCGGTAAGCGTCATGACCTTGACTACGTCGGCAGTTTTGTTATCAGAGCATATATTTTGCGCCAAAAAACGGATGGTACACTTTTTATCTGGATTATCAGCTACATAGGTATCGTATTTGCCATTATCCTCAAAATAAATGGTTGTCGTTGCCGGGATAAAGCCCGTCGATACACTGGTGTCCGCTATCGTATCAGGTGTGTTCGCGTCATCGTTGTCAGGCAAATCATCCGCAAGCATAGTATCTTCTTCGTTGGGGTTATCCCCATCAGCAAAAAGAACATCTTGCTCTGTGTTGTTTTTGCCGCCGTGGTTTCCTCTGCGTTGATGGCATGGTTTGGCGCGGCAGCCGTATCGGAAGTGTCCGCAGGGGTTTTGTTCGTCAAGGCTGGGTCGGCAGGGGCGGTGTCCGTATCGGCGGAGGGAGTCTGGTTTTCTGCCCCTTCCTGGGTTTTGCCGTCATTATTCGGAACCGTTTCCGTGTTTTGCACAGTGGTTTCCGGCTCGTTTGCGGCGGGCGGGGTATCTCCTTCACCCGGAATCGTTTCCAAGTCGGATGCAATAGGTTCTTGCGCAGGCTCTACACCTTCGCTTGACGTGTCTGCGGCAGAAATGGTCGGAATCGTTTCCGAACCTGCGTCAAAAAATAAAGCCTCATCCTCAGCTGCATAAACCGGCAGAGCCATACCGACCAGCAGGCACAGGGCGACAAGCAGTGCCGCCGCACGGTGCAGGATAGAAAATGCTTTCGTCATTTGCTTCGACTCCTTTTCTTTCTATATATGTGTGTTCTCACGATATATCGGGGGAACGCGCGCCATTCGGCGCGATTTTATGCGCTGCGCACATCTGGCACGGAAACGGACTTTTTCCACAAGCTGAGCTGTATTTACAGTCTTTTTTGAGAATATAATCCGATGTGCAAACATTGCGCTTACGTCGGGAAAAGTAAGACACGGTATGTTTGTTGTGTGCCTTTTTATTTATAAGGAACAGTATAATACTTTGGAATGAAAATTTCAATACGGCTACATTCAAGCAAGTGATTTTTTGGCAGATTGCAAAATTTTGACTTGTCGAATTCGTCACAATGACAAGCGCTTTCGGCAACTATTATACACACCGCCAAGCACTTGTTAAAATTTTGCTGATGCTTTTGCGCGACTATTGCGCAAAAATCGCCACAAAAAAGCGTACACACAAACACAAATTCAACGGGAATGTCCGTGAATTTGGTCGTGTGTGTGCCCGTTTGCCTGTGAAAAAGACTTACCCGGAAAGGCGTTGCTGCGCCAAGTTGGCGGGTGACCAATAGCCGCCCCTACATATTTAATAGGCCACGAATGTGCTTTTTGACACGACGGAGTATGGGCAGGAGCTGACAAGCAAGTTACGGTGGCCGCATAAAAAGGCGCACGGCAAACACACCCGGGCAAGGACTGCGCTTGCCGGGAACAGTATGTGAGGGGTGTCCCTTGCGCTATAGGACACCCGGCAAAGGGGCGCACCTCGCCCCTGGTCGGAGCCTTTGGGGGCGGAAGGCTTTACCCGCTGATGGCATCCTCGACCACGTCCAGCAGGTGGCAGGGGTCGAGCTGGGCGGCGGTGCAGCGGCGTGCGAGGGCCTCGACGAAGGCGCGGTCCAACGATACGTCGGAGATAAACTGTACGACCTGCTGGCAGCCGCAGAGGTCCCGCGCGGCCAGAATGCCGTAGGTAATGTAGGGCCCGAGCTCGGGCGCGGAGAGCTTTTGACAGACAACGCGATAGGTATACACGATTTTCACCCACTCCTGCTATGCTACATAACAAAATATATTGACAAAAAATGGTAACTAGAGTAAAATTGTGGTAGTGTTAGTGTACTTATAGATGCCGCCCTTCACAATATAGCATATCCCGGTGTGCAAAGTACACAACCAGTGCCGGAAATTTTGGCGGCGCATTTTGCACCGCCGCTTTGCTGTTTTTCCGGCGGTGAATCGCGTTTTGAGGGGAGAGAAGATGTTATGTCCGCATATCGATACCGTGTGGCAGAAGCAATGACCGCTGCGAGGGAGGCAGCGGGTGTTTCACAGCGGGAACTGGCAGACCGCCTGGGCCGGGATAAGCGCACGATCCAGAAATGGGAAAAGGGCGAGATGAAGATCGCGCTTGAGGATTTTCTGGCCGTCTTTGATGCACTAAAAGTGCAGGTGGAGCCCTACTCCAAATGGATTCGGCACCCAGAGCTTTTCCCCAATGGACTGTCGGACATCCTGCAATACTCCACCGATAAAAAGCGCGCGGCACTGGGGGATTTCTACCGCTGCCAGGCGTCGCCCATGGAGGTCGAGCAGGAATATTACTTTCTGTATGCTGACCACGGCAGCGACTACCACGGCATGTACCAGCAGTGGATGGCCAACCTGCTGACACCGCTGCGGGATCGCCGCCGCATCTGTGCCCAGGTTATTGAGAATTATAACGAGGCCCTTGCCACCGGGACCATCACCGACCCGGACGCGCCCCAGCCCAACATGGAGGTCCTGCAGGCCTGCTATGAGGCCAGCGCCCAGAGCATCCAGAACGGCGCCAACGGCTACACGATGCTGAGCCTTGATTTGAACCGCTGACAAAAGCATAAACCCGCCGCCCCCTGCGTACACTCTGCGCAGGGGGCTTTGTTATGGCTGCACTTGTACAAAGGATTCGGGCGCGGGCGGCATCGCTGCCGACATTCGACATACCGTTTCTGCTGATCTTGCTGCTGTTGTTGAGCTACGGGCTCATCATGCTGTTCTCCGCGGGGTACGCGGTGGCGCTCTACCGCCGCGGCGACGCCTACACCTACATCCGCCCGCAGCTGCTGTTTGCGGCGCTGGGGGTGGCAGCCATGTACGCGGCCAGTCTGGTGGACTACCATATCTGGCACCGGCTGGCCTGGCCGGTGCTGGCCCTGTCGCTGGCGCTGCTGACGGTCGTTCTCTTTATGCCGGAGTACAAT
>OLVY01000625.1_pt1 | contig 25764 bp, 18 predicted proteins | sample 1674261 | NCBI WGS metagenome assembly OLVY01 (sample SAMEA103958155, study PRJEB25191) | human gut metagenome | biome: human-associated habitat [ENVO:00009003]; feature: intestine environment [ENVO:2100002]; material: feces | place: Germany | collected 2013/2015
TAGTCTTCCGTATGGAATTTAAGTTTACGTGCGGAATTTACTTTTTCACTCAAGCATTTTATAAATTTAGCATCAGTATTTGCATTTTGCGTTGCCATTTAGTACACTCTTCTTAATATTATAATAAAATTTTTTAAAATACAAGAACCATGAAAGGTATTGACAAATAAACTATGGATCACAGAATTATCGACTTACACGTACATTCCACCGAATCAGACGGAACTCTCACACCCGAAGATCTGGTGGCTGAGGCAAAGAAAGCCGAGCTTGCGGCATTTGCACTGACAGACCATGACACCTGCCAGGGTGTGGGCAAAGCAATGCCCCTCGCAGCTTCTGCCGGAATTGAACTAATACCGGGCATTGAACTCTCCACCGATTATCACGGAAAAGAAGTCCATATCGTAGGGTTATATATTGATATCGAAAATGAGCAGCTTCTGAAAAAGACAACCGAATACCGGAAATGCCGCAGTGAGCGCAATGCACTTATGGTGGAGGCACTTCAGAAGGAAGGGCTTTCCATTACGATGGAAGAACTGGTGGCTGAAAATCCGGACTGTGTCATTACCCGCGCGAACATTGCACGCTTTCTATATGAACATGGTCAGATCAAGAGTGTCCGCGAAGCCTTCGACCGTTATATCGGCGACCACTGCAAATGCTATGTCGGCAGGTTGAAAGTCGCTTCCACCGATGCCGTGCGTCTCATCAAGGAAGCCGGAGGTACTGCCATTTTAGCTCACCCTCTGCTCTACGGCCTGAGTAACACCAATCTCCAGAAAATGATCGATGAGCTGAAACCGGCGGGACTTGACGGGTTAGAAGCAATCTACTCCACCTACACCACCGGAGAAGAACAGCAGATGAAACGTCTTGCAAGGGAAAACGGACTGCTTATCAGCGGCGGTTCTGATTTCCACGGCTCAAACAAACCGGATATCGCTCTTGGCAGAGGACGGGGACATCTGTATATTCCTTACTCTGTTTTAGAAACGATAAAAGCCAGCCGATAAAAAAAGGAAGCTTACATATCAACGGTAAGCTTCCCCTTTTTTTATAAAATAAACTTCTCGATCACTTCCGCGATCGCATCATGGTTGTTATCATTTTCCGTAACATAATCAGCGGCTTTCTTGATATCATCGATCCCGTTCTTCATAGCGATACCAATATGTGCGGATTGGATCATCGGAATGTCGTTCTGCTCATCTCCGATCGCAACCGTGCTGGTATGTGGAATATTTAACAATTTCACCAGATACTGTGCACCGGTTCCTTTGTCCGTGTTGACTGGACAATACTCCAGATACTCTTTGCAGGAGAAAAAGGAGTTGCATTTTCCTTTCGCCCAGGCAGCATTTGCTTTCTGGAAACGTTTTAATTTTTCATCATCCTCCAGATGGATCAGAATGACTTTCTGAGGTTCCGAATCCAGACAATCCGAAATTCTTCTTGTGAGTTTGTAGGTCATATGAGAACGCTCAACATAATAATCCAGTTCTTTTGTGTGCCGTTTTGTCACAATGTCTACGGTATTGTAGGTCTGCGCATAGATGCCGGCTTTATGCGCCCGGTCAAAAATCTCCTGCGCAACCTCGATTGGAAGTGCACTTTTATAAAGCACACGGTCTGCCGCACAGTCATAGATCACTGCCCCGTTAAAGGCGATCATATAACATCCCGGACTGGTCAGCCCAAGATCCTTTGCAACAATCCTGCCCGACTCTACCGGTCTTCCGGTTGCAAGAACAAAATAGTGTCCACGCTCTAACATTTTCTGTATTGCAGCCCGGTTCTTTTCAGAAATCGACTTATCATCACACAATAATGTACGATCCAAATCCGCAAATAAAATTTTATTATTCATAGCCCATCCTCCCTCACACAATAACTGCTCTTACCGTAATGCTATTTATTCTACAGGTTCTGCCGGAATAAACACTCTTCCCTGATATCCGTGAGATGGTTTTGGAACAGCTTCCATTGCTTCCTTACAGAAAACATCCTGAGATGATAATGCTGCTTTTCCACGTCTGTCTACCTTCTCGTAATTGCCGTCAGCATGCAGTACATGTGCTTTTAAAGTGTCTGCCAGCTCCACATCCAGAATATGTCTGACACGTTTTTTCAGTTCATCATCTAATACCGGGAATAAAATCTCCACTCGTCTGTCTAAGTTACGCGGCATCCAGTCGGCACTTCCCATGTAAAGTTCTTCTTCTCCATCGTTGAAGAAATAGAATATCCGGCTGTGCTCTAAGAAATTTCCAACGATCGAACGGACTTCAATATTCTCGCTCACCCCTGGGATTCCGACTTTTAAGCAGCAGATTCCACGGACGATCAGCTGGATCTTAACACCTGCTGCAGACGCTTCATAAAGGGATTCAATGATTCCCGGATCACAGAGCGAATTCATTTTTGCAATGATCTTTGCAGGTTTTCCCTCTTTTGCATGCTTCGTCTCACGACGGATCAGCTTTGTGAACTTCGTGCGAAGCCAGATCGGTGCAACCGCAAGTTCATTCCACGACAATGGTTCGGAGTAGCCGGACAACATATTGAATACGGCAGTTGCATCCTCTCCGATCGCACCGTCACAGGTAAAAATACCACAGTCTGTATATAACTTTGCAGTGGAGTCGTTGTAATTACCAGTTCCAAGATGCACATAACGCCGGATACCATCTTCCTCTCTCCGGACAACCAGCGCTATTTTACTGTGGGTTTTCAGTCCAACCAGTCCATAGATAACATGGCAGCCTGCCTGCTCTAATTTTTTTGCCCAGACAATGTTGTTTTCCTCATCAAACCGGGCTTTTAACTCCACTAAAACAGAAACCTGCTTGCCGTTTTCAGCCGCCTGTGCCAATGAAGCAATAATTGGTGAATTGCCGCTGACACGGTAAAGCGTCTGTTTGATGGCAAGTACATCCGGATCCACAGATGCCTGACGTATAAAATCAACCACCGGATCAAACGTCTGGTATGGATGATGCAAAAGGATATCTCCTTTTCGGATCTCATCAAAAATATTTTCCCCCGGTACGATCTCCGGCACGCGCTGTGGCGTGTAAGGCTCATTCCGCAGATCGTCACAGCCTTCTAATCCATACATTTTCATCAGAAATGTGAAATCAATTGGTCCGTTGATCTGAAAAATATCCTGTTCTGCCACTTTTAATTCATCTTTTAAGAAGTTTAACAGCTTTTTGTCAATGCCATCTTCTACTTCCAGACGGATAACCTCGCCCCACTGACGCATTTTTAACTGTTTCTGAATCTCTTTTAGCAGGTCCGCCGCTTCATCCTCATCAATCGACAGATCGGCATTTCGCATAACACGGTAAGGATATGCGCAGAGTACATCGTAGTTTAAAAACAGTTTATCAATATTCCGCTCAATGACCTGCTCCAATAAAATGAAGGTCTTTTCATTTCCATCTTCCGAAGGGATATGTACCAGGCGTGGCAACACGCTTGGAACCTGGACGGTTGCAAATTCAATTTCCTCTTTTTCTGCTTTTCCTTTTTTCTTGGAAAGAAGTGCTGCAATGTTCAATGTCTTGTTCCGGATCAGTGGAAATGGTCTTGAGGCATCCACCGCCATCGGGGTGAGTACCGGATATACATTGTCTTCAAAATAGCGGTCCACAAACGCAGCCTGTGACTCACTCAGATCTTCAAACGCATCTATCACAACGATCCCATGCTGGTGCATAAGCGGTACAAGAGAACGGTTATAGGTATTGTACTGAAGTGTGACAAGCTCTCTTGTGCGCTCATTGATCTTCTCTAACTGTTCTGATGCTGACATTCCGGCAATGTCTTTTTTCTTATAATTGGCGTGTACCATATCCTTCAGGGATGCGACACGCACCATGAAAAATTCGTCCAGATTTGACGAAGTGATACTGACAAACTTTAATCGTTCCAGAAGCGGAATGGATTTATCTCTCGCCTCGTTTAATACACGGTGATTAAATTTCAGCCAGCTCAATTCCCTGTTTTCATAATATTCCGGTTTTTTAAAATCCTGTTCTTTCTCCATAAGATAAACCTAGCCTTTCCATTGGTTGACTGTCAGCCGTAGACTCTCTTCTCTTTGATCACCGGCTTTATGCTGAATATATTTTCAAAATATGACGTTTTGGCATCAAACAGTGCTTTTTCCAAAGCAATATCATCCATTGTCTCAATTGTGATCACAAGCTCTCTTCCCTTGACCGCCGCCTTCACATTCTTAAACTTCTGCTTGTGGCTCCGGTCCATTGCATTGGATACACGAAGGATTGCAGAAAGTTTTGCAACGGACAGATAACTGTCATGATCCAGTTTATCTGCGAGATCTTCATAGTCAGGAAGCGGCCATGTATTATATAATACTGTGTTTGCAACAATCTCACGCTCTTTGTGTGTCAGTCCGATGATCTCGGAAGCCATAATAATGTCATAGGAGCAGGACGGTCCGTTGGCAAAACTGATATATTTTCCGCAGTCATGTAAAATGGCAGCCACCTGCAAAAGCAGCCGTTCTCTTCTGCCAAGTCCATGTACTTTTTTCATCGTATCAAAAATAAGGGTTGCCATCTGCGTCAGTGCATCAATATGTGGGGTGTAACTCATGTAACGCTCGGAAAGATTTCTTGCGGCAGATAAGACATCCGCCTCAAAATCATGTTCTACCCGGATCATATTATTCTTCTGTGCATAGTGGAATGCGATACCATCGCTGACATTTGTTCCCGGTGCCCAGAGACTCTCTGCGCCGATGCTCTCCGCCATGCATTTAAAGATCATCATATATGGAATGACAAGCGCATCACTCTCATTCGAAAGGTTCAATTCCTCTGAGATTTCCTCTAATGTCTTCTCATCCAGCTTTCTGATGTACTTTAAGAACTTTGTTGCCTCTATGGTATTATCTTCCTTGTTTTTTTCTACTTTTCTGCTGATCTCTGATATATAATCACCGATGATGATCAGGTATTTGATCTTCGTCTCCTGAAGATACATAGCTTTAAAAACTTCAAGTTCCTTGTCAACAAGTTCTTCTACCTGAAGTTCATACTGTGCCAGATTATTACTTTTTCTTGCAAGCTGCTCCCGCATACGCATGGTGCCGAGTGCCAGATGCTGTGTTGTGACTACTTTTCCCTTTGAGAATACCGTGATCTGCATACCGCCGCCTCCAGCATCCACAACTGCTGCACCTTTCTGGATCATACGCTCAAAATCTTCCCGCATGGCAACCGATTTATAACTGATAAAGCGATGCTCAGAGTTACTTAAAACTTTTACGAGAAGTCCTGTCCGGATGCGGATCTGGTCTAAGATAAAAAGTTCATTTTCAGCGTTTCTCAAGGCTGCGGCAGCATACGCTTCGTAACTGTCCACCCGGTAGCCGTCCATGATCTTTTTGTACTCGGCAAGCGTATCACACAGCGCCTCCACAAGTTCATATCCGATACTTCCCTTGGAATATGCATCTCTTCCGAGCTCAATCCTGCTCCGGATATAATCAATGTCACGTATTTTCTTCTTTCCTGAAATCTCAAATATTTTAATACTTACTTCATAAGAACCGATATAAATTGCTGCGAATGTATGGATCACCAGATGTCTGCCTCCTCATTTCTTTTGTATATCTCTATTATACCAATTTTTTATTCTTTTCCAAGTAAATAGTTGATAAATTGCTGCGCTGTCCTGCCGGATAATCCGCCGTGGGAAAGCTCCCATTTATTGGCCTCAGCAAGCAAAGTGTCCTCATCCATGGAAACCTGATATTTTTCTGCAAGTACTTTGACAATATTCTGGAATTCCTTCTTATTCGGTGCGCCAAAGTAGATGGAAACACCAAATCTTGCATACAGGGATAATTTTTCCTGTACAGTATCGGAAGTATGCATATCCTCACGCACTTCCTCTTTATCCGAAAATGTTTCACGGATCAGGTGGCGTCTGTTGGAGGTTGCATAGATCAGTACGTTGTCCGGTTTTTTCTCAAGACCGCCCTCGATCACTGCCTTCAGATATTTATATTCGATCTCAAACTCTTCAAAAGAGAGATCGTCCATGTAAATAATGAACTTGTAATTGCGGTTTTTGATCTGTGCGATGACATCATTCAGATCACAGAACTGGTGCTTGTACACTTCGATCAGACGTAAGCCTCTGTCATAGTACTGGTTTGCAATGGCTTTGATACTGGTGGATTTTCCGGTTCCGGCATCCCCATATAACAGGCAGTTATTTGCCTGCTTTCCGTTGACAAATGCTTCCGTATTGTCGATGAGTTTCTGTTTTGCAAGCTCATAGCCGACCAGATCGTCTAATTTCACATGGGCAATATTTGTGATCGGCACGATCTCCACCTCTTCCTTTTCCCTGTGCTGAATGCGGAATGCCTTGTGAAGTCCGAGTTTACCAACGCCAAAATCTTTATAAAATGCCGTCACTGCATCTTTAAATCCGGACACATCTGTGGAAGCTTCCAGCTTTAACTTCAACTCATTGATGCGCTCCTTGATCCTCTTATTAAAAATCTTTCCGCTCCCTGTCATGCTCTGATAATCAGTGATGGCATCCATACAGTCCATCTCAAAATAAGAGGCAAGTTTTCCAAAATCAAAATCAAACAGCGATTTGATGATCTCAAAGTCATGCAATACGATCTGATTGACAGAGCCCTCCACTTCGCCGCGGATCTCACAGGCTTTGCTGTAAGCATTCTCATTATTTACAAGAATAAATGCCAGAAAACTGTGCCACAGATTTCCCACAAAGCCATGACTCACTGCCAGTTCCATTAACTGGTTCAAACTCTCATACAAAAGAGACTCCACATCCTCTTTATTATAATATTCATTTTCATAATTCTCCATGATCCAGGTCATGTTGTAAAATAAGTTACCATTTTCAAAATCTTTATATAAGATCAAATTCTTTGGACTTTTCATCAGTTTATTCATTCCCTTCTGCACTCACATAATTGCCAAGTATTTTCAATCGGATGGTCTCCTCTGTCAGCCCCCGCAGCGCATTCTGTACGGCTGCATCATTGAGGTTTCCCTCAATGTCAACAAAGAAGCGGTACTCCCACGCTTTTCCCTGCACCGGTCTGGACTCGATCTTGTTCATGTTGATTCCGTTGTAGATAAAATGGGACAGCTTATGGTACAGCGAACCGCTCTCATGCGGAACTTCAAAAGAGATACTGATCTTATTGGCTCTCAATTCAAAAATCTTCTTGTTCGCCACAATGATAAACTTTGTGTAATTATTTTTATTGTTCTGGATCGCCTCGTCGAGCACTTTCAGACCATAAATATCCGCAGTCAGGGTGCTTGCGATCGCTGCCTTGTTCTTTTTCCCATCCTCTTTGATCTTCTGGGCGGACATCGCCGTATTTTTCAGACTGTGCTTTTCCCAGTCTCTGTGGCTCTCAAGGTATTTCGAGCACTGCATCAGCGCCTGTGGGTGGGAATAAATGTCGGTGATATCGTCCATGTCTGCTTCCGGCAGACCCAAAAGTGCATGGTCGATACGGATGATCTGCTCTCCCACGATATAATTATTGTATTCCACCATAAGATCATAGTTCTCGGAAACGATTCCGGCGGATGAATTCTCAATTGGGAATACAGCGTAATCGGCCTCCCCGTTTTGGATGGCTTCCATCGCATCCCGCCACGTATCCACATGATAACTGTCTGCATTCTCCCCGAAATACTCATTCAGCGCAAGCTGGGAATACGCGCCTTCTGTTCCCTGAAATACGATTTTAGCATTTTTGTAATTCAGATGATCTACTTCTTTAAAATCGGGTTTTTCCGTCTGGCCATGTTCTGTCAGAAGCTGATACTGACGCTTCCGGCTCATGGACATGATCTGCTCGAACAGTTCACGGATACCATGTTTTAAAAATGGCGTAGTTCCTTTTCTGCTCAATGTTTCCAACTTGGAAACCTCACGCTGCTTGTCAAATACTTTCTTTCCTACAGCAATTTTATATTCAGCAACTTCCTCAGAAATTGCCATTCTGCGTTCATACAGATCTACGATCTGACTGTCGATCTGATCGATCTCATCTCTTAGTTCCAATAAATCTCTCATAATAAATCCAAGCCTTTCCATTTATTATTTATAATATATTACATTCACAGTTTGCTTGCAAGAGAACACTTGCGTCATGGTATACAGAAATGCTATACTTTTTATAGATAAAGATTATAAATCAAAGAGGTGATTTACTTATGAAAAAAATTTGGAAATGGCTGCTTTTTGTGTTGGTGATCCTTCTTGCTGCCGGGTGTGTTTTTCTCTACCGGTACATAAACCGCATTCGGTATAATGACGGTTATGTCAACGGCAACACTGCGGGAAATCTGTATAACGAAGGATATTTCTGTGAAAAAGATGGTATTGTCTACTTTGCCAACCCTGCCGACAACTACTGTCTGTACTCCATGAACCCGGACGGCACAAACATCAAAAAGTTAGAGGATCAGAGTGTCAGCTACATCAACGTGGATGACCACTACATTTATTACTGTAAACTTAAGGGAAAAAGCGCTGATTCGTTTTCCTTCCTCCCGGTCAATACCAACAGCTTATGCCGGCTGGACATTGACGGAAAAGGAAAACCTGAAATTTTAGATGATGATCCGTGTATGTATGCTTCCCTGGTTGGAAATTATCTGTACTATCTGCATTATGATACCACTGATGCAACCACGCTGTACAAAGTCAAAATTGATGGCAAGGAAAAAGAGCAGGTAGAAAAACAGTCCTACTTTACCGCAAGTACCGATGGACAATATATTTATTATAACGGACTGACAGACAATCATAATATCTATGAGATGGACACTTCCAATGACCACGCAAAAGTCATCTATGAGGGGAACTGCTGGATGCCGGTGAAAGACGGAAACAATCTTTATTTTATGGACTGTGAAAACGATTACCGCATTGCCAAAGTCGATCTGACAAATGGTGAAAAAACGCTGGTCACGGACTGCCGTGTCGACTGCTATAATGTCACAGGCGATAAAATCTTTTTTCAGAAAAATGATAAGACAAATCCGGCCATCTGTTGTATTAATACAGATGGAAGCAATTATCAGGAATTAAAAGAAGGCAACTACACTGCCATTAATGTAACTTCCACTTATGTCTATTTTAAAGATTTTACGACCAAAACCCCTTATTATACATCTGTTGCTGCCCCGGGCAATGTACAGATTTTCAATCCGTAAGCAGGCGCTGTCACAATGCAATTTTTTACAAAAAAAGAAACGTCAGGAAACTTCATTTTTTCCTGGCGTTTCTTTATCCCACAAAACAAATATTTATGCAAAATCAAATAACGACAACTGATTGGACTCCGGCATATCACCGAGCAGTCCAAGATCTGCCATAAGATCAATGGTAGATTTCGTCACCTTGGTTCTCTGGCGGAAATCATCTTTGGATAAGAACTTTCCGTCTTTTGCTGCTTCCGCAACCGCGATTGCAGCATTGTCGCCCATACCCTCGATCGTATTTAACGCCGGCATAAGTTTTCCATCGATGATCTGGAAACGATCCGGCAGTGCACGGTAAATATCAATTGGCGTGAAATCAAAGCCTCTCGCATACATCTCCTGCACAATTCGCATATCACGGTAGACATCCTGCTCTTTTTTGGAAAGAGAATCTTTTCTTCTCGTGTAATCTTTATAAAAATATTCCAGACGCTCTTTTCCCTGACACATGATCTCATAGTTGAAACCGGTCGCACGAATGGAAAAATATGCTGCATAATAGGCGAGTGGATAAAAAACTTTACAGTATGCAATACGCCACGCCATCATAACGTAGGCAGCCGCATGTGCTTTCGGGAACATATACTTGATCTTTAAACACGAATCAATATACCATTCCGGTACATTATGTGCCCGCATCTCTTCCTTCCATTCTTCCTTTAATCCCTTACCTTTTCGAACAGACTCCATAATGGTAAAGGACTGCTCACTGTCAAGTCCCATACTGATCAGATAAATCATAATATCATCACGGGTACAGATTGCAGTAGAAATCGTTGCAATCCCCTGCTCAATTAAAGTCTGTGCATTTCCCAACCACACATCCGTACCATGCGAAAGTCCTGAAATTCGGATCAGATCCGAAAATTCGGTCGGTTTCGCATCAATAACCATCTGCATCGCAAAATCTGTTCCAAACTCCGGGATTCCTAAACATCCCAGGGGAATACCGTTGATGTCTTCCGGTTCTACTCCCAATGCAGAGGTATTCATAAACAGCGACATGACTGTCTGATCGTCCAAAGGGATCGTCTGTGGATCTAGTCCTGTCAAGTCCTGTAACATACGGATCATGGTCGGATCATCGTGTCCGAGAATGTCCAGTTTTAATAAGTTATGGTCGATGGAATGGTAATCAAAATGAGTCGTAACCGTTGCAGTCGTCATATCGTTTGCCGGATGCTGTACCGGAGTAAACGTATTAATCTCCTCGCCCACCGGAAGAACAACGATACCTCCCGGATGCTGTCCGGTCGTTCTCCGGACGCCGACACATCCCTGTACAATACGGTCAATCTCACAGTTTCTCTTGTGAATTCCACGCTCTTCATAATAATTTTTGATATATCCAAATGCAGTCTTATCCGCAAGTGTACCAATCGTTCCGGCACGGAATGTCTGTCCGTAACCGAAAATAACCTCACAGTAAGCATGGGCTTTACTCTGATACTCACCGGAAAAGTTTAAGTCGATATCCGGCTCTTTATTTCCCTTGAATCCAAGGAAGGTCTCAAATGGAATATCAAATCCATCTTTTACCAGCTTTTTGCCACACACCGGACAAATCTTATCCGGCATATCACAACCACTTCTTCCGGAAAATGCCTTGACTTCCGGTGAATCAAAATCGCTGTATTTGCAATATTCGCAACGGTAATGCGCCTGCAATGGATTTACCTCCGTGATACCGGACATGGTCGCTGCAAAAGAGGAACCTACCGAACCACGGGAACCTACAAGGTAACCATCCTCGTTCGACTTCCATACAAGCTTCTGTGCGATAATATACATTACCGCATATCCATTGGAAATAATCGAATTTAATTCTCGGTCAAGCCGCTCCTTTACGATCGGAGGCAGTTCTTCACCATACATGCTGTGCGCCTTGTTATAGCAGATATCACGGAGCATCTGATCCGAATTCTCGATAAACGGCGGACACTTATCCGGTCTTACCGGTGCAATCTTCTCACACATATCCGCAATTTTGTTTGGATTTGTAATGACGACCTCTTCTGCCTTGGCACTTCCAAGATATTCGAATTCCTTTAGCATTTCTTCGGTTGTTCGAAGATATAACGGTGCCTGCTCGTCAGCATCCTTAAATCCCTTTCCGGCCATAATAATACGGCGGTAGATTTCATCTTCCGGGTCAAGGAAATGCACATCGCAGGTAGCCACCACAAGCTTGTTAAATTCCTCCCCCAGTCTGCAGATCCTGCGGTTGATATCCTGCAGCTCTTCCATCGTATTCACCGGCTCCTTGTCACTGCGCAACATGAACTCATTGTTTCCAAGCGGCTGTATCTCCAGATAATCATAGAACTTTACAAGTCTTATGATCTCTTCCTGCGGTCTTCCGCCCACAATCGCACGGTATAATTCTCCAGCTTCACAGGCAGAGCCTAAAAGAAGTCCCTCTCTGTATTTGACAAATTCACTTTTTGGCACACGTGGTCTCTTATTATAATACGTGAGGTGTGAAAGTGAAACCAGACGATACAGATTGATACGTCCGATGTCATTTGTCGCCAGAATAATTGCATGGTAGGTCGGCATTTTCATGACCGTTTCCGGGGAGGTGGAAACCATATGGTTCACATCATCGAGATTTTCCATACCGCGTTCTTTTAACATCTCAATAAATTTCACAAAAATTTCTGCTGTACAGGCAGCATCGTCAACTGCACGATGATGGTTTTCCAGTGAGACATTCAATGCCTTTGCAACGGTATCGAGTTTAAAACGATTCAGGTTCGGCAGCAGAATTCTGGCAAGAGCCACTGTATCTATGATCGTAAACTCTCTCTCTATCCCCTGATCCTTGCAGTTTTTCTTAATAAAACTCATATCAAATTCCGCATTGTGGGCAACCATGATCGCACCATCGCAGAACTTCATAAATTCCGGCAGAATCTCCTCAATCTTCGGTGCATCAATGACCATATCATCCTTAATTGAGGTCAATTCCTCGATTCGGAATGGAATTGGCACTTCCGGGTTTACAAATGTCGAAAAGCGGTCTGTAATGACACCACCGACTACTTTCACTGCACCGATCTCAATAATCTTATTCTTATCTGGGCTGAAACCGGTCGTCTCCAAGTCGAACACCACAAAGGTTTCATCGAGGCTCTGTCCTTTCGAATCTGTGATAATATCCTTCAAGTCGTCCACCAGATACGCTTCCACACCGTAGATAACCTTAAAATCGTCATCCGGACTCAGTGCATGGTTTGCATCCGGGAATGCCTGTACATCGCCGTGGTCGGTGATCGCAATCGCCTTATGTCCCCATTTCATGGCACGCTTTACGATGTCTTTACACTCGGACACACCATCCATATCACTCATCTTTGTATGACAGTGCAATTCCACACGCTTCTCCGGACTGGTGTCCATACGGGTGGTCGTAAAGTCTGCAATCTTCTTAATTCCAACGATCGAACCGATTGTTAATTCACTGTCAAACTTATCGATTGTCGTGACACCTTTGATTTTTAAGAATGCCCCTTTTTTCAGATTGCCAAGAAGCTCATCCCTGTCTTCATTTCTTGTAAATATTTTCAGGACAATGGAATCCGTAAAATCTGTGACCGACATGATAATGATTGTCTTTTCGTTACGGATCTCCCTCGTCTCAACCGTCATGACCTGACAGCGGATGGTAACTTCACCCATCTCACCCACGATTTTCTCCAATGGGATGGTTTCTCCATCCTCAATATCACGACCGTAAATTACATCCGGATTATCGGATTTTTTACCTCCGCCAAAGCCACCGCCATCATAACGTTTTTTAAACTCTTTCCGTGGTCCGTCATATGTTTTTTTTGCAGTATTTCCTGCACCATTTGCAGATTTTGCATCGTTTTTTGCAGGTTTTACGGCGTTTCCACCACCTGTAGAACCACTGTCTCCAGATGTTGTAGTCTGACCGGAAACTGCACTTTTTTCATTGGCACCTGAAGCAACTGCAACTGTCTCTCCGTCCTCATCCTTCAAATTGATATTTTTTAATATATTTTTGATTTCAAACTGAATCTGAAGATCACTGTTTTTCTTGTACCTGCTCTCTTTTGGTTCCTCAAAGTCAAGGTCAACAATCAGGTTCATGCCACAGCGCTCACACACGATTTTCTCTAAAAATTCCACAATTTCATGGGAGCGTGTCTGTGCAATGATCGTATTTTCCAGTACAAGATGCAGATGACTGTCATCCGTAAATTCCATTTTGGAAGCACGCAGCAGATTGTATTCCATCAGACTGTAGGCTTTTAACTCTTCTAAAATACTGTCCTTATACATATCCATCAGCGTGCGGGCGGTATACTGCTCGGAGAGCTGATACTTTTCGATAATACGGACATTCATCCGTTTACCCTTAAATATCTGCTCCTCAATGGATTTTTCTAACTGCGTAATGTTATTTTTATGTATGAGATGACTGCCCAAAAGATAGACACGGATATGATCTCTCTCATGATTCATCCCTACCTTGGTAACTTCCATCTCAGATAAAATTTTCTTCATATCCCCGGACACATCCAGTGTCGGAAAGACATCAAAAAATAGTTTTGCCATAATTATTCATTCCAATGTAACAGTTCATAGCGGAGTGCCTCTAAAAGTTCTGACTCCGGCACTTTTTTGAATACCTCGCCATGTTTGATTATAAGTCCCTCGCCGATTCCTCCGGCAATTCCGATATCTGCCTCTTTTGCCTCTCCCGGACCATTTACAACACATCCCATAACGGCAACTTTAATGTCAAGTGGAATATCTGCAACCATATTTTCTACCTGATTTGCCAGTTGGATCAGATTGATCTGTGTTCTTCCGCAGGTTGGACAAGATACTACTTCCACACCGCCTTTGCGAAGTCCAAGTGTTTTTAAAATTAATTTGGCAGATTTGATTTCCTCTGATGGATCGCCTGTCAGGGAAACCCTGATCGTATCACCGATTCCCTGGTGTAAGATCAATCCAAGTCCGATGGCAGACTTGATATTACCGCTGATAATCGTACCAGCCTCCGTGATTCCGACATGCAGCGGATGATCGGTCTGGCTTGCAATCAGTTCATGTGCTTTCACACACATCATAACATCCGAAGATTTGATACTGATGACAAGATTATCATATCCCATATCTTCAATCAGTTTTACTTTATCCAAAGCACTTTCTACCAGTCCCTCAGCCGTCACTCCATGGTATTTCTCCACCAGATCTTTTTCTAAGGAACCACTGTTTACCCCTACACGGATTGGAATGTTGCGCTCTTTTGCGACATCCACCACTGCCTTTACACGCTCCGCGCTTCCGATATTGCCAGGGTTGATACGGATCTTGTCTGCTCCATTCTCCATTGCTGCAATTGCAAGACGATAGTCAAAATGAATGTCTGCAACGACCGGAATCTGCACCTGTTTTTTAATCTCCTTTAATGCCTTCGCTGCATCCATCGTAGGAACTGCACAGCGGATGATATCACATCCGGCAGCTGTAAGCTGATTGATCTGTGCGGCAGTTGCCTCCACATTCTCGGTTTTTGTATTGGTCATAGACTGGATCAAAATCGGGTTGCCGCCGCCAATGATGCGGTTGCCGATCTTCACTGTTTTTGTCATTGTTCTTCTCCCTTTCGTATAAATTCTTACTGGATAATTGCGAAACTTTTTCTAATCTATATAAACAACTTACGAATGTCGTTAAACATGATCAGTATCATGAGTGCAAACAATATCATGATACCGGCAAAATGTACCATGCCCTCTTTTTCCGGGTCAACTTTTTTGCCACGGATCGCCTCTACCAGCAAAAATACAAGTCTTCCACCGTCGAGTGCCGGGAGTGGCAGAAGGTTCATGACACCAAGGTTCGCAGAAAGCAGGATACTGATATACAGCATTTGCAGGAATGCATAGAAGTAGCCGTAGGAAACACTCTGCTCATAGCTGTCTCCGATTGCACTGACAATTCCTACCGGACCACTCATATCATTGACGGTAACGCCTCCGGTAAAGAGCATCTTTAAGCTTCCAAGTGTCGTATAGATCCAGTACTCCACCTCGTAAGCACTGTATTTTGCCAGCGTGAATACATTGTTTGTTGTCTTCTCTCTGGCTGCCATTCCAATAAATCCATATAAATATCTTCCGGTGGTCTCATCATATTTTGGAGTGAGTTCCGTTGTGTAACGTTCTCCATCCCGCTCATAAGTTACTTTCACCGGTTCTCCGGCATGGTACATGGAATATGCACTCACCTCACGGTAAAAATGAATATGTTTATTTCCCATTTTTACAATCGTATCACCTGCCTGAAGTCCCGCTTCCTCTGCGGCATAACCCTCACTCACATCTGAGAGTACCGGAAGATCATATCCGGTGCAGCAGACAAGAATAAAAGAGAAGATAAAGGCCATGATAAAATTAAAAATTGGTCCCGCAGCTACAACGCTGATCCTTGCCCAGACAGATTTGTTGTTAAACGCTTTGTTATCCTGGCTTTCCGAATCCTCTCCCTCCATCATGCAGGCTCCTCCAAATGGAAGCAGTTTGATGGAGTATTTTGTCTCACCTTTCTGGATTCCGAAAAGTGTAGGTCCTAATCCAAGTGAAAATTCATTGACACGGATTCCATTTGCCTTTGCAAGCAAAAAATGTCCCAGTTCATGAAACAGGATAATAATGCTGAATATCAGTAATGCGATAATAATTTTCATGTAAAAAACCTTTCCTGATGTCTTGTTGCATTTTTAAATGCGTTTTATTTTGCACTCATCTTTTTTTCAATAAACTCATAAGCAGCTGCTTCTGTCCCCAAAATTTCATCCACATCCGGATGATCGATAAACTCTGCATTTTCCATACATGCCTCGATCAACTCTGTGATCTCCGGATAAGAAATCTTCCGGTCTAAAAACAGACTGACCGCTTTCTCATTGGCAGCATTGTACACAGTCGGAATATTTCCGCCCTTTTCCATTGCCTGATATGCAAGTGCAAGCCCGCGAAATGTATCGGTATCCGGCTTCTCGAAGGTAAGATCTGCAATTTCAAACAGATCCAGTCTCCTGCCCGAAAGATTCCGGCGCTCCGGATAATAAAGTGCATACTGGATTGGAAGTCTCATATCCGGCGTGCCAAGCTGTGCGATCACTGCTCCATCCTGATACTCTACAGCAGAATGAATGACACTCTGCGGATGTACTACAACCTGAATCTGATCTAAAGCCACATCAAAGAGCCATTTTGCTTCCATCACTTCCAGTCCTTTATTTACCAATGTGGAAGAATCAATCGTGATTTTTCTTCCCATGCTCCAGTTTGGATGTTTCAGGGCATCTTCCACCTGAATATTCTTAAGTTCATCTGCTTTTCTTCCACGGAACGGTCCACCGGAAGCTGTCAGTAAAATCCTGCTGATCTTATTATCTCCGGCACCCTGCAACGACTGGAAAATCGCACTGTGTTCGCTGTCCACCGGAAGAATTGGCACCTTGTATTCCTTTGCAAGCGGAATAATAATATGTCCGGCAGTGACAAGTGTTTCCTTGTTTGCCAAAGCAATTTTCTTTCCTGCTTTAATTGCAGCAATCGTTGGTCTGATTCCAAGCATACCAACAATTGCAGTCACTAAAATCTCACTCTCCGGAATCACCGATACTTCAAGAAGTCCTTCCATGCCAGACACGATTTTTATGCCGAGGTCTTTTGTATTTGTACGAAGTTCTGATGCCTTTTTTTCATCCCATACACTGACAAGAGATGGTCTGAACTCCCTCATCTGTGCTTCTAACAAACTGATATTACTTCCGGCAGCCATTGCCACTACCTGAATATCCCCCTGCTCTCTTACAATATCGAGTGTCTGTGTACCGATAGAACCGGTAGAACCTAAAATTGCAATTTTTTTCATATTTTATGTTTTCCTTATCTTATAATTTAATAAAGTTCACTGCAAGGAAATAAATGATCGGTGCAGTAAAGATCACACTGTCAAAACGGTCTAAAATACCACCGTGCCCCGGAATCAGTTTTCCATAATCTTTGATCTCATAATTACGCTTGATGGCGGATGCAGTCAGATCCCCCACCATAGAGATTAAAGCTCCAACCGCACTGATTCCTGCCATAATCCAGACATGTGTCTGATCAATCTGCATGGCACTTTTAAAGATCATGCCATAAATAATCGTAAGAAGCGCTGCACCTACAACACCGCCGACAGCACCCTCCACTGATTTCTTCGGACTTAATTTTGGCGACATTTTATGTTTCCCAATCAACATTCCTACACAGTATGCACAGGTGTCGCATCCCCAGGAGCACAAAAAAACAAGCCATACAATGTAGGCACCTGCCTCAATCATACGTGTCTGATACACATACGACAGCATCACAGCAACATAGAACACGCCAAAAAATGCTGCAAGTACCTGTTCCGTCTTATACTTCGGATATGTAAATACATATGCGAACATCATAAGAATCAAAACACCTAATACAAACACCATTGTATCCGGCAAAAATGCAAATTTCAGATTACAATAATACACGGTCGCAGCCAGATAACCAATGATTCCAACCGCCTCTTTTTCAATGTGAAAAATGCGGTATAATTCAAACATTCCAATATAGGAAATAACCAGTGTTGAGATCAGCAGAACATCTCCGCCTGTAATGATCAGAACCAGTGCTGCGATCACTAACACGATTCCACTTAATAATCTTGTCTTAAACATTATATTTCTCCATCCTCCTCTGAGAGTGCGCCAAACCTGCGGTCACGTTTATTATATGCTTCAACTGCCTTTTCTAATTCTTCTTTATGGAAGTCCGGCCATGGAACTTCCGTAAAATAAAATTCACTGTAAGCCAGCTGCCATAAGAGATAATTCGATAAGCGCTGTTCCCCACTGGTGCGGATCAACAGATCCGGATCCGGAATATCTTTCGTATCCAGATAAGCTTCAAAATGTGTCTCATCAATCTCGTTTTCCTGCAATTTGCCGTCACGGAGATCTGCATACATTTTCCGCATGCCCCGGAGCATCTCATCCCGGCTTCCATAATTGATCGCAATCTGCAGATTCAAACCATCATTGTGTGCAGATGCAGACTCCAATTCTTTGATCTGATTTTGAAACTTCTCACTGAGTTTTGTGGTATCTCCGATCACCCGGACACGCATATTATTCTTATCCGCAGTTTTAATACAGTTTTTCAGATAAGATTCCAGTAATTTCATCAATGCATTTACTTCGTTATCCGGCCGGTTCCAGTTCTCGGTAGAAAAAGCATATAAGGTCAGATATTTAATTCCCATATCATGGGCTGCCTGACAGACTGTCTCCACATTCTTAGCCCCGACCGTATGTCCGTAATTTCTTGGCATTCCTTTGCTTTTTGCCCATCTTCCATTTCCATCTAATATAATTGCTACATGTTGTGGAATCTTCATGCTAATTGTATATCCTTTCTGTTCCAGTCAAACGGCACAAAACCTTGTAATTTTTTTTGTTCCGCTGTCATTGCAAAATATTGTTCTTTTATAAGTTACGAAAATGAGGACACGATTTTCTCATGCCCCCACTCTTTCTTTTATTCTGTCAATTTATTTATACAGTTAAAATTTCTTTTGTTTTAACTTCTACTGCTTCATCGACAGCTGCAATATATTTATCTGTCATCTTCTGAGCATTTTCTTCCAATGCTTTGATTTCATCTTCTGAAACATCCTCTTTTGCAAGTTTCTTGAAGGAATCATTTGCATCACGACGAATATTACGAATGGCTACTTTTGCACTCTCACCTTTCTTCTTTACGTCTTTTGCAAGATCTTTACGTCTTTCCTCTGTCAGTTCTGGGAATAAAAGACGGATTGTCTTTCCATCATTGGTAGGATTGATTCCAAGATCAGATGTCATGATCACTTTCTCAATCTCTTTTACCATAGAAGCTTCCCATGGCTGAATCTGAATCATTCTAGGTTCCGGAACATTTACGTTTGCCACCTGCTGGATAGGTGTTGGTGTTCCGTAATAATCAACTCTCAATTTATCAAGAACATGTGGATTGGCACGTCCGGCACGGATACTTCCAAATTCCTCTGATAAATTGTTCATTGTTTTCTGCATTTTCTCATCGAACTGAACTAATCTCTCGTCCATATTAATCCTCCTTGTTTTGCGAAGCAAAATGCGACTGCCCATGCAGGAGCAGAGGATTTAGCCTCCTTGTTTTTGCGAAGCAAAAATCCGAACTCCGAGTGAGGAGAGGATTTAGCCTCCTAAACTGTTACCTTTGTGCCATTAAATTCTCCACTCATGGCCTTTACAATACTATTTTCTTCATTTAATCCGAACACATACATCGGCATCTTGTTTTCCATGCACATAATGGATGCGGTAAGATCTACTACAGCGAGCTTCTGGTCAATTACCTCCTGAATAGATACCTCATCATACTTCTTAGCAGCCGGATTCAGCTTCGGATCGCTGTCATAGACACCATCAATTGCCTTTGCAAGATAAATACCTTCTGCTTCCATCTCAATTGCGCGTAATACGATTCCCGTATCGGTAGAAAAATAAGGATGACCTGTTCCACCTGCAAAGAAAACAATTTTTCCCTCATGGAAACATTTATCTGCCTCATCTTTAGAGAAAAGCTTTGTCATGCTTCCACATAAAAATGGTGTAAAAATCTCTGTATCCATTCCAACAGAACGGAAAATCTCAGATACATAGATACAGTTCATAATGGTTGCTAACATACCGATCTGATCCGCCTTAGGTCTGTCGATCGTCTCGGAAGTTCTTCCTCTCCAGAAATTACCACCACCGATCACAATACCAATCTGGATTCCTTTATCTGCAATCTGCTTTACCTGTTTTGCAACTTCTGTAACGGTTGGTTCATCAAAACCAGTGTGTTTTTCACCGGCTAATGCTTCTCCGCTTAATTTCAAAAAAACTCGTTTCATTTATGAATCCGTTTCCTTTCTGGATTATTCATTATTCTTGGAAGCAAAAAGACTCTCAACATCAACATCTGAGTAGCACTGGGAGCAGAAACCTTCGATGACTGCACCATTGTTGATCTGTACGGAACGGGATTTGATGTTACCCATAACAACAGCGGATGTATCGACAACAACAGGACCCTGGACATCAATATCTCCTTTGATTGCCCCTGCGATAACTGCAGACGAAGATGTTACATTACCAATGATCACAGAGCCAAGTCCGATCTTAACAGTACCTGTGCTTACGACTTCTCCCTCAATCTTAGCTGCATCAGCAAAAAATTCAGAAGAATTGCTGTTACCTGTTACTGTACCTGTTACAACAAGTTTTCCGTTACATCCAATGTCTCCCTGAACGTTTCCTCTGATGTCTAAAGATCCGTTGGATACGATATCTCCTTTGATGATCGTTCCCTCTGTAATTACAGATACCTCATCTGATACTGGTTTTGTTTCATTGACAACTGGTGTTATATTGTCTGCCATTTTTCTTTCCTCCTGAGTGTTTTTCACATGATTTTCCGGGATCACCGGCTGTTCGATTTTTGTTTCACCTGCTGGCTTTGGCTGCGGTGCGGACGGAACTGGCTGATTCTGCACTGAAGTCTGCTGTTTTGCAGTCTGTGAAGTCACCTGCTCTAAAAGACCGTCTAATTTGGAAAGTTCAGATTCAACATCAACTTCATTTTCCAAAGTGTTCACAACTAAATCTTCATTTGCTGCGCCATCTTCTAAATTGTCCTCACCCGGCATCAGTTCATTCACTGCCTGTGAAAAATCATCTTTAAAATCTTTAAAAAATCCCATAATCTTCCTCCATTTATATTTAGTTAGTCAATACTGTCTGCCTTCACATATTGAATAACTGATGTATCTTCATCAATCGGCAGGATCTCAGCGCCCATTTCATTCAATGCCTCGATCAATGGTGCTAAAGCCTCTACCGTTGCTGACTTATCCGATGCGTCATGTAACAAAACAACTGACGTTTTATATTTTACTACATCATCCATCACATTCGCAACTATTTCCTCGGATGAATATGCATTCGATGCTGCATCTCCCGCAGAAACGTTCCAGTCATAATAAATAACTCCCTGTTCATTCAGGTAATGGATAAAATCACTCATTGGTACGTTACTGATCTGGTTACTGCTTCCACCCGGGAAACGATAGTAAATACTGTTCACTCCTGTGACCTGATACAATTCATCACGTAAGCGTTCAAAATCTTCTTCAAATGCCTCATCTGACTGATAGATCTGGCTGTATTTGTTGGAATAAGAATGCATGCCGAGCGTATGTCCCTCATCTGCGATTCTCTGATACAGTGCCTGGGATTCTTCATCCTCTTTCCCGACCACAAAAAAAGTTGCCTTCACATCATATTGAGCCAATATGTCCAGAATCTCTCCGGTATGATCAGAAGGCCCGTCTTCGAAAGTCAGGTAAACCTTATGTATATCGCCATCCCCGGCAAGATTCTCTTCCTCTGAAATGCCGGTAGCCGGCGGTGTCACAGACTCATAGGTTTTTGGTGTCTCTGTTGCTTCAGTGACATCGGTATAAACAGACTCCCCGGCACTTTCCGGTTTCTGCGCATTTTCCTGCTGAACCTGTTCCTTCGAACTGACTGTCACAATATTATCCAGTTTATGCTGAATCTTTATTACCTGCACAAATAAAACAATGATCAGTATCATCGACAGGATGATCCATCCGGCAATCGTCATTATAATACCATTCCGAATCCGTCCGATTCTTTTTCTTCGTTTTCTTTGATTATTTATTGCCTCTGTATCTTTATCCTGCATGGAATAACCCCCAAGCTTATCATTTGTCTCCTATCTATTGTAACACATTTTTTGATTTTTCAAAGCAGAAAACAGCATATAATCGTATGATTTTTTCAAATTATTGCAATTATTGTCAGAATTTTCCTATTTTAAAAGGGGCAAGCCGTCAAAACAGCTCTGCCCCTCCGCATCCAATTACAAATCTGTTACTCTAATGTAAATTTAGTAACAATATCTCTCAGCTCATCTACACACTGATAACATTCTTTTACTTTATCTGTTGCGGATGATGTCTTCTCTACCATGCCGGAAGTTTTTTCTGCAATATCCGTAACGCCCACAGAGGATTCACCCACCGTATCGTTGATGCCGCTCAAAGCACTTGCGATCTGCTCGATCGCACCTGCAAGTTGCGCCATGGATGTCTTGATTCCCTCCATGCTGCTCTTAAATACATTCGCATCATCCTTGTACTGTTCGCTTACCTGTTCAAATTCCTTGTAATCAGCAGATACGCTCTTCTCAAGGAACTCTGTTGTCTCTTCCAGACATTCCGACATATTGCCGACTGCCTCGTTTACTTCTTTTACAATCGCACTGATATTGGCAATTGCCTGGGAAGTCTGGTCTGCAAGGCTTCCAATTTCAGTTGCAACTACAGCAAATCCTTTTCCTGCTTCTCCTGCTCTTGCCGCCTCGATGGATGCGTTCAAAGCCAGAAGACCTGTCTGGGAAGAAATCTCCATGATAGTTCCTGTCAGTTCATTGATCTTCTCAACTGCTTTGGAGCCTTCAATTGCTTTTTCAGCTTTCTCCTTGACAGAATTATAAATCTCCATTGTCTTATTGCTTGCGGTGACAGTCTTGGTACGAAGCTGTAAAGCACGATCCATAACAGTTTCTGAATTCTTTGCACCTTCCTCTGCCATGGTATTGATAGTTTCAGCTTCTCCCTTGATCTGGGACACATTCTCATTGATCGTGACAGTTGTCGCTGCTGTCTCCTGCATACCGGCAGCAAGCTGCTGGCTGGTTGCCGAGTTATCGGAACACATCTGGTTCACCGTATCCGTAACCTCATTTAACTCAGACACATTCTCATTGATCTTCTGTCCTGCATCCTGGATACTGGCAACCATATCACGCAGATTTTTGCGCATAATATGCATTTCAGCTGCCATAATCCCAATCTCATCTTTTCTGCTGTATAATCTTCTGCTGTTAGCATTATGGGTAAAGTCAAAATTAGCTGTTCTCGTAATAATATAAGTCAGCTGGTGAATTGGTTTTGTGATCATGTTTGTCAAAACCAATGCAGCCAGACAGCAGATGATCAGACAGACACCCATAGTAATCTGCATTAACCTTACCATATTGGTGATTGGTTCCATGATCTCACCTTTATCTGCAGACATCACAACAATCTTGTGGTCAGATGTCAGTGCATATGCAGCATATTTGACTGTTCCGTTAAAATTATAGGTTACAACCGCATCCTGTGGGATATTGCCTGATTGAAGCTGGCTCACAACGCCCTTTACAACCTCATTTTCCACAGATTTTCCAATTTTATCTGCAGTCGGATGATAAAGCATCGTGCCGTCAGAATCTACAAGATATCCATAGGCAGACGACACACCCTCCATGCGCATATCCTGCATGACAGCTGCACACTGGGTGGAAAAATCTACCTCTGCCGGAATCTTGTCCAATGTTTTTGCCGCTGATTCCGTAAGGCTCAAAATAAAATTCTCGTTGACATTGTTGACTGTCGCCGAAGCCCTTACATTTGCGATAGAAATACACGCCATAAGCGATAAAGCCACCATCACAACCACCATTAACATGATCTTTGCTGTGATGGAGTGGATAAATGATACTTTTTCTTTTGCTTCCATGACTATAACACTCCTTCTTATTTTCTGGTCTGTGTAACAACAGTCCTACGTTTGTAATACTTATGTTAACTTTTCTATTAATACCATGATAAGATACTTTCCAATATTTAGCAAGGTTTTTTCAACAATATTTTACAGCCATTTTTATAAATTACCGACAAAAAATGCCCTGAAAACATAATCGTCCTCAGGGCATTTCAAAATCAGATTTTATTATGCGTTCATCTGAGCTGCAACTTCAGCTGCAAAGTCTTCCTGTTTCTTTTCGATTCCTTCACCAGTCTCGAAACGAACAAATCTCTTAACGCTTACAGGTGTACCAACTGCTTTGGAAACTTCGTCTAAATATTTAGCAACAGTCTGTTTTCCATCTTCAGCTTTTACATAAACCTGATCTACTAAGCAGATTTCTTTTAATTCTTTGCTTACACGTCCTTCGATCATACCATTGATCACTTTCTCCGGTTTCTGGGACTCTTTTGGATCGTTCATGATCTGAGCTAAGAGAATCTCTTTCTCATGTGCGATATATTCTTCGCTGATCTCATCTCTGGAAACATATTTTGGATTTAAAGCTGCAATCTGCATTGCAAGGTTTGTTAAAGCTTCTTTTACAGCATCGTTTACAACTGCTGTTTCAGCCTCAACGATAACACCGATTCTACCGCCACCGTGTACGTAAGATACAACACATCCGTTTGTAGCAACAACTTTCTCAAATCTACGGATTTTAAGGTTCTCACCGATCACTGCAACTTTCTCTACTAAAGCATCTTTTACAGTCTTAGATGGATCCTCATTCCATTTTTCTTCCATGAATGCATCCATATCAGCTGCATCAGACTCAACAGCCTGCTCTGCAACAGCTTTTACGAACTGCTGGAATGTCTCGTTTTTAGCAACAAAGTCTGTCTCAGAGTTAACTTCGACAACAGCTGCTGTCTTGTCATCTTTTACAACTACTGTACAAAGACCTTCTGCAGCAATTCTGCTTGCTTTCTTCTCAGCTTTTGCCTGTCCATTTTTTCTTAAGTACTCAACAGCCTCGTCCATATTTCCGTCTGTCTCGCCTAAAGCTTTTTTACAATCCATCATTCCTGCGCCTGTTAATTCACGCAGTTCTTTTACCATTGCTGCTGTAATATTCATGATTGCACCTCTCCGATATGGGATTATTCCTGCTCGGCTTCAGAAGCTTCCTCAGCTGCCTCTTCTGCCGGTTTTGCAGTTTCTGCTGCTGCAGCTGCATGCATTTCCTCTACTTTTGCCATAACTTCCTTAATATCTTCCACATAATCACTCATATGGAAACAAGTAAGTGGTGTCTTCGTCATAAAGCGCTTGACCGGAACGCTCTGGTTGATCAGTCTGGCTGCCGTAAATGTATCGTGCGGTGTACTGATGATTACCGTACTCTGCTCATCTGCACGTTTGATCACTTCTTCGGATACTTCCGCATTCTGGCAGACTACCATACAGCTTACATCAATATCAAGTGCACACATCTGTGATTCTACACGATTTCCAAGGATCACCAGATCATCTTTTTCTATAAATTCCTGCATAAGCTCCGGACTTGATGCACCGATTGCTACTTTTCCTTTTGTAAAATATCCATGTTCGTTACCGGTTACCATCTCTCCATCCAGTGTATTCATAATGTTACGGTACTGTGTTTTTGCTTTGGAAAGGATCATGTTATCATATACTTCCATATAA
>OLVY01000644.1_pt1 | contig 25298 bp, 20 predicted proteins | sample 1674261 | NCBI WGS metagenome assembly OLVY01 (sample SAMEA103958155, study PRJEB25191) | human gut metagenome | biome: human-associated habitat [ENVO:00009003]; feature: intestine environment [ENVO:2100002]; material: feces | place: Germany | collected 2013/2015
CCCAGGCGCTCGGCGAACTTGGCCTGGGCCACAAGAAACAGGCTAAGAAACTCTTTGCAAAGGTGCTTGAACTCAAGCCGGACCATTTGTATGCGTATGAATTGAGCAAGCGTTAAGAAACATAAGAGAATAACACAAAACGACTAAAACTATGAACAAAATAGAGTATGCAGCGCCGGAACTGCTTGTCACTCCGGTATTTACAGAAGCTGGCTTTGCTACCTCCCAGGGGGGGGGCAGGCTATAGCGCCACAGAAGGCACCGAGAACATGACTCATGACGGGGCATATATGACACTTTAAATATCGAAAGCCATGAAAGTGAATTATATGATATCCACAGCAGCCGTCCTCGCGGCGCTGCTCACCTTCTCCTGCACCAAGGACTTGCAGGAGAATGCCCCTGTGTCCGGAAAGGACTCGGATAAGGTTACGCTGCTCATCGCCGCCGCCGAAGTGACAAAAACCACATTCGGCGACAAAGGAGACAAATATGAGGTAAAATGGGAAGACACCGACAAAATCGGAATTTTCATCGCATCTTCATCCGCGAATGTTAAGGCATCGCTGAAAAGGATTGAAGGCAAGGCATATTTCGCAGCGAAAGTCTCTAACTATAATGCAGAAGACCAACTATGCGCATATTATCCATATGCAGAAAATGCAGGCAAAGATGTCTCAAAGGTCACTCTAAAAGTTCCGTACATCCAGACTCAGACAGCTCCAGATAAATTTGATGGCTCCAACAACCCGATGGTTGCTGTTCCTATAAAGCTTCCTTCATTGGAAAACACGGCAGACGGCACAGTCGTAATTCCGGAGCAACTGAAATTCCGCCACATCGGCGCTGTTCTCGAATTTGACATCACCGGAGTTCCTGCCACCGAAAAACTCAAATCCGTGCAGTTTGTTTCAAGCAACGGTTTTCCTGCCACGGACAACAGCATTTATGACCTGACTTCCGTAACTGAGGCTGGAGATGTGAACACAGTAGCCGGAACCTACTACAAAAGTGTCACTGTATCTCTCAAAGACGGCGGTTTCACTTCTGGACAGTCAGCCAAAGTCTATATGACGCTCGTTCCGGGCACCTACAACGGCAATATCTACATCTCGACGGACAAGAACCTCTATCGCTACGCGGGCAAGACCATCAAAGCGGACCGAGCCGCCGTAAAGACCATCAAGGCCGACCTTTCAAGCAGCAGTGCCGACAAGTCCAAGGAAATCAAGTCCGCTCTTGACTACGAAGTCTTTGCAATGGCGGCCAACGCCGGAGATTATTCCGCTTGGGTTGATGGTGGCGAAGTCAAGCTTGGTGCAAATATTTCTACACCGACCTATTTCACCCGAATCCAGAAGGACTGGACAGGCAAATTCAACGGGCAAAAGCACACGATTAAACAGGGTGCCAGCGTTGTTCCTCTGTTCACCGTCATCAGTGAGGACGCATCAGTTTCCTATCTCGTACTTGAGGGCAACAAGAAATCGATGGCAAATGCCGGCGGTTACGGCTCCGCTGCTGTTGCGCAGATAAACAAAGGTACGATAGAGAATGTAACCAATAAGATGGTGACGGATCTCAATGTTACGGGCGGCTCAGCCATTGCCGGAATGGTCAAGTGTAATGGCGGGACAATGAGAAACTGTGTGCAGGAAGGAAATATAACCATTAATGCTGTAATCAAAGCAACGACAACTCTTTATGTCGGAGGCATCGCTGCATTTGCATCAGATTTGGATGAAGCTAAGAGCTCAACAAAAGTTGGCAAATTCGAAAACTGCGAAAACAAAGCTTCTATAGAAGTTTCTCGAACAAGTTCCGGTAAGTTTTCTATACAGAAATTTGCGGTCGGCGGAATCTGTGCGATAGTGCATCGCGGAACCAAGGACGTGTATCCTCAGTTCAGCGGATGTGTGAATTCCGGAGCAATCAAACTTATTGACAAGGACAAAAATGCCCAAGGACAGGCTGCTGTAGTCGGGGGGGGATAATAGGAAGAGTTGCAAATTATACTGCCGGCATTGCCGTAGAAGTTGCAGCAGAAGGCTATTATGCAAAAATTGAAAACTGCTCAAATTCAGCCGTAATCGAAAACTCGGCTTACAGCACCGGCGGTTTTATTGACAAACAGTCGGGAGCCCGCGTCTGTGCGGCAGGCGGAATTGTCGGCTATGCGAGCGGTCTTAAGGCAAATCCGGTGGACATAATCGGCTGCACCAACACCGGACAAATACTCGGTGGTTATGCGACAGGCTGTCTGATGGGCGGAATCTGCGGTCAGACGAATAATGTGAACATCAAAAATGCGACTGTTGAAGCCGTGTTCGGAGATTCAAGTCTTGATGACCACCAGCTTTCTGCAGCCGGAGGCATCGTGGGCTCTTCGCTCAATAGTTTGACAGTCGAAAACAGCAAAGTCGATATTTCCGGCTCGCTCACTCCGAATCCTGTTGGCATCGGAGTCCTTCAAGGATTTGTCAGGTCCGGTACCCCGAAATATACCGGCATTCAGATAAGGGCAAATCTGGCTTACAATAATGGCGTGGGAAAACTCGAAGTCACGCAGGAAACCGTCGGAAACGCCGCACTTTATTGTCCGAAGACATTGAATGCTTCCGACATCACATATTGGAACAAATAATCTGCTCCCCTCACTTTTCTGAAATATAGAGGAAAAGGTTCACCTGAAAAACGAAAATAAAAATATAACAACATGACAACCAAAAACATACTGAAAGCATTGGCAGCGACGGCAATGACGGCCGCGCTGCTCGGATGCAACAAGAACGAACAGGAAAATCCGGACGGGCCGGCTTCTAAGCCGCTTCCGGATGAAATATCCCTGAGTTTCGCTTCCCCTGTGGGAGTGGAGACTGTCGGCGTATTCATAACCGGCGCCAAAGCTACGGAAAATGTCCCGGCAAAACTTTCTGCAGAGACATCGCGCTACGAAACAAAAGTGAACACATTCGCCGAGGGAGACAAACTCTTTGCCTACGCTCCATATTCGGAGACGGTGACCTCGCTCGACAACATTGCCTTCACAATTCCATCTGAACAGAGCGTTCCGAGGAGCGGTGAACGCAATCCTGAGCTCACCATCGCGGTGGCAGGTCCCGAGACTCTTCCTGCCCCGGATGAGAGCGTGAGCCTTGAAAATCCGGTGATATTTAGGGATATAACCCCATGTGTGGAGTTTAGCGTCAGCGACGCATCAGGCGCACATGCCTCCGAGACTGTCCAGAGCATCAGTTTCATTTCCAATGGAACCGCTTTGGCCGGGAAGCTTGTCTATGACATCACAGGCGAAACTCCTGTTGTAAAAAATGCCGACCTCGGCGAAAAGTCAGTGACCGTGATTCCAGAAATCGTCAGCGAGTTGGGAACCGGAAAGACTGTCTACATCGCGCTCTTGGCTCCGGGCAGCTACACCGGCAAGGCCATTGTCGAGACCAGCGCCGCAAGATACACCTTCGAAGAAATCTCCGTTGAAGCAAAGGTGGGCGGAACCTCCGCGGTTACAGAGCTTGACCTCGCGAAGGCTTCTCTCAAGGAAATCACCACAGAGATGGGCTGGAAGGCCTTTGCCAACGCCGTTGACAAAGGCGACTACTCCGTATGGAAAAACACTGATGGCGAGGTGAAACTCGGTGCTGACATTGAGGTCACGACTTCTCTTCAGAGGGTCGGCGCCACCAAGGAACCTCACGACTGGGACGGCATCTTCAATGGTCAGGGGCATAAAATAATCCAGCACGAGACCACGGTTCCGCTTTTCACCGTCATCGCAAAGGACGGCGTAGTCGAGAATCTTGTGCTTGAGGGTGAACTCAAGAAAGCTTCCTACCCTTCAGGCCCGAGCACGGCGGCTGTCGCCCAATATAACCGCGGAACAATCAGAAATGTCACGAACAGCATAGAAATCAACCTTACGGACATCAACAAGGACTATATGATTGGCGGAATGGTCATAATGAACGGAGGACTCATTGAGGACTGCCAGCAGAATGGCAACATAAATGTTGCGTACAATGTTACTAAGACTCAGATTGTCACCTATATAGGCGGACTTGCCTGCTTTGCCGCAGATGCCGCCGAATATGCCAAGGACATGTCAAAGATAAGCGTCGGCACATTCCGCAACTGCACCAACACCGGAAACATCACCGTGAACAAGGCCGGAGCTGCCAAGGCCTATCTTAACAAATTTGCCATCGGAGGAATCTGTGCCATCGTTCAGAACGGAACTGCGTCTGCATATCCTCTGTTCGAGAGTTGTCGCAATGAGGGCGCCATAGTCAGAAAAGACGACTCCAATGGGAGCAATATGTGTGCTGCAATCGGAGGAATCGTCGGCCGTGCCGCAAACTATTTTCAGCTCAAAGCCGGCGGTGCCTTTGATGTGGATGACTACAATGTCTATCTTCAGATACGCGACTGCCACAACACCGGCGACATCGAATGCTCCGCATTCCTCACTCAAGGGTGGAATGATGGTAAAGCCACGTCTTGCGCCCGCATGGGAGTCACAGGCGGCATAATCGGCTATGTAAACGGCTTTGCCGACAGCCCGGCGCTCATTTCCGGCTGCACAAGCAAATCCACGCTCCGCGGCGGTCATATAAACCAGTCCGTAATCCTCGGAGGTATTGCCGGAATGACATCCCGCGCTACGATTGAGAATTGTTCTGCCGAAACGAAGTTTGAGGACAGTTCCCTTGAGCTTGATGCTCTGAAACTTGCCGCTGTGGGTGGCGTTATCGGTCACCTGCGTCACAACAGCAGCATTACCGGCGGACAATACTCTGTGGAAATCGCTCTTCCCAAGACAGAAATTCCATACTTAGGAGTCGCTGCCGGTGGCTGTTACGCTAATGGCGCGGCATCACAGGCCCTCCGCATAACGGGTACCAAGTTCTGTGGAAGTATAGCTTACAAGGGATTCGAGCCCGCAATGGCCATAACTGCTGAGAATCTGAATGACTACCTCATCTCGTTCGGAAACTGCGACACCGAAGGCGTTTCATTGTGGACAAAATAAACCCCCAAGGAAATACATATTTACGAAACTTGAATTAGTATGAGATATTCCTCAGCAATACTTTTCATTCTCACTTCCTCTCTTGTTCTCGGCTGCTGCAAAACAGAGCGGCAGTCGGCGGAGAGCGATGTGCGAATCTCTTGGGACAGAACGACATACACGGAACATACTTCTGCACATGTCAGTTCATGCAGCGAAGAAGTCGGCATCATAACCCCGTTCACCGAAGAGAACCTCTACTATCCGAGAATCAAGCGCCTCTCCGATGGCTCTCTCCTGATGTCCTTCGAAAACGACCATTTCGGCTGGGACCTTTATACCCGCAGGAGTGAGAACAACGGCCGCACATGGTCCGACGCGGTGATGCTCACAAAGACCCATCCGGCGACCTCCACCGTAGGCGACGACTTCAAGACCTATGTAAACCCCGACTTTATCGAACTTCAGGACGGTCGCATAATGCTTGCCTATCAGTGGCGCTACAAGCTGGGCTACAACGACTTGCCTAACACCAACGTCAATTGCGGCATAGAGATTATGTTCTCGGACGACTTCGGGCGCACATGGGGCAAGGCACAGCCGGTCTATGTCGGCCGCTGCTGGGAACCGGCTCTTCTCCAACTTCCGTCCGGCGAAATCCAGATGTTCATAACCTCATCACAGGAGCTCATAGACGGCATGTCAGCGCCCCAGGTTGTCATCATCCGTTCATTTGACGGCGGAAAGACCTGGCAGGGAAAGTCTGTCTGCGACATCGATGACAACGAGACCATCTCCCGCACCCGCGACGACCGCTCCACCTACGACGGAATGGCGACGGGTGTGTGCCTCGACGACAATGCCGGAATAGCCGTCCCTTACGAGGTCTGGCACGGCAAGTGGGTGGTGGACCAGTCGCCCTACATCATCAAAACCGACATGGAGACGAACTGGCACGGAGACCATGCTGCCATACGCGCCCACGGAGGACCGGAGTGGCCTGCCAAGAAACAGATTAACAAGGACTTCTACGGCTACGGCCCCTACAGTGCAAAACTCACGACAGGCGAGGTACTTGTCCTGAGCAACGGCACCTACAAGGGAGAGCAGGGCATCTGGGTGTTCATCGGCGACAAAAAAGCCGATAACTTCCGTAATCCGACATCTCCTTTTGACGGCTACTGGGGTTCGATTGACTGCATAGGTGAGAACTCCGTGATTGCAACAGGCACTGTCAAGTACCGCAAGGACGGCAGTGTACGTGGGCTCGTCCGCTCCGAGATAGGCCGTCTGAACCGCTCCAAGACTCTTGCGAAGGGCGACCGCGAACTGCAGGGAATAGCCTCTTTCGACCGTGAGAACAACGATTTCTGGTTCCTCGGGCACAGTTTTCCATCTTCCGTGTATGCGGATTTCGGATATGACGACGATAATTTCATTTTATATTCCTACCTTTACGATTCTGTTCTGACAGCACTGACGACCGAGAATTCCGATGCTGTGGAAATTCTTCTCGCGAGGGACGGACAGCCGCAGCGGAAGGTCGTTGTGAACGGAAGAGGCGCGTATAAGGTTTATGTGGATGACAATATCGCGTGGAAGCCTATAGCTTGTGGAGTTACGGACGAAGTTGAGGTTGCGGGCACATTGAACAACGACACTGACAAGGATTTGGGATATTCTGTGAAACTCCGCGTTCCTTGGGAGTGTCTGGGCGGGAAACCGTCGGGCGGGGAGAAAATCCGCTGCCATCTGCGTCATCACTACAAGGCGAAGACCTCCGAAAAACCGGCGTGGAACATCGAGGACGTCGAGGGCGAGAACACGGACTATCCGTCCGAATGGTTGAGCCTCACACTGAAATGATGACTGCCGCAGGAAAGAATATGTCGGAACGATAGAAATGTGAAAGAAATGAAAAGATATATGTCAATAAGCCTTGCGGTCGTTTTCGCCGCAGTGTCAATATCAGCCTGCCAGACGGAGAAGAATCCGTCGTCTCAGGGGAACGGCGGCACGAATAGCTCGGTTTCCAAAAAACTCGAACTGACTTCTTTTTCCCGGCTGAATCAGGGAAAGGATGAACTAAACTCTCATGCAGCGGACTGGAAACTGTCGTCGCTGAAGATGGACTACAGGACATTCGTCAGCCTCGGCTCCGGCGTCACGACCACTCCGGAGCCGACCTACGGGCGTATGATACGGCTTCAGGACGGCAGCTATATCCTTATGTGTCAGGACCGTGCGGACGGCTACGGAAACGGACGGAATGTCTATTGGGCGACGAGTCCGGACATGAAGGAATGGACGGCGAAAGGAGTATTGTTCAAATCGCGTACGGTGACTAACGGGCTTGGGAACGAAGACACAAGGATGTACACCAATGGAAACGGATTCGTCAAGAAAAATGGTGACATCTTGCTGTTCGCCTCCTACCGCAATGCCAAGTCCTACGGCAACTACAACTGCCGCTACGAGCACGGCATCGAGATGATTCGCAGCACTGACGGCGGAAAGACTTGGAGCCAGCCTTACGAAATCCATCATGGTCCGAACTGGGAGGCGATGATTCTCGAACTTGCCACCGGTGAACTCCAGTGCTTCTTCTCCGAGTCCCGTCCGTGGATTTCAGGCAGCCACTCCGGCACTTCCATGGTGCGCTCGACCGATGGTGGCATAACGTGGACTCCGTCTGTGAAAAATGCTGACCCATTGCGTATTATACGTCATACCTGGTACAGCAAACAGCAAAACAAATGGCTGTTTACCGACCAGATGCCGGCGCTTGTCATTCTCAACGGCAGCAATCAGTTTGCCGGCGCTTTCGAGTCGGCTTATGTCAATGACGAAACCGGCAAACACTTCAAAATTGCTTTCGCCTGGTCTCCGAAGGACGGAAAGTGGGATTATATCACCGGCGATGAGGGCGATGGCCGCGGCTTCGATGTCAAGTCCGCAAAAGTCGGCCCGGCGGAACGTGCTCTTGACCTCTGGGTAGGAGTCGGTCCGGACCTCAAGCAGTTCCCTTCCGGCGAGACGGTTCTCACTTATACGGACACGCAGCCCTATCAGCGTATGCGCATCGGTGACTCCGAGGCCCGCAACTGGAACGAGCCTTTCATCTCACTTCCGGGAGTGAAGGGCAGCTGGGGCGCGATGTGTATGAAGAACAATCATGAGGTCGTGGCATTGATGCGAAATAGTGCTGACGCATCCGATGTAAAGATGGCGATGGCAAGTCTTTGCCTTAACCACAACATCAAGGCGTCCTCGCATTCTGTCAAGGTCGATGGCGACAACGCTGACTGGCTTCCTACGGACGAGGCTCTCTTTGTCGGCTCCAAATGTCAGGCACAAGCGACTCTTCGCTGCTCCTCCGATGCCGACAACATCTATTTCCTCATAGAATGTCTCGACGAGAACGTCTCCAAAGACGACTATGTGCAGATTTTTCTCGCTCCTGCGGACCAGACTACGCTGAATACCAAGTCTTTCCGTGCAAAGATCGGTCTTTCGGGGCTGCGCAACCAGGGCGGCTATGCCGGCGGATGGCTTGAGCAGGACAAGGGAACTTCCGCGGCGGTCAGCTACGACGCGACGCTCTCATCCAAATCCGACACCGACAACGGCTGGCTCGCCGAGATTGCGGTACCGCGCTCTGCAGTGAATGTCATCGGCGGAAAGCTGAAGCTGAACTTTGCACTCTTTGACGTTGAGGGAGGCGAGGATGCCGTGGTTTCGACCGGTGAGAAGAATCCGCAGTATTGGATCACAGTATCGGGGCTTTAAATCATCTTTTTGGTCTATATTTGTTTTCTCATCGGTCGCATACGCCCGGTATGCTCCCTCTTCAAAGACAAATCTATCCTCAAAAATCTGATTCAAAGCCTGTTAGGTCATTTTGTCTGTTTTTTAATAATTGAAATTTGTATGAAAAGAAATATACTTGCATTGGCTATGGCGCTGATGCTTACCTCATTTTGCTCGTGTGAAAAGGCTCCGGAGACGTCACATTATCCCTCAGGCGGCGGAAACACCGAGACTCCGTCAAAGCCTGGCAAGGACGAGAACGAGGATGACGGAAAGAAAGACGAGAAACCGGCACTTCCGGTGGGGCAGGAGACAATCCGCGTGCTCTTTGTCGGCAACAGCTTCACCCTTGATGCGACCGAGCATCTCCCCGGCATTCTAAACGCCGCCGGCATCACCAACTTCTCCATGGAACGCGCCTACCGCGGCGGCTACACCCTCGTGGGCTACAAACAGAACTTTGACAACCCGAAAGTCTGCCTGCGCTACAAACTGGAGCCGGGCTACGAGAAATGGGACGGCGACCAAAGCTACAACACCGATAACTGCAATAGTTCCCTCGCGGACTTCTGGGATAGCGGCAAGCCCTACGACATCGTCGTGATGCAGGAATACACCGGCACAAAATATGCCTGGGCGGGCTTTGACGAGCATCTTCAGGGCATTGAGGACGTAAAAGGACTGATGGAGAAAATCCGCGCCAAGCAGCCGGACAAGGAACCGATCTTCGTCTATCTCATGTCACAGACCTTCGCGACCGGCAGCGAACTCCTCCAGACATGGTGGCACAACGACCGTAGCCGCATGTACGCCGCGATGACCTCTCACGTTAAGTTGCTTCTGGAACAGACCGGCATCAAATGGCTCATCGCCACCGGCACCGCCGTCGAGAACCTCCGCACGACCAGCCTCAACATCGACAACGGTATGGATCTCTCCCGCGACCTCTTCCACCTAGACAAGGGCATCACCCGCTACGCAGCGAACTGCACCGTTTTTGACACCATCCTCGGTCCCTGCGTAGGCAAGACCATGTCCACCAACACCTACCGATTCCCGACTTCCGACACATCGCACACCAACTACACCACTCCCGTCACCGATTCCAACGCCCCGATAGCCCAGACCGCCGCCCTCAAGGCCATCGAATCTCCGCTTGAGGTCACTGATCTGAGCAATCTGTAGTCAGAATATTTCAGGATTTCTCCGCGATTTCGCATATTTCGTAAAATATCGTAACTTTGCCCGTCTGTCCGGAACATGGTCGGGCAAAGTTTAAATTATACGAACGTTATGTTAGACATATTGGCGATAACCTGGAATGTCGATCCGGAAATATTCCATATCGGGGGGCTTTCAATCCGGTACTATTCGATTCTCTTCGTTTCGGGATTCATCATCGGTTGGTACATATTCCGTCACTTTTTCAAAAATGAGGGGATTCAGGTCAGTCCGCTTCTGGACTATCTGCTTTACACTCTGCTGATTGCCACGATTGTCGGGGCGCGTCTGGGACACTGCCTCTTCTATCAGCCGGACTATTACTTCGGCTCGTGGGCGGGCTTCGCGGAGATTTTCATGCCATGGAAGGGCGGTCTCGCGAGTCACGGCGGAGCAATCGCTCTGATTATCGCGATGATATGGTTCGCGCACAAGTTCGGCAGGAAGAACGACTTCGACTTCGTGTGGATTATGGACAGGCTCGCCATCACAGTATGCTTCGCCGGGGCGCTCATACGTTTGGGAAATCTCTTCAATTCCGAAATTTTCGGCGGCCCGACCGACCTTCCGTGGGGATTCCGTTTTCCACGCTCCTACGAGTGGGTGCAGCTCTACGGGCCGAGCGCCGAGCATCCCGAAGGCCTTGCCTGCCATCCGACCCAGCTCTACGAAGCTCTCTGCTACCTCATCCTCGGCATAGTCCTCGTCCTCGTCTATGAAAAGAAACTGGACAAGGTGCACCGTGGCTTCTTTATCGGCTGGTTCCTCATCGGCTGCTTCGGTTCCCGCTTCCTCATCGAGTTCATCAAGAACCCGCAGGTGGAATTCGAGAAGAATATGCTTCTCGACATGGGGCAGTGGCTCAGCATCCCGTTCATCCTTCTCGGTGTCGGTTTCCTTGTCTATGCGGCCGTTCGCAAGCTTCCTGCCCGTGCAGTCCATCCTGAGAAGCCGAAATCCCAGCCGACCCACTACGCCAAACCCGTCGCGAAGTAGGTAACTTCTCCAGCATATTAAAGCCCATTGCCCTCTCGAAGTGGCAGTGGGCAGAATAGTACAGTAAGAGGGGAGCATAAAAAGATGGAGTGCAAGGCACTCGGTGAAGATGAAACCGCAGCAACCTTATGGTTGTGAGGATTTTATCAAGACGAGTAACGCAGCAATCCGCTTTTTATGCTCCCCTCTTGTGGCATAGTTGTTGAATAATGGAGCATTCCTTTTGTATATATCTGGATGCAACTTGTAATGAATCGTTGATTTGCACGAATTTGCATTGCGTTGTATGATGCCGTCTACCGTTTTTACGGGACATCAGTTCGGATAGTTTTAGTGTAGAAAAATAAAAATTGTCAAGATGAAGAAGATTATTGCGTTTGGCCTTGTGTCAGCGTCGCTTGCTCTCCTGCCGCTGGAAGGATTTGCCCAGTACAAGAAAAAGAAGGACGGCAAGGAGACACCGAAGACCGAGGTGCAGCTCATTCTGGAAGAGGCTGACTCGGCCGAGACACCGGTGGTCATATCGCTGGAACAGGCGCTGAAGATTGCGCTGAGCGAGAACATTGCCGTGAAGGTCGCGGACAAGGAAATTGAAAGGACAAAGTATGCGAAGAAAGGCACCTACGCCTCTCTTTTCCCACAGATTGACGCTACAGGATCCTATCAGAGAACAATCAAGAAACAGGTGATGTACATGGACTTCGACATGAGCAGCTTCGGGGGAGGCTCGGCAGCTGGCTCCGGTTCCACGGGGTCCGGCACAGCTGGCACGGGTGAAGGCAGTGGAACAGGCTCAGGCAGCACCGCTTCATCATCCAAAAACAACGGAGGACTTGAGGTCGGTCGTTGGAACACGTGGAGCGCCGGCGTGTCGGCTTCAATGCCTGTCGTGAACGCGCAGTTGTGGAAAAGCATCAAGATCTCCGGAATGGACGTCGAACTCGCGGTGGAAAAGGCTCGCGCATCACGCCTCGACATGGTGAGCCAGGTGAAGAACGCCTACTATGCGGTACTTTTCTCAAAGGAAGCCTTCAACGTATATAAGGAGGTGTACGAGAACGCGATGACCAACTACGCGGAGACCGAAAAGAAATACAACGTGCAGAAAGCCACCGACCTTGACATGGCACGCGCAAAGACAAACGTCGCAAATGCCATCCCGAACGTCTATAACGCTGAAAGTTCGATAATCCTCGCCCTGTGGCAACTCAAGGCCGTCATGGGAATTGACCTTGAGATGAACATCGACGTCGAGGGCGCTATTGAGGACTACTCCGAATATATGACATCCGACGTCACCAAGGCCGACAGCATTTCGCTCGACCGCAACTCCACTATGAAACAGCTTGAGATTCAGGCAAATGAACTTGCACAGAGCATAAAGGCCCAGCAGTATGCCTACATTCCGACCCTCGCCCTCGCGTTCAACTACAGCTACAACGCGATGACCAACGACTTCAACTTCAAGGAGTACAGGTGGACACCTTATTCTTATGTAGGAGTGAGCCTCTCAATCCCTATCTTCTCCGGTGGGAAACGTCTCAATCAGGTGCGCCAGGCACGCAACAGCTACGAGCAGATGAGACTTCAGATGACCTCCACAGAACGGAATCTCAAGATTTCCATCCGTCAGTCACTCAACACGATGGAGACCAATGTCAAGAGCTACGATGCTGCAAAAGATGCAGTCGCTTCAGCCGAGAAGGCCTACAGCATCGCGGAGAAGTCCTACGAGGTGGGACGCGCGACTCTCACCGATCTGAACGACGCGCAGCTCGCCCTCACGCAGGCCCGCCTTGCCGAATCCCAGGCGGTCTATAACTTCATCGTGGCCAAGACACAGCTCGAACAGACTTTGGGCCAGGATTTTACAGAATAAAACGGTGGAGACTCCGAAATGAGAGGAGACTCCGAAACAATTTGAAAACATCAAGAATATGAACAAGATAGCAAGAAATTTAGCATTTGCGGCAGCCGTGATGGCGGCTCTCTCCTGCGGTAACGGGAAAAAGGCGGCTCCGGCTGCCGCCGCAGTGGAACAGGTGGCGGAGGAAGCTCCGCTTGTGACTGTGGTTACGGTCGGGAAACAGAATGTACCTCAGACTTCTGTCTATACATCATCGGTCGAGCCTTACGCGAAGAACAACATAGCTCCGCAGACCTCGATGCGTATCAGCAAGATTAATGTTGAGGTCGGAGACTTCGTCCGTGCAGGTCAGATACTTGCAGAAATGGACAAGCTTCAGCTTCAGCAGGCCGAACTTCAGATGAAGAACAACGAGACCGAGTACAACCGCCTCAAGGGGCTCTACGATGCCGGCGGACTTTCAAAGTCAGATCTCGACGCAATCGAGCTTTCCTACAAGGTCAGCAAGACCAGCTACGAGAATCTTCTTCAGAACACCATTCTCCGCTCGCCGATTAACGGAGTGGTGACCGCAAGGAACTACGACAAGGGTGACATGTACTCCATGAGCCAGCCAATCTATACCGTCGAGCAGATTGCTCCAGTGAAACTCCTCGTCGGAATCTCCGAGAGCGACTATTCCAAGGTAAAGAAGGGCAACGAGGTGAATATCACCGTTGATGCCTTCCCGGGCAAGGTTTTCGCCGGCAAAATCAACCGTATTTATCCGACAATCAACGAAACTACGCACACTTTCAACGTTGAGGTCATCGTTCCGAACAAGGACAATGTTCTCCGTCCTGGAATGTATGCACGTGTGACCGTTCAGTTCGGAGTGAACAACAGCGTGGTCGTTCCGGACACAGCAATCGTAAAGCAGACAGGCTCCGGCGAAAGGTTCGTCTATATCCTCAACGCTGACGGGACCGTCACCTATCAGAATGTGAAGCTTGGCCGCCGCATCGACTCTATGTATGAGATTCTTTCCGGAATCGAGGATGGAGCCAAGGTTGTCACCGAAGGTCAGGTCCGTCTCAAGGATGGCGTCAAAGTTACAATAGCAGAATAACATCATGAGCATATACAGAAAAGCGGTTGATAATCCGGTTACGACGGCCCTGATATTCACGGCCTTCGCGATCTTCGGCATCTTCTCGTTGATGAATCTGTCCATCAACAACTTCCCGGACTTCGATGCGAACACCATCATGGTGATGTCGTCCTACCCGGGAGCAAGTGCCGAAGACATAGAGACGAACCTCACGAAGGTTCTCGAAAACTCGCTCAACGGAGTGAGTGACCTCAAGCATATCACCTCTCAATCAAAAGAGAATGTCTGCATCATAACCCTTGAATTTGAATACGGCGTCGACATCGACGAGGCGACCAACAATGTCCGGGACAAACTGGATATGGTGAATTCGAGCCTGCCCGACGGCGCATCCGCCCCGGTCATATTCAAGTTCAGTGCGGACGATATGCCGATCATAATCTTTTCCGCGACGGCGAACCAGAGCATACCTGCCCTTGAGAAAATTCTGGACGACAAGGTATCTACTCCGCTCGCCCGCGTGTCAGGAGTCGGTACAGTGTCTGTCTCCGGAGCTCCGAAGCGTGAGATTCAGGTCTATTGCGACCCGAACAAACTTCAGGCGTATGGGCTTTCCGTCGCGGGCATTTCCAATGTCCTCGCCTACGAGAACAAGAACGTTCCTTCCGGAAACATCGACATCGGCTCGGACACCTACACGCTCCGTATCGAAAAGGAGTTCGACAGCGCTGAGGAGATGCTTGACGTTGTCGTCGGATATTCCGGTGGCGAGGCAGTCTATCTGCGTGACGTCGCGACAGTGAACGACGGCCTTGAAGAGAAATCCCAGGAAGCCTATACCAACGGAGTGCAGGGCGCGCAGATTGTCATTCAGAAGCAGTCAGGCGCCAACACCGTAAACGTCATAAAGAAGGTGAAGAAGGCAATGGCTCAGATTCAGGAGACCCTGCCTTCCGACATAAAGATAACCACTGTCGTCGACAGTTCACGAAACATCATCAATTCCATCAACTCTCTGAAAGAGACGATTATAATCACCTTCCTTGTGGTGGCTCTCATCGTGTTCCTCTTTCTCGGAAGGTGGAGGGCGACGTTCATCATCGTGCTTGCGATTCCTATTTCCCTGCTCGCGTCTATCATCTATCTGTTCGCGACAGGCAACACGCTGAACATCATATCAATGTCAGCCCTTTCCATCGCCATCGGTATGGTTGTCGACGATGCCATAGTGGTGCTTGAGAACGTCACGACACACATCGAGAGGGGAGAGAAACCAAAGGAGGCTGCAGTTCACGGAACTCAGGAAGTCGGCATATCCGTCATCGCGTCCACACTCACCATGCTTGCTGTGTTCCTTCCATTGACGATGATTCAAGGAATGTCCGGAATCATGTTCCGCCAGCTCGGCTGGATTGTGTCAATCATCATGATTGTCTCCACCACCGGCGCGCTTACCCTTGTGCCGATGATGTGCTCCCGTATGCTTCGTCTGAAACTGAACCACGGAAAGGTCTATACCTTCGTGTTCGGAAATATCAATAAGTTCATCGCTTGGATTACAAGAGGTTATGGACATGTCATCCATTGGTCGGTAAGGCATCGCACGGTTGTCGTTTGCGTCGCTTTCGCCATATTCATCGGTTCCATTGCGCTTTACATTCCGCACATGAAGACCGAATATTTCCCTCAGTCCGACTCCGGACGTCTTCGCGCAAGCATCGAACTTCCGGTCGGGACAGGACAGGACGTGACGCGCGAACTTGCGGCGGAAATCTATCAGAGAGTCATTGCTGCCGCCCCAGAAATCAAAGTGTACAGCTATTCTCTCGGACAGGCCGACTCTGACAACGCATTCGCCTCAATGCAGAACAACGGAACCAACATCATCTCCGTCAACATCGACTGCGGAAGTATGGAGGAACGTGTGCGCACATCGTCCGAAATATCGGATGACATAAGGGCTATCCTTAACTCATATCCTCAGATAAAGAAGTTTACCGTCATGGAAGGCGGCATGGGAATGGGCGGCTCTACGTCAGTGAAACTCGAAGTCTATGGCTACGACTTCACTAAGACCGACGACATCGCCGCGCAGCTTGCCTCAAAGCTTCGCGATGACCCTGCGTTTTCGGAGGCTGTCGTGAGCCGCGATGAGTACACTCCTGAGTATCAGGTGGATTTCGACCGCACGAAACTTGCGATCAACGGGCTTAACAGCACAACAGCCGCTGCTGCAGTCAGCGCGGCAATCAAGGGTTCCGTGTCGTCCTTCTATCGCGAGGACGGAGAGGAATACAACATTCGTGTCCGTTATGCCAAAGAGTTCCGAACCAGCATCGCCGACATAGAGAACATTGTGGTCTATACCCCTACGGGAGCCTCAATCAAGGTGAAGGACCTCGGCAGGGTCGTCGAGACTTCCACTCCGCCTAAAATCGAGAGGAAGGATCGTCAGCGTCTCGTGACAGTGACGGCGTATGTCGCCCGAGGCTACGCCCTTTCCGACGCGGTAGTAGTCGCCAACAACGCCATCGGCAGCACTGCCATCCCGTCTGAGATTACGGTGAATATTGCCGGAGACATCGAAGATCAGCAGGATACCTTTGGCGATCTCATCACGCTCCTCATCCTGATTGTCATCCTCGTCTATATGGTGATGGCATCGCAGTTCGAGTCCCTGATGAGTCCGTTCGTCATCATGTTCTCCATTCCTTTCGCGCTCACCGGAGTCGCCCTCGGATGTATGATTACGGGCACGGCTATCGGAGTGATGGCCCTGATCGGAGTGATTATCCTTATGGGTATTGTCGTGAAGAACGGTATCGTGCTCATCGACTACACCATCCTGCTTCAGGAACGGGGCTATGAAGTCAAGGAAGCCGTTGTCACGGCCTGCAAGAGCCGTCTCCGCCCTATACTCATGACCACCCTTACCACAGTTCTCGGTATGGTTCCTATGGCAATCGGCACAGGAGAGGGCTCGGAGATGTGGCGTTCGCTCGGTATCACGGTGGCATGGGGTCTTACTGTCTCCACGCTCGTGACCCTCATCATCATCCCGACTGTTTACACCTCCTTCGTCGAAGCCGGCAACCGACGCCGCGCCCGCAAGGCCGCCAGAATTGCTGCGAAGAATGCGTAATATGAAAGAGATGGTCAGATGACAGAAACATTTAATATATGAAGACAATATTTATAGCATATAATCAGGCGTACAACATGGAACTCGCCGACATCCTTGAGGCTCATGGCTGCAAGGGCTACACGATGTGGAACGAAATCACCGGACGAGGTTCCGAGACGGGAGAACCTCATCAGGGGACCCATGCGTGGCCGACTCTTAACAATGCGATGCTTGCCGTCGTCCCGGACGAGAAGGTTGACGGCATCCTTGACGGGCTTTCTGCAAAGAATACGGAATATCCGGAACTTGGTCTCCGTGCTTTTGTCTGGAACGTCGAAAAGTCGATTTAGGCAGATTTTTCCGTTTTGTGAGGAGTTTAAATGACGAACAAAGCGAAGAATATGACCAAAAAGAAACTAAAAGTGTTATATTTGTAGTCTGGACTTCACGTTTTTGTGAAGACGGACTACATTTGTTTAATTACATAAACGATTAAGATTATGGAACATATTGTGAATGACGCGAACTTCGCGGAGATTATTTCATCAAATAGTGCGGTGCTCGTTGACTTTTGGGCGACATGGTGCGGCCCGTGCCGTGCCCTCGGCCCGACAATCGAGGAAATCGCGAATGAGTATGAGGGACGTGCGTTCGTCGGAAAATGCAACGTCGACGAAAACAGCGAACTCGCAGGGCAGTTCCGCATTATGAGCATACCTGCGCTGCTTTTCTTTAAGGACGGCAAGTTGGTGGACAGGCTCGTCGGTGCGCAGCCTAAGGCAAACATCACCGTTAAGTTGGATGCTATATTGTAGTTTTGTATGAAAAAGATATTTTCAATTTTGGCGGTTCTCGCCGTGTCTGCGCTCTTTGCTGCGAACGCAAGCGCACAGTTTAACTATGGTGTAATCGGTGGAGCGACATTCTCTTCCGCAAAGTCAAGCGACTGGAAACTCACGAAGGACACTCAGTATCATGTCGGTGCAACGTTCAAGCTCTCGCTTCCGCTCGGTTTTGCGGTGCAGCCGTCTTTGATGTATCATGTGAAGGGAACCAGTGTGCCGTCCACGACAGAGGGAATCGCGTCTTTCGACTACAGCGCAGGCTATCTTGAAGTGCCGGTTTCTGTCCAGTGGGGACCGGATCTTCTGATTATGAGGCCTTATTTCGAGTGTGTGCCGTTCTTTGGCTATGCCCTGAACAACAAGTACAAGGGCAGCGAATCCGAGAAGAACAACTGGACGGGATTGAACCGCTGGGAATACGGAATCGGACTCGGAGCCGGTGTGGAGGTTTGGCATTTCCAGGTTTCCGCAAGATATAACTGGAACTTCGGAACACTCTTCGATGCTAAACAGGAAATTACCGATGTCAACTCGTTTGCCGCGAAGATGAAGAATTCAATCGGCGACAAGAGCCGTTTTGGTGGAGTGACCGTTTCATTGGCAGTATTGTTTTAGAAAGAAACGCGAGTTCACGGCGGGAACGGAAGGGGAGAATATGAACATAGAATCTGTCAAGGATTATCTTGGAAGTGACTGGACTGCGGTTCAGGAACTGATGACCGGAGTGCTCCAGAGCGACATCGCGCTACTCAACACCACCAACGGGGCGATAATGGCTCATGGTGGCAAGCAACTGCGTCCGATGTTGTCTCTGCTTGTCTCCCGCGCCTGCCTTCGTTCGGCCGACACCTATGTCCCAGGGCAGAAACTGAGCCCGCTTCCGGAGGTCTCGAAGCGCTACGCCGCGGCTTCCGAACTCCTGCATAACGCCACTCTTCTCCACGACGACGTGGCAGACGGCAGTGATATGCGCAGGGGGAATCCGACGGTGCGATCCCTGCTCGGGCCTTCCGCATCGGTGCTGGTAGGGGATTTCTGGCTGGTGAGGGCAATCCGGCTCATTCTCGGAGATAGCGACTCCGGCTGTGATCCGCGTGTGGTGCGCATATTTTCCAGGACACTCAGCTGCCTTGCGGAAGGCGAGATGCTTCAGCTTCAGAAGGCGCAGACTGCCGACACGGACTATGAGGACTATCTGCGGATAATCTACAGCAAGACAGCATCGCTGTTTGAGGCTGCTGCAGTGACGGCGGCAATTTCGGTCAATGCCTCAGGCGTGTGCCGGGAAGCGGTGCGGGACTACGCCGTAAGCCTCGGTTATGCTTTTCAGATTAAGGACGACATCCTCGATTACTGCGGGACCGACTCGGTCGGCAAGCCGCTCGGGGTGGATGTTCTTGAACAGAAGATTACACTGCCGCTGCTCGGGGCCATTGCCTCTGCTCCGGAACATGAGGCGGAAGTTCGCGGATGGGTCAGGGATGTGCCTGAATGTCCGGAGAATAGGGAGAGGATAGTCTCGTTTGTTGCTGAAAACCACGGTGTTGATTTTGCCGAAAAGAAACTTGAAGGCTTTGTCGGGAAATCCGTAGAAGCGATTTCGCTTCTTGCTCCGTCAAAGGAACGCGAGATGCTTGCCGGCCTTGCCCGCTTCACAGCCATGCGAAACAAGTAACACTGCCCCCCCAATAGATATGAAATTTGATGAGATAACAGGAAATGATGCGCTGAAACGCACGCTCGTGTCGATGGTCGACAGCGGGAGGGTGCCACATGCGATGCTTCTCTATGAGAACGATGGTTGCGGTGCCGTTGCCCTTGCGCTCGCATTCCTGCAATATCTCAATTGCCGCCATCGTGCCGGCGGAGAACCCTGCGGGGAGTGCCCGTCTTGCCGTCAGATGAGCAAACTGATTCATCCGGACGTGCATTTCGTGTTTCCGGTGAACAAAAGCGCTAAAGTTAGTGATGACAAGCCGACGTCGGATTCTTTCTTGACATGGTGGCGTGCTCTTGTGCTCAGCAATCCCTATTTTTGTGAGGAAGATCTTCAGGAGGCTCTTGGAATTGAGGGAAAGAAAGGCGAAATAGCCCTTGGTGAGGCCAAGTCTATAATTTCAAAAATGTCCCTCACCGCCGTTGAGGATGGCTACAAGGCCGTGCTTTGCTATCTTCCGGAAAAAATGAACCCTACGGCTGCGAACAAACTGCTGAAACTTGTGGAGGAACCGCCGGAGAAGACAGTTTTCGTATTTGTTACCCATGCTCCTGAGAAAATGATGCAGACGGTGTTCTCCCGTTGCCAGAGCATGCGCGTGCTACCCTTAACCAAGGAAGAGGCGTCGCGAGTGCGAGGCGAAGAACGTCGAAATGAGGAGTTCTTCTCTCTCGTGTCCTCGTTGCTTGATGCGGTTGCCCGCAGAGACCTTCTTTCTGCGCTTGACGTAGGCGAGGCGGCCGCGGCTTTGCCATCAAGGGAACGCCAGAAAGCGTTCTGTGCCTATCTTTCGGCTTGCATTCGCAGGATTTTCCTTCTGGGGCAAAACCAGAAGGCGCTTGCCGGAGTGCTTCCGGAAGAAACCGCTTTCTATGAGGTCGCATCTTCAAGATTCGGGACCTCCTTTTGCATGAAGGTCGAGACCGCTCTTGACCGGACCGTTTCGCTCATAGACCGCAATGTAAATTCGAAGATTCTGTTCTGTGACCTTGTGGACAGGATTTTTGTCGCTATATAATAACATATTATGGAAAACAACGATAACGAAGCAAAAAAATATGACTGCTCGCGCGGGTGCACCGTCGAAAGGAGCGACGAGGGCGAGCTCAACTGCCACTATAGACCTGGCTGCTGCAAAATGGAAGTCTATGACTGGCTTCCGGGAGTGGCTCAGGAACAGTATAAGGACTATTTCGAAGTCCGTTTCAAGAACACCCGCAAGGGCATCTACTATAATGCCTCCGGGCAGAGCATAAAGACCGGCGACCTTGTTGTGGTGGAGGCCAACACGGGGCATGATCTCGGAATAGTGACGCTTGAGGGCGCCATAGTGGCACGCCAGATGAAATGCCGCAGGCTGACTACGGAGAACGGTGAATTCAAAAAAATCTACCGCAGGGCAAAGACCTATGATCTCGAGAAGTGGCAGGAGGCCATCGGACGGGAGCAGGAGACGATGATACGTGCGCGTCAGATTGCGGTGGAGCTCGGTCTGGACATGAAAATCGGGGACGTGGAGTTTCAGGGCGACGGCACCAAGGCCATATTCTACTACATCGCCGACGGGCGCGTGGATTTCCGTCAGCTCATCAAGGTTTTTGCGGACGAGTTCCACATCAGAATCGAGATGAAGCAGATTGGCGCGCGTCAGGAGGCAGGGCTTATAGGTGGTCTGGGAATATGCGGACGCGAGCTTTGCTGCTCCAATTACATCTCCACTTTTCAGTCAATATCGACTTCGGCAGCCAGGGTGCAGGACCTTTCGCTCAACCCGCAGAAGCTTGCAGGACAGTGCGGAAAGCTCAAGTGCTGCCTCAACTACGAGACCGCATCCTACATCGATGCCCAGTCGCGCATCCCTAAGGTGCTCAATCCGCTTGAATTCCAAGACGGACTCGCCTACCTGATGAAGACGGACATTCTCCGTGAGGTGATGTATTTTTCCTACGACAAGTTCTCGCAGGCCAATATGTTCCCTCTTTCCGCAATCGAGGTTCGCGAGATTCTGAAGATGAACCGTGACGGCATCAAGCCGGAGTCTCTCAAGTCTGAACCGGAGGCGGTTGCGCCGGAATTTGTTACGGCAGTAGGAGATGACAGCATCTCGCGCTTCGATAACGTCGGACGTCGCAGGAAGAAGTCACGTGGGGGACGCTACCAGGGCGGAAACGGAGGTCAGACCAGAAACGGAGGTCAAGGCGACAGTGACCGCGGAAATGGTGACCGCGGAAATGGTGGCAGCGGAAATGGCGAACAGCGTGGCTGGGGCCGAAACAGAAACCGCGGCAACAATCAGAATCAGAATAAAGAACAGAACGGAAATGGGAAAGGACAAGCTCCGAAAGTTCAGGGAGAATGAGGCTTTCTCCTGCCTTCTCCAACCATCCGCCGCCGATGTCCTCGCTGTGGTGAAAGTTGACGACGCGGCAGGAGATGACACCACAGGGCATGATGGTGAACTCTTGAAGAAGGACGGAACATTGAAGGATCATCCGATTAAGGGGCATTGGGCAAGCGATTTTTTCAAAAATGACAACCCGATTGTGGTGGAACTCGGTTGTGGCAAGGGAGAGTACACAATAGACCTCGCCCTGCGCAATCCGTCCATCAATTATATAGGTGTGGACATCAAAGGTGCCCGCCTGTGGAAAGGCGCGAAGTATGCCGAGGAGCATCATCTTTCGAATGTGGCGTTCCTGCGCACGAGAATCGAGTTCATTGAGGCTCTTTTCGGCCGGGACGAAGTTTCGGAGGTCTGGATTACCTTTGCAGACCCTCAGATAGGCCGTGAGAAGAAGCGCCTTACATCGCCTCTTTTTCTGGAGCGTTACCGCAGTTTTCTCAAGCCCGGGGGAATTGTGCATCTGAAGACCGACAGCCGCTATCTTCACGAGTATTCCCGCGCGGTCGCCGAGCAGAACGGTCTGAAAATTCTTGCTTGTGCCGCGGACATCTATGGCGCTGACCGTCAGAGACTTCTCGAAAGCCCACTCGCTTCAGTTTCCGGTGCCGATGCCGTCAAGGCTCTGTTTGAGGTGCAGACTTTCTACGAAAAGCAATATCTCGCCAGCGGCATTGACATCACCTACCTGGCCTTTACTATTGACCACGAGGGTTCTTACCAGAGTCCCGACTGGGACGAATCCCTGTATGAGAGGTAAAGAAAAAGCGGATTGCTTCGTTACGCTCCTTGGCGAAATCCTCACAACCGAAAGGTTGCTGCGGTTTCGTCTTCGTCGCAAGCCTTGCACTCCATCTTTTTCTTTACCTCTCTGCCAAGGTGTTTGGAAAGCAGACCGCCTTTTAGGCGCGCCCCAGTTCTCTGCGTAGGTCTTTCTCTTTGATTGATTGCCGCTTATCATACTCTTTCTTGCCTCGCGCCAAGGCAATCAGGAGTTTCGCATAGCCGTTGTCGGCGATGTAGAGTTTCACGGCGATAATCGTGAGCCCCTTCTCTTTGACGGCGCGCTGGAGCTTGCTGAGTTCGCGTTTGTTCAACAGGAGTTTGCGGTCGCGGCGCGGGTCGTGTGCTCCCCAAGTGCAGCCCCACCAATAGTCCGCCACGTGCATATTCTTGACATAGAGTTCACCGCCGTTGAAATAGCAGAACGAATCCACCAACGAAGCTTTTCCCGCCCTGATGGACTTGATTTCCGTGCCCGTGAGCACAATTCCCGCCTGGTAGGTCTCGATGAATTCAAAATCAAACGACGCCCTACGGTTCTTTATCTCGACACTGCTTTTTGCTTTCGGCATATCTCTTTCCTCCCGCTTCAAAATATAATGGCGGCCGTCCCTTCCAATCGAAACACTCTCCCGCCGGTTGCGTAATAGTCCGCAAATTTATAAATTTGTCTCCATAATCCGAAAATTCAAAAGGATATATTCCCGCCATTTTGTGCGGAGCAAACGAATCCAAAGCGAAGATGAAGAAAAATTTCACCCCCATTCCCCCACAGGCCCCACTTCCTCCGACAGAGAAAATCGATGTCGGGGATATATATAACAGGTATATTTCCGGAGAAATCGACATCATCTGCGTCATCGGACCCACAGCCTCCGGAAAAACGAAATATGCCGTGGCGCTCGCAAGAGAAATCAACCGTCTCGCGGGAAAAGCTGTCGCCGAAATCATCTCCGCCGACTCCCGTCAGGTCTATAGGGGAATGGACATAGGGACGGGAAAGGATTTATCTGAATATGAGGAGATTCCGTGGCATTTGATGGATATCGTCGATGCCGGAGCGAAATACAATATCTACGAATATCAGCACGATTTCGAACGGGCCTACAAGGACATCCTCTCCCGTGGCTGCGTTCCGATTCTCTGCGGAGGCTCAGGACTCTATGTGGAGGCTGCAACCTGCGGCTATTCCCTGCCGGATGTGCCTGAAAACAAAGAACTTCGCGAGGAAATGGAGAAGCTTCCCACTGAGGAGCTGATTCAAAGGCTCGCCGCTCTCAAACCCCTCCACAACAGCACCGACTACGACACCCGCAAGCGCCTGATTCGAGCCCTTGAAATTGCGGTTTATGAGTCGGAGCACCCGGTGAACCGCACGGCATTCCTGCCCAAGAAGGCATACTACATCGGCACACTCGTCACCCGCGAGCTCCGCAACGCCCGCATCGACGCTCGTCTTGACGCCCGCCTGAGTGAAGGTATGGTCGATGAAATCCGCAGCCTCCTCGAAGGCTCTCCCGCGCACTCCGACCCGCTCACCGGCAAGTTTCTCCCCGCCCGAGCCCCTATCCCGCCAGAAGACCTCATCTACTACGGCCTTGAGTACAAATTCGTCACCCTCTATCTCACCGGCGAACTCAGCTTCGACCAAATGAAGCAATCCCTCGCCACCGCTATCCACCAATTTGCCAAACGCCAGATGACCTGGTTCCGGGGGATGGAAAGACGAGGCTTTACTATCCATTGGATGGACGCCCGGTGGCCCATGGAAGAAAAGATAGCTTTTGTAAAGTCAAAACTCAAAGAGATTTAGTATCTTTGACGGCAACACCGCTTAAGCGGCAGATTTATAAAAATGTTGGACCGATTGAAAGAAACGGATATATGAGTGTAGAACCCGATAAATGGGGCGTAATCTATAACCCCAAAGCCGGAACGCGCAAAGTGCAGAAACGGTGGAAAGAGATTAAAGCATATATGGACAGCAAAGGCGTGTCTTACGACTATGTGCAGTCCGAAGGGTTCGGCTCCGTAGAACGTCTGGCAGGCATACTTGCCAACAACGGTTACCGCACCATTGTCGTTGTAGGAGGTGACGGTGCACTGAACGATGCAATCAACGGCATAATGCTTTCCAACGCGGAAGATAAAGAGAACATTGCTATCGGCATTATCCCCAATGGCATCGGCAATGACTTTGCCAAATATTGGGAAATGAGTTCGGAATACAAGGAAGCCGTAGATTGTATCATAAATAACCGTCGCCGTAAAATAGATGTCGGCACATGTTATTACTATGACGGCCAAAAACACATGACCCGCTATTTCCTGAATGCCATCAATATCGGTCTTGGAGCCCGCATTGTAAAAATCACCGACCAATGCAAGCGCTTCTGGGGGGTAAAGTTCCTTTCTTATTTT
>OLVY01000653.1_pt1 | contig 25121 bp, 20 predicted proteins | sample 1674261 | NCBI WGS metagenome assembly OLVY01 (sample SAMEA103958155, study PRJEB25191) | human gut metagenome | biome: human-associated habitat [ENVO:00009003]; feature: intestine environment [ENVO:2100002]; material: feces | place: Germany | collected 2013/2015
CATTCCGTGGGTACCCACGGAATGATGCCGCCTGTATGCTATGGGAGAATAAAAGGAGGAGTGTACAATGAAGAAGCACGTAGTAGGTATATTTTTTGCGTTGGTGCTGTGTTTGGCGATGGTGCCCATTTCTGCTTTTGCGGCGGGAAAGACAGCCATTAGAACGGTTGATGATCTTTTGCAATTTGCAAAAGCTGTGGACAATGGCGAATATGACGATAAAACAGATGCGGTCGTATCGCTTGAAGCAGATTTGGATTTAACAGGTATTGCGTGGGCACCGATTGGCAGCAGATTTGCTGATGATGGAACTCTGCTGCATTACTTCAGAGGCAAATTTTATGGAAACGGGCATACGATCTCCAATTTAGATTTTTCCGAAAACTATGGAAAGACAGAGTATCCGTCTTTCGGATTTTTCAGTGAGGTTTACGGCGCTGAAATTTCCGGTTTGACAATTCAAGGCAAGCTGGATGTGTCCAATTCAGGGTATGTCTATTTTGGAACGGTAGCGGGCGTTGCAGCAGGCAGTAAAATTACTGACTGCGTCTCAGATGTGTCGTTCACGGATACAGACAAATATATCAACGGCACTGCGGCTTTGTGCGGATATGCGATAAATAGCACAATTGAATACTGCCAAAACAAGGGGAATTTTTCAATAACGAAGGATGTCAGCTCTTTTCAGATGGGCGGTATCGTAGGTCTTGCTCAAAACAGTACCGTACAGTATTGTGCTAATACAGGCGATATGACCTCTTGGACACCCCATACCGGAGGAATTGTTGGGGAGTTGTATCAAGCCTCAAAGATCATCAATTGTTATTCCACAGGGAAAATGGTTCCCCTTGGCAATGGAACTACAGATTTCGGCGGCATTGCAGGTACTGTTTGGGCAGGCACAGAAATCAGACATTGCTATTTCGCTGGTGAAATGGATCTATCTCAATATACTGCCACTACACCTTATAAGCGTTTAGGCGGTATTGCAGGCGGTGTTTCTTCTGATACACCTGCTTTTGAAAACAATTATTTCGTGGAAACTGAAAATGTCCCGGCTTGCTTTAAGTATCAGGATGCTGGAACAGAAAAGACCCTTGACTTTATGAAAACGGAAGATTTCTTTAATGAAATCACTGCTGCCGACGGCAAGTATCGATTTAATTCTGATGGCACACCGCTTCTGCCGGAGCACAAGTATCCGACAGTAGAGGAAACGCCGCGTTACTACTACAGCTCTGCGACTACCGCGAAGGACGAGGGCAAGACCGGCTCCCCCAAGACCATAGATGCGGGCGTGGGAATGTACGCCGTGAGTGCGGCGCTGTCTCTGACCGGGATGGTATATGTGAGTAAGAAGAAATCTTGAGAACGCAAAAAAGAAATCCCGAAAGGGATTTCTTTTTTGTCGGGGGACGAAGCCCCACGCCAGCGTGAGCGCTGGCTCGCAATGACAGGGAAGGGACGTCGTACCCCAAGGGCATTTGTTCCATGCGCTCCACGGCAGGACACCGGCCCCTACAAACGAAAGGACAGCGCCCCATGCGGGGCGCTGTCCTTCTATATGAGGGTGTTACCACTCCAGGTTCTTTTCCGTCTCCTTGCTGAACACATGGGCCACATTGCCGCCGAAGATCATGTTGACCTCGCTGCCCATGGGGAAGTGGGCGGCGTTGCCGTTGGTGGGGACGATGACCACCACGTCATGGTCGTGGGTGGAGATATGCAGATGCACAGAGGAGCCCATCAGCTCACTGACATCCACGGTACCCTTGACGCCGTCGGCGCAGAGCATGATGTGATCGGGGCGAACGCCCAGCGTCACGTCCTGTTCCGGTACATTTTTAGCGCTGAGCCGGGCCTGCTTATCCTCGGCCAGTTCCACGTTGATGCCGTCGATAGCCACGGCGTATTTGCCGTCGCTGTTCTTCACCAGCTTCGCGTCAAAGAGGTTCATCTGGGGCGTGCCGATAAAGCCGGCCACGAACAGATTGGCCGGGTGGTCAAAGACCTCCTGGGGCGTGCCGATCTGCTGGATGAAGCCATCCTTCATGATGACGATGCGGTCGCCCAGGGTCATGGCCTCGGTCTGGTCATGGGTGACGTAGATAAACGTGGTGTTGATCCGCTGGCGCAGCTTGATGATCTCGGCGCGCATCTGGTTGCGGAGCTTGGCGTCCAGGTTGGACAGGGGCTCGTCCATCAGGAACACGGCGGGGTCGCGGACAATGGCGCGGCCGATGGCCACACGCTGGCGCTGGCCGCCGGACAGGGCCTTGGGCTTGCGGTCCAGATACTGGGTGATGTCCAGGATCTCTGCCGCCTGACGGACCCGCTGGTCGATCTCGTCCTTGGGCAGCTTTTTCAGCTTCAGGGAGAAGGCCATGTTCTCGTACACGGTCATGTGGGGATACAGGGCGTAGCTCTGGAACACCATGGCGATGTCCCGGTCCTTGGGCTCCACGTCATTCATCAGCTTGCCGCCGATGGTCAGCTCGCCGCCGGAGATGTCCTCCAGGCCCGCGATCATCCGCAGGGTGGTGGACTTGCCGCAGCCGGAGGGGCCCACCAGCACGATGAACTCCTTGTCCGCAATGTGCAGGTTGAAATCCTGCACCGCCACAACGCCCTCGTCGGTGATCTGAAGACTGGTCTTTTTCTCGGGCTCGCCCTTCTTGGCCTTTTTCTTCTTTTCGGTGTTGGGATACACCTTCTTGAGGTTTTTCAGAATGACCTCTGCCATATGCACAGACTGTAACCGTTCTGCCTCCGCAGGGAACGGTCTCGCGCCCGGCAAAGCCGCAGCGCCTTACGGCAGGTCTCCACACTGCCGCACCGCCAGTCTCAGCGGGACCTTGTTCCTCCTTTGTTTTTCCGGCAGGGGGCCAAAAAGTGGAGTGGCCGCCGCCGGTTGGAATAGGATACGATTATTTTACCACCTCTTGCCGCCCTTTGGCAACCGCCTTTGGGCAAAATTTTCCGCATTTTGCTGCCTTTATAGGAAAACTCCGCAAAAAGCGCCGTCATCGCATGTTCTTTTTTCTGTTATAAGCAGAAATTATTGTATTTTTCAGATGTTATCTATTGTAAAAGGATGCGAATTATGTTACATTACTGTGTGTCTGTTGGCGCACATATTATAGATAAAGTGTTTTTCGTGCAAGGACAGACAAATTGTTTTAAAGGAGCGGGATAACATGCACAAAGCGTTCAAAGTCTGCACCGCTGTTCTGCTGGCCCTAGTTATGACGGTCAGCCTGGTCAGCGGCGCACTGGCAGTCGCCGTCCGCAATGATGACGACACCATCAGCTACGAGCCCCTGGAGCAGGGTGTTTACTCCAAGGGCGGCTACACCATCGACAAGGTCTCCCACCCCACGCTGGGCGCCGGAGAGGTGGACGGCATTCTGACCGGCGATCTGCAGGACCGGGGCCAGAGCTACTCCTGGTCCATGGCTGAGGCCGGTGACTACGTTTACATCGGCACCTGCTATAACTCCACCTACTACATCTATCACAACAACGTCAAGACGTCCCTGGACGCCATGAAGAAGGAGGGCAAGCTGGACCAGAACGTGGACACCAGCCGGGCCGCGGCAGATTTTGTGAAGGTCATGTTCGGCACGGACACCTTCGACGAAACCCCCATGTCCCAGTGGACCCCCGTGATCATGGCTGTGAACCGCTACACCGGCGAGGCCCAGGTGATCTTCCGGGAGCGGGACATCCTGAAGGATTACCCCGACATCTTCCCCGGCTATCCCCCCTATCTGAAGGGCGTGAACTATCTGGCCGGCTATCGCATGGCCTTTGAATTCAAGGGCAAGATCTATTTCGCCGGTATGGGCAGCCCCACGGCCACCCTCATTGAGGTGGACCCCGAGACCAACGAGTGCTCCATCGCCTATCACAACATCAACTACACCCAGGGCGTGTCCAACGGCGTTCACGGCCTGCTGGTGTTTGACGACGAGATCTATATGTGCCTGGCCACGGACAACTACGACGGCAAGGGTACCCCCGGCGGCATCATCGTGGCCAGCTCCGATCCCACCGCGGGTCTGAGCTCCTGGCGGCGCGTGGCAGATCAGGACGACTTTGACGGCCTGCCCGCCGTTATGAAGACCGACGGCCTCAACGGCGGCGGTATCTGGGACATCATCGAGTATAACGGCTCCATGTACGTCACCGTGGTCACCGACAAGTCCATCGACGGCCACATCAACAAGCAGGGCTTCGCCATGTATCGCGGCGACAAGCACGAGGACGGCAGCTTCACCTGGACCCAGGTCATCGGTGACCACGGCACCAGCGGCTACGACTTCGGCCTGGGCATCAATTATTCCATGAGCTGCAACATGTGGGTGTACAACGGCTATCTGTACCTGGGCACCTACAACGATCCCATGCTGGACCTGGCGGAGATCCCCGCCTCCGGCAACTTCGAGCTGCTGTACAACGATCTGGACCACTCCATCTATCTGTACCGCATGGACGCCGACGGCAACTTCCAGCAGGTGGCCGGTAAGGACGACAACCCCTATTTCCCCGACGGCCCCATCGGCAACCTGGGCGCGGGTCTGGGCAACAACTCCAACCAGTATATCTGGCGCTACGGCGAGCACAACGGTGAGCTGTACATCGGCACCTATGACACCTCCACTCTGACCTATCATTTCACCCAGATCACCGACGGTCAGGTGGCCAATATGGACTATGCCGACATCAGCGGCCGGGCCGATATGCTGAAGGACGCCGTGCTGGAGGTTCTGCAGCAGCACGACAACAAGTATCTGACCTGGTTCCTGGACAAGGTCCTGTTTACCAAGTATACCGCCCATCTGTATCAGATGCTGGCAGGCTTTGCCACGGATATGTCCGCTGACAAGAATCCCGTGCCCGGCTACCGGAACATGCTGGAGGAGTATGAGGCCTTCAAGCAGAAGGTGTTCGACCTGCTGGGCGTGAAGCTGGACAGCGCAAGCTTTGCCCAGGAATACGCCCAGGTCACCGGCGTGGCTATGTGCAGCGCCGACACCCAGGGCCTGAAGGATGACCTGCAAAGCGCCGTGAAGGCCATCTTTGCCGCCCTGGACAAGGCCGTGTATGACGACACGATCCACAACTTTGTGTACTACTTCGGCTGCAACTACTATGCCCAGCAGTGCGAGAACGGCTTTGACCTGCTGGTGTCCAAGGACGGCGTGAATTTCGACGCCATCACCCGGGACGGCTTCGGCGACGGCTCCAACCACGGTCTGCGCACCATCTGCTCCACCGAGAACGGCGTGTATATGGGCACCGCCAATCCCTTCTACGGCACCCAGCTGTGGCGCATGTACAGCGCCGAGGACAAGCCCCTGGTGAAGGAGCATACCCATCAGTGGTCCGATACCTGGTCCTCTGACGGCGAGAATCACTGGCATGACTGCCTGGCCGACGGCTGCACCGTCACCGACAACAGCCAGAAGGACGGCTTCGGCGCCCACGATTATGTGAACGGCGTGTGCTCTGTCTGCGGCCAGAAGCAGGATACCGGCGGCAGCGGCTCCGGCGGTGACGCCGGAGGAAGCGGCCAGCCCAGTCAGCCCAGTCAGCCCAGTCAGCCCAGTCAGCCCGGTCAGCCCGGTCAGCCCGGTCAGCCCGGTCAGGGCGGCGACTCCGGCAACACCGGCAATACCGGCAATACCGGCAACAACGGCAATACCGGCAACAACGGCAATGCCGGCAACAACGGTCCCAAGACCGGTGACAAGGGTGCGGCTCTGTGGTTCGCCCTGGCGGGTCTGTGCGGCTGCGGCCTGGTGGCCATGGCGGTTACTCCTCGCTATAAGGGCAAGCGCGTTGCCTAACCCAATTTTCCAATAAGCAAAGCCCCCGGTGTACGGCACCGGGGGCTTTGAGCTTGTCAAAAATCCTTTTTGACAAGCGCAAAAGCATTTTCAGAGCTTTTATAAAAGTTCTGAAAATGCGGGCGCGATGCGCCGAGGGTTTTGCTTGTTTCAGCTAATTCTTCTTGACAGGTGCAAAAAGTCATCCATGTCAGGCAAAGTATTACACATTTTTCGTCCAAGCGCTTGATTCTTATCCCTATATCTGGTATGATATGCTGTAATACACGAATGGAGGACAGCGCATGCACGGTTTTTGGCGGGCCGCTCTGTACGCGGCGGCCCTGGGCGTTCTGGCCCACCCGGTGGGACAGGCCCTGCCCCGCCGCTGGTTTGACCCCCATCAGGCCCCCTACCGGTGCCGGGATTGGGAAAAGGGCGGACGGGTATATAACAAGCTGCACATCCGCCGCTGGAAGGACCGTCTGCCGGACATGAGCCGCCTGATGCCGGACATGGTGAAAAAGAAGCTGTCGGCGGCTGACCCCATGTCCCTGGTACAGGAGACCTGCGTGGCCGAGTGCGTCCACTGCTGGCTCATCGTTCTGTCTGTGGGCATGCTATTTTTGTGGAAAAGCGTGTGGTCCTGGCTGCTGTGGCTGGTGTACAATCTGCTGGGCAACGTGAGCTTTATCCTGATCCAACGCTATAACCGCCCCCGCCTGCTTCGACTGGCGGAGAAGGAGACAAAGAAGAATCTATGAAAATTGCTATTCTCTCCTGCAACACCGGCGGCGGACACAACGCCGCTGCCGCCGCCCTGGCGGAGGAGCTGGCCGCCCGGGGCCACGAGAGCAAAACCTACAACACCCTGGACTTTCTGCCCAAGGGCGCTGCGGACCTTATCAGCCGGGGCCACGATTTCGCCTATCGCTACACCCCCAAGCTGTACGGCGCCGGCTACCGCCGGGAGGAAAAGCGCCCCTCTCCCCTGCTGTATGAAAACAGCATCCGGGGCATTGGCCCCCTGTATGAGGCGCTGATGGATCTGGGAGCCGACGCGGCCATCTGCGTCCATGTGTTTCCGGCCATGATGATGACGGAGCTGCGGTGCAGCTACGGTCTGCGGATGCCCGCCTGGTTCGTGGCTACTGACTTCACCTGCTCCCCCGGCGTGGGTGAGCTGCAATTGGATGGCATCTGCATCCCCCATCCGGCGCTGACGCCGGAGTTTGAGGCGGCCGGTCTGCCGCGGGAGCGCATTTACGCTACGGGTATCCCCATCCGGCGGCAGTTCTGCCGTATGCCGGACCGGGCCGCCGCCCGGCGGCAGCTGGGTCTGGACAATTGCCGCCATGTGTTCACCCTGGCCTGCGGCAGCATGGGGGCAGGCCCCCTGCGCTCCACCGCCGCCTGCATTGCCGGGCTGCTGGGCCACGACGACATGCTGGTGGCCGTGTGCGGCAGCAACCAGCGGATGCATCGCCAGATGATCGACGACTTCGTGGACAATCCCCGGGTCCGGGTCCTGGGCTTTACAGACCAGATGTGCGCCTATATGCAAGCGTCGGACCTGCTGATCTCCAAGGCCGGGGGCCTTACCACCGCCGAGGCGGTGGCCTCCCGGACGCCGCTGCTGTATCTCAATGCCGTCCCCGGCTGCGAAAGCCGCAATATTGGCTTTATGACGGGCCGTGGCTATGCTCTGGCAGTGGAAAACGACGAGGAGCTGACGCCCCTGCTGTCCGGCGTGATTTCCGGGGCCATTGACCCCACGGCCATGCTGCGCCGCCGGGAGGAACAGTTCCCCCAGAATGCCGCCGCTGCCATCTGCGACCTGGCCTGCGACCAGGGCGTGACCATGTAATCGAAAAAAGAAATGCCGCCCCCAGGCGGCGTGCGCTTGTCAAAAAGGGCGTCGCCCTTTTTGACAAGCGCAATTTTTATATGGGGACGCTTATAAGGATGGAGTTTTCCTCAACACCGTCAGCATCCAGGAGCGACAGCTCCAGAAAATTGTTGTAATACAGATCATCCGAGGGCAGCGGGAAGGTCAGCTGCCACTGGCCCTCTCCCAGGTATTCCGCTTCGGAGGGCGGCTCAGGCTCCACGGAATAGTACCCTGCGCACTGCTCAAAGCCGTACAGCTGGAGCTGGTCCAGCATCACCTGGTCTGCGGGCAGGTCTATGTACAGCAGCACCGTCAGCTGGCCGTCGGCGTATTCATAGTCCAGCAGGCCCACTTGTCCGCCCTGCCAGGGGACCCCCACCCAACTATCGGAGGGCACGGCAGGGACCTCGCTGGCGTCATGGGCCGGATAGGACGGGGTGTCCGGCTCCCGGGAGCCGCCCCAATGGAGCCGGACGCTGGATGCAAAGGACGCGATGATGCCCAAAACCACGAACAGCATAAACACCAGCAGGACCCGCTGGCCGGACGTCAGGCTGAAGGACCTGTGGGCCGGTTTTTTGCGGGCCTCGTCCTCGAAGCAGACCTTCTTCTCGTGGCACTCCTTCTTCTCGAAGCACACCTTGCCCCCGCGGGGGACGGAACGGCGCTCCTGCCCCGTCAGGTGATGCACCGTGCCGTCGGCGTCTACCCGCTCCCGCCGGGGCGGGCGGTTATACGCGCCGCAGGACGGGCAGCAGCCGTTTTTCTCGTAATCGTATATTTTCCCGCAGGCTTTGCACTGAACCATTGCCATACCGTTTTCCTCCTTATTCCCGCTCAAAGCTCACATAGCGGGTGCCCTGGAACGTCAGCCGTCCCCGGTCGCCCTCGGCCAGCATGCCGTATTCCGGTCCCGTCATCTGAAGCTCCATCCGGTCGCCGCTTTCCACCTGGAAGGTGACATAGTACCGGGAGGAGGTGGTGGACATATGGTCTCCGCTGTGGTGATGGGAAATATTCTGCCGCTTGGTCACCACCTGGGCCTCCACCGTCAGCCGGGGAGAATGGTTGTTTTTGTTCCACTGGGACAAGCCCCGGAACAGCGTTACCAGGATCATCACCGCGATCACGCCGAAGATCAGGAAAAAGACGATCTCAAACCCGCCGCCGAAGAAAAAGCTGTCCATCATGCCGCATGCCTCCCTTTCCGGGGGGAATGCCCCCGTTTATGTGGTCCTATTGTACGCCCCGCCGGGCGGAAACGCCACCAACCTCAGGTTGCGCCGGGAAAAATTTCCGGAAAGCGGCAGGAAACCTCAGGTTGCGTGGTATTTTTATCCAGTATAGCATACGCGCCGGACTCTTGGCAAGCCAAAAGCCCGGCGTGGGGGTTATTCATCGGTTTTCAGGAGGTCCCGCAGCGTCACACTGTCCAGATAGTCGCCCATGATCTGCCCCAGCCGGTTCCACACCGGCAGGGTCCGGCACTGGGCCGCCCGGTCACAGGGGTGAGCCCCCTCCTCCAGACAGGCCACAGGAGCCAGGGACCCCTCCGTCAGACGCAGGATCTCCCCCAGAGGATACTCCTCCGGCTTTCTGGTCAGGCGGTAGCCGCCGCCCTTACCGGTGACGCCGCTTACCAGGCCGGCCCGGCTCAGCAGAGACATGACCTGCCCGGCATACTTGTCCGACAGCTCCTGCCGCCGGGCCACATCGCGCATGGAGACGTATCCGTCGCCGCCGTGCTCCGCCAGGTCCACCATCACCCGCAGGGCGTATCGTCCCTTGCTGGATATGACCATATCACACCATCCGGCAGCTTTCGCAGCTGCCGCAATCCTCCGGGAACTTGCTGTGGTCATACGCGATGCCGTTGCGGTCGTAGTAGTCCTTGACGGCAGACTTGATGGACTCCTCTGCCAGGACGGAGCAGTGCAGCTTGTGAGCAGGCAGGCCGCCCAGGGCATCCACCACCTGGCGGTTGGTGACGGCCAGGGCCTCGTCCACGGTCTTGCCCTTGATCATCTCCGTGGCCATGGAGGACGAGGCAATGGCGCTGCCGCAGCCGAAGGTCTCGAACTTCACGTCCTGGATGACGTTATCCTTGATTTTCAGGTACATCTTCATGATGTCGCCGCATTTGGCGTTGCCCACCTGGCCAACTCCGTCGGCGTCGGGGATCTCGCCCACATTGCGGGGATGCATGAAATGGTCCATTACGATATCACTGTACAGTGCCATAGTCAAACGCTCCTTTCAACGTCACAGCATGAATGCTTTCTTACCGGATTCCAGGTCCTTCCATACCGGGGACATGGACCGCAGATACTCCACCACCCGGGGAACCTCCCGCAGGATGTGGTCCACTTCCTCCTCCGTGTTCCACTCGCACAGACTCAGCCGCAGGGACCCGTGGGCCACCTCGTGGGGCCGGCCGATGGCCAGCAGCACATGGCTGGGGTCCAGGGAGCCGGAGGTGCAGGCGGAGCCGGAGGACGCACAGATGCCCGCCGCGTCCAGAAGCAGCAGCAGGGACTCGCCCTCAATGCCCTCGAAGCAGAAGTTCACATTGCCGGGCAGCCGGTGCTCCAGGTCGCCGTTGACGGCGCTGTGGGGGATCCGGGACAGGCCCGCAATAAGCTTGTCCCGCAGAGCCGTGACCTTCACCCGGTTCTCCTCCATATGGGCGCAGGCCTCCTCCAGTGCCGCCGCCATACCGGCAATGCCGGGGACATTCTCCGTTCCGGCCCGCTTGCCCCGCTCCTGGGCGCCGCCCTCGATGACGTTCACCAGAGGGATACCGCCCCGGACGTACAGCGCACCCACGCCCTTGGGGCCGTGGAACTTGTGGCCGGACAGGCTCAGCATATCGATGTGCTGGGCCTGGACATCGATGGGCAGGTGGCCCGCCGCCTGCACGGCGTCGGTATGGAACAGCACGCCCTTCTCCCGGCACACGGCGCCGATCTCCTCAATGGGCAGGATACTGCCGATCTCGTTGTTGGCGTACATCACCGTCACCAGACAGGTGTCCTCCCGGATGGCGTCCGCCACCTGCTGAGCGGAGACCATGCCGTTTTCATGAACCGGCAGCAGCTCCACCTCAAAGCCCTCCTTCTCCAGCTTTTTCAGGGTGTGGAGAATGGCGTGATGCTCGAAAGCCGTGGAAATAATGTGCATCTTCCCCTTGCGGCGGCCGATGGCAGCGGCGGACAGCAGCGCCTGGTTGTCGGCCTCGCTGCCGCCGGAGGTGAAGATGATCTCCCGGGGCTGGCAGTTCAGGCACCGGGCCACGGTCTCCCGGCTCTTCATCAGCAGCTCTGCCGCCCGCTGGCCCACGCTGTGCAGGCTGGAGGGGTTGCCGTAGTTCTCCTCCATGGCGGGAAGCATGGCGTCCAGGGCCGTCCGGCTCATCCTGGTGGTGGCCGCGTTATCTGCGTAAACAGTCATCGTATATTCCTCCCTGTTTCAGGTGTAATTACCTACTGATTTGGTTTCTAATTGGAGTATACCCGAAATTAACTACCAAGTCAATGGGTAATTTGAAATTTTTTCTCTTTGGCGAAAAAACTGCCCTGTCGGTTGACAGGGAATCAAAAAATGTGTAAACTGAACATGGTCTTAACGGCCAGGAAGAAAGACGAATAAAGGAGTAAAAAACATGAAACGCATTCTTGCATTGCTGCTGACGCTGATGATGGCCCTGAGCCTGACGGCCTGCGGCGGCGACAACAACGCCGATCTGGTGGGAACCTGGAAATGGACCTGTGACATCACCGAGGAGTTCCAGAAGGGCGTCAATGAGGGCGCCGGCATGGACGTCCCCGTGGAGGCCAAGGTGGAAATGACCTTTGTGCTGGTCTTTAACGAGGACAGCACCTTCACCCTGAGCGTGGATAAGGACGCCCTGTCCGCCTCCGTGCAGGGGTACATCGACGCCATGGTGCCCGTTACGGTGGACCTGGTGTATCAGCAGCTGGAGGACCAGGGCATGAGCCGCGCCGATATCGACGAGGCCATGAAGGCCCAGGGCATCACCGTGGAGGAATATGTGAAGCAGCTGTTCGGTGCGCTGGACGTGGACCAGCTGACGGACGGCCTGGACCAGGAAAACCTCACCGGTTATTTCCGCGCTGCCAAGGGCAAACTGTACACCAGCGAGAAGGAAAACTCCTTCAGCCAGGACGATTATGCCGAGTACACCCTGGAAAACGGTGTTATGAAGTGGACCGGCGGCAGCAGCGCCCTGATCTCCGATTTCGGTGACGTCGGCGTGGAGCTGCCCATCGAGTGGGTCAAGCAGTAACCGTCTCTCCCCTTGCGGCCCCCGTTTCGGGGGCCGCAAATTTGTAGGTTTGTCAAGCTCGTTGGGAGAGCGCCTGCGGTGAGACCTGAGGCGGCCCAGCGGGCCCGGTGACAGGGGTTGCAATTCCCGGGAAGGTGTGGTATACTTATTTACCAATCAAAAGAGAGGAGGTCCGCCATGGAAAAGCGCGGTATCAAGATCGCGGCCCAGAACCGCAAGGCGCACCACGACTATTTCGTGGAGGACCGGTATGAGGCGGGCATCGAGCTGGCGGGGACGGAGGTCAAATCCATCCGCCAGGGCAGGGTAAATCTGAAGGATTCCTACTGCGTGGCCAAGGACGGCGAGATTTACGCCCACAGCATGCACATCTCTCCCTATGAACAGGGGAACATCTTCAACAAGGACCCGGACCGGCCCAAGCGGCTGCTGATGCACAAACGGGAGATCCGCAAGCTCCACGATCTGCAGAAGCAGGACGGCTATGCCCTGATCCCCCTGAGCCTGTACTTCAAGGACAGCCGGGTGAAGGTGGAGCTGGGCCTGTGCAAGGGTAAAAAGACCTACGACAAGCGGGACGCCATCGCCAAGCGCGACGCCAAACGCGAAATGGAGCGGGCTGTCCGCGAGAAAAACCGATAAAAGGAGCGTATCCATGAACAATCCCATCGTCACCATCGAAATGGAAAACGGTAAGAAGATCACTGCCGAGCTGTATCCCGATATTGCGCCGCAGTCTGTACGGAATTTCATTTCTCTGGCCAACAGCGGGTTTTACAACGGGCTGATCTTCCACCGCTGCATTTACGGGTTCATGATCCAGGGCGGCTGCCCCGACGGCACCGGCATGGGCGGTCCCGGCTACTGCATCAAGGGTGAATTCGCCGCCAACGGCGTGCCCAATGATCTGCGCCACACCCGGGGCGTGCTGAGTATGGCCCGGGCCCAGGATATGGACTCTGCCGGCAGCCAGTTTTTCATCATGCACAAGGACGCGCCCCATCTGGACGGGCAGTATGCCGCCTTCGGTATGGTCATCGACGGCATGGACGTGGTGGACGAGATCGTCTCTCAGCCCAGGAACATGATGACCAACAAGCCCAAAAAGCCCCAGGTGATGAAGTCCGTCACCGTGGACACCCAGGGTGTCACGTATCCGGAGCCGGAGAAGCTGCCGGATCCCTTCCATAGATAAGCTTTTACACGGCATCCGGGCCGGCCTCCGGCCCGGGCGCCTTCCATCTCATACGGGGCTGTACCGGTTTCGACGGGGGTGTGGAGGCAGGATAAGCGGGCGGCGGCGCCTGACCGCCTAAAAACGGGCAACTTAAAATTAACTGACAACAATCGTATTGCTGTCGCTGCCTAACTAAGGCAGCCGTCTGAACCGGAGAGGCCACAGGCCGGGGAAGGCGTCGTTGATGTGGCGGACGTGCGGCGGGTAAGAGTTGCCCCGCCCATGCATCATGACTCTACTGAACTGCTCAGTCTGGCCAGTGCCTGTGCAGGGAGGGAATGCTGAAACTGTCCTGCGCCCGGAGAAGGTCCTGTCAAAGTGCTTTCGGACAGGGGTTCGACTCCCCTCAGCTCCACCAAACAGGTATTGGACGAACACCTATTTCTTCAGCGGCGGCTTCGCCGTGAAATGTTCGCTCTGATCCACAACAGAAAAGCGCCGTCTTGGGAAGAATCCCAAGACGGCGCTTTTTTACTATCCGCACATTCGATTTCTGCTAATCCTCCTGCTACAATGGTTGCAGTAACCGAAGGAGGAGCGGCGTATGAAACAGAAATACTATGTAGAACTGAGCCGGCAGGAATGGCGGCTTATCATTGAGGCGCTGAATCGGCTCCGTAACAAGCTGATTGCGGCGGGGCGATACACAGATGCCGTAGATGAGATGCTAGTCAAAGTCGCCAAGGCAAAGCCACGGAAGTTTGGGCTGTGGGGATGGAGGCTCTGATGATGGAAAAGTACATTACCGATGAACGCACAGGGCTGAAATATGAATTGGTCGGTGACTATTATCTGATTGCCGGGGACGATGAGCCGGAGGAAGATCGGCCAATCGGGATATGGGGGCAGCGGCATCTCCGCTATCTCAGGGAGCACCACCGTGTGCGATATGCCAATCTGCTGACCAGCGGCGAATTGAATGCCTATCTTGCGGATATTGACCGGCAGGCAGAGGAACTTTTTCTTCGGCTGGTAAAACAAATGGCAGATGCAGAGGGCATTACGGAAACGCTGAAAGCCAGCGACCAAATGGAATGGGTCAGACGGATGAATAATGTCCGCAGCCGAGCATTTGAAATAGTTGAGGCAGATATTATCTATACATAAGGCATAAGCACAGAGCCGGTAAGAGTATTCTTGCCAGCTCTGTGCTACAATGCAAATGAGTTTACATGCGCTCATCCAAAATTTGTTCTACGAACTCAATTACATACTTTCGTTTAAGCAAATCATGGTATTTCTGATTTTTGTAGCTGCGCAAACACGAATAGCAGGAAGAATCTCCAACCTCTCCTCCGCAAACGCATCCTTTCATCATTTTTAAAGTGTGAGTCAGAATGCTATGAAGCGCATTTTCATTATCAAGTCTCTTGGCGTGACCTGCGCCACCAGGTGTGTTGTCAAAAACGACAATCGAATAATTGGGTCGTCCATCAACGGGTTCATACTGCAAGCAACCGGAAATGTCATTTTCTTCGATATTCAAATAAGAGCAAGCACCTCGAAGAAACCCATACAGAATGGAAAGCCCATGCTCCCAATCTTCGATAACATAATTGTCAAATCTAATTCTAACAACATCGGTAAGAAAACGATACCCAAGTGAAAAAAGCCGTAGGTGCTCATTTGAACACGGGTAACCACTGCTTATTTTGTGCTTCTTTTTCTTTATGCCGGTAAATTGATTTTCATCTACCTCAGAATATCCACAGTTCTCACATACATAAAAGGGGCTTTTATTCAAGACAGCCATTTCATCATTTTGGCTTGATCTGACACTTACGATGGCGTTACCAATGCTATAAGTGTTTTCTTGAACACTATTGTTGAATCCAACATAAGAGATTTCGCCTCTGTATGTACGCTCCGGTTTTTTGAGCCCCGGTTTTCGAATCATATTTCCATCTGCAATAAAACCCTGAGCTGGTATCAAAAATACTTTCGGAGATGATGTGAATTTCTTATGACATTGGCAGCATTCCGTTATACCATCCTTTCCCGGTTCATCTTCGGCAAATGGCTTGATATTCAAAGTGCGGCACTCATCACACTGAATATAGCTGTACATTTTCCATCCGATTTTTGGTATCTTTTTGATGTAACGGCTTGTTATCAGGTTGTTATTTGCAACTATTTGGGAACCAGGAGCATACTCCGAAATAGCCATAGACAGGTCGCGCTGAAGCTGAAGTCCGTAGCCTCTTCCTTTTTTTGCATCGGTAACCGTCATCTCGACCGTATCGACGGGAAAACCGTATTTAGGAAGTACATTTTTTCGTGAAAGGAACGAAAGGATATCCTCCCTTTCATATGCGGCAATTCGCTGAATAATACCGTCCACATAGGTCCCTTTTTCTATGCGTTGCTTCTTTACAGCTTCCAACAAGTCAATTTCATATTGATACATTTGAATTGCCTCAGTTAAAACGCCTTTTTCTCCTATAAGGGATGCTACCCAGCCAAAATGGGCAACATCAAATTTTTCTGTCAGCACCGCAGGCAAAAATGTGGTCAAATAGTCACGAAGGCTACTCGGTTCAGAATATAAATAGTTTTTAAGGCACTCAAAACCGTCTTCTCCCATTTCGTTCTTGCGTAAGAATTGGCCAATCGTCTTGAACAATTCCGGATGAATTTTCCAAAAGAAACTCATAGCAGATGCGTATAGGTGCCGAATTGCGATCTTATCATTTTCAACAACATAATTTGGAGGAGCTATTTTGCCCTTGATCATCTTGGCAGGATCATGAAAATAGGAGAAATCGTGATTGCTTTTGTTGCAAAATGTCAGGGCGAACGCCGCTGACTGCTTGCTTCGGCCTGCTCGTCCGGCTCTTTGGGCGTAATTAGAAGGCATCGGCGGCACATTACGCATAAAGACTGTTTCCAAGCTACCCACATCAACGCCCATTTCAAAGGTGGTAGAGCAACTCAAAATATCGATTTCCTTCTGCTTGAATTTCTTCTGAAACTCGTATGCCATATCCCGGTCAAGTTGGGCAGTGTGTTCCACAATACGAAGATCTCGGATTTCCATATCGTTGAACAAGCGGTAGTAATGGTTCTCCTTAAACTCAATTGACGGATCAATTGGTATCAGCTCACCATCGCATTGGTATGTCGGACAAACATCTTCAATATTGTGGCAGGTTAATCGCCTGCATTTTTTGCATATAAACCAAGGCTTGGAATTTGTGATTCTGATTTTTGAGGTGTCCACCTTATATGATGTTCCGCTGTCACGAACCACTATGCCTCTGAGTACAAAAACCTTGTCCCACAACAGCTTCAGGAAGTCCGTTGCATCATCTAAAGAAAGCTCAATACCCTTCTTTTTTGTGATCTTTTGCAGATAATCGACCCGTTTATTAGATAGTCCTGCTTTAGATGGAATAAAGGCCTTCTTCCGTTTTCCGGATTCTGAAACAGTATAAGAATACTCCGCTCCGCCATGAGTAAAATCTTCCAAATCGCTTTCGTTTAACGGAGCATCATATTTTAGAGCTGCATCCGTCATCATTGACGCGGCAAAAATGCTGCAGAGCGAACGGAATTCGTTTTCGTTGATGTGATATTTTTTATAGCTTCCCGAAACATCGGTCTCAATTCCGATAAGGCCAAAATGCGATAAAGAAGTATTTCCATTGCTGTCCACCAGTTCAGCGAGAATCGCTTTCCACGCCTCTTTTTGAATGCCAAAATCAGAATCAGCATCAAACGAGGTTCTTCCTTTGATATCGTTTTTTTCAAAAACTGTCTTCAGCAGGTCGACAAAAGACGGAACCATCAGACCGCCTGATGCCTCCCTCTTTTTGAGCGCTTCTACAATAAGCCTTTTATAGAGAATGTCATTATACGATATGTTCAGATAGCTTGCGTAAAAGGCGGCAGCCTGACGACTATCTGAGAACGCGATGAATTGCTTCGCTGTTTTTTCTCTAATCGTTTCAGAGAAGCCGAAATCGTCACCAAACTCATCATCGGCATCATGCTTCTGAACTGTCACTTTATAGGAGGGTAATTCCTGAAACAGCGCCGTGCCAATAACACTTGTGGATGCTTCCTGACCACTAAAAAACATTCTAAGGACTCCGGCAGTATTTACATTTTCGCAATGCAGGCACTTTGTCAATGTATGTCTTTCTGTCGTGAATTTTACGCGGTATACCTTTACATAGGATGTTGTGATATGCTCGCAGTGTGTCTTTGCACCATCCTTGTGAATGGATCCGCAGTATGGGCAAATACGATAGGCCTCGGCCTCAATTCCTTCGTCCTCCAATATGTGGTCGTTGTCCGTGTCATTAATACTATCCGCAAGAAGGAATAATTCTTTTGTCGATATGTCATCAGACATATTGTATTGCTCCAACTTGCCATTTTCTATTTTTCCAACAAGATAAACAGCGGCGCAGAACGAGCATGTAGCTGCTTCAAACACCTTAAAGCTTGTGTTCGTAGCCATATCATATCTATTTGTGCTTCGATGAAGCATGACATGACTGTCAGGCGGAAGCGTCACAAACACGCTCTCGGTGGCACGTAAAAACATATGGTATCTGGCATCAAACAGTTTTCCGCCATTTTTCTCTGCCAATGATGCCACGGAAACAAAGTCCGACAATTGTTTCTGTGTCCAGTTCATGCTGTCCGCTACCTGTCTTACTGTTTCCGGAGAGGAAAGCAACGAGCGTATTCTCCAATAATTTTGGTCATGCACGATTAAATCGTACAGCTCGCTTTCAAGTACCCCTTCTTTGGCTTTGCCGATGATTTCCAAGATTTCTGAATCGGGACAATTCATATCAATTGCATAGGCAATCTTTTCGTAAAACTGAATCGGCAAGGCGGATATATCATGACTTGTTGATGGGATGATTCGATCAGCCCTTACGATGTCACTGCTGTCAAACGGTGCGCTGCAGAGCTTTTCTGCAAATTCTGCAACCTGCTTATTATCCTCTTTTCCGCCCAAGGTTGCACTGGTTAGAATGTAAGTGATTTTTTGATTGCCAAGCTTCGCTTTTAGCCTTCTGAAAAGCATGGACACTTCAATTCCCGTTGATCCGCTATATACATGGGCTTCGTCAAAAACAATAAATTTCCAGTGCGTTGCGAATTCTCCGTCAAAAAATACACTGTCTCTTGGACGCACCATTAGATATTCAAGCATCGCATAGTTTGTGATGAGAATGTGTGGAGGACTCGCTATCATTTGATCTCTTGAGATAAGCTCATTCTCACACGGTAGATTCCCGTTATTTAGTGATTTGTAATCTTCAATTGCATCGGCATCTTTTTGTTTTGTTTGGCCGGTATAAACACCAAATTTGATCTCCGGATAATTAGACAATAAAGAACGCAGTCTTTCCGTCTGATCGTTAGCAAGAGCATTCATCGGATAAATAAGTAATGCACGAACACCCGGGCAAAGCGTTCCTGCCTCGGCCTCCGTTGCAAGCTCCCGCAGTATGGGGATGAGAAAGCTTTCCGTTTTACCAGAACCGGTACCTGTTGAAACGACAAGATTTCTGTTCTCAGTTGCGACCTTTCTTATGGCCTTTTCCTGGTGTAGGTACAGCGGTCTGGTCATGTTCATGTTGATTTTGGAAAAACTTTTAGGGAGAAGCCTTTCTTCTATTAGCTCTGCAATACACTTGCCTTTTTCGAAAGCATCCGTAACATCAAGGTAGGGCCCTTTTGCAAATGCATCCTGATTTTCAAGCAGGGCTTCGTATTCCTTCTTATAGGGTTCTCCCATTTTGAATGTTGTTTTTAAATATCGATAGTATTTTTCCTTAATATGCTTAGATGCAGTAACAGGCGAAAAAGCCACGACCATACCCCTTTCTCTATTTAATCCGGAAATTGTAATAGTAGCTATCTTCGTAGAGCACCAAATATCTGTTTTTAGCTTCCGATAAGCTGGTGCTTTCGTCTTCAGACAGCACCAGGATGCCCTCTATTTTGTCGTACATAAATTCAATGTACCCATCTTCTTCATCACTCCAAAAATATAGTGCGCCCACTTTCATATTGTTGGGATTTTCAAAAGTGACTTTGATTTGGAGTGGTGTCAATGTATCGCACGAGAGAACACCTGTAAAGCTATCTATCTCATTGGGGATTGCCTGAATATTTGAAACTGTCACATTTTCGCGGAGGACATATTCCGGCGAAGAAAAAATGGATCCTTTTTGCCTACGCTCAGTAACGCTTACAATCTGAATTGTTTTACCGCTCAAATCTTTCGTGTTCTTATAATTACATTCTTTAGTGTCAAATAACCTATAATCGGGTGCACCAAAATCATCTTCCTCGTCCACTTCAAAGTATTCAATTCGGTATTTGCCGCTGGTGAATGGAATGCTGAGCTTGAAGCCATTTGATTTTACCTCGACTTTTTCAGCAATCAGATTGCCATCTAAATAAACATCTGCTACACAATCGGAAAAACCGATAATACTGCTCCTGAACCACAACTTTCGGTTAGGACGATCTTCAACAATTTCACATTCCGAGTTTGCCAAGAAACAGTGTGTGATAACCCGCAAAAACACGAACGATATCGATTCAAAGTGCAGACTCAAGGGTCTGATAATATCCTCAAATCCAAACCACGATAACATCTTTCGCGTGTCGCAGACAAAAAGATGCTTTTCCTTGTTTTTTTCAACTTTTATGCTGTACTCCGCATCTTCGTTATCATCCGTCATCAGGGGAGGCATATCCAAGCAAACGGCATCATCCGGGAACTTCAGATAAATCATCTTGGGAAATTCCGCATGCCATATTTCTTCTGGCCTTTCCGTATGCCAAGCCCCATCGTCAAATTTCCACTTAAAAGCCGGAAGGTACACACGCAGCGCCAAATTCCCGTTAGCAGTCTGATAAGTGAAAGGCAAGTAATCAATATCGGGGTCAATTCTAAAAACAAAGCTGTTGTTAGCTATATGCTCAGAGTGCTCATCGCCCAAGATCATTCCAGTGCCGGAGAATGTGATTTTGCCCTCTTTTTTGTAAATAAAGGGGGCATCTTCATACTCGTAGTCAAATTGGTTAATTACTGCAAAAGAATAATCGTTAGCTTTTCTGGAGTTGGGAATATCTATATTCACATGGAAAATACCATCCGTTTTAATATAGTCGGACAGCCTAAGAATATAGCCATGTTCATCAGTTTTGTCTTGCATATTACATTTTATTGCTCGTGCAATATCAAAGCGATATTTTTCCTCATTAATTCTAATCAGTGTTCCTCTCTCTTGAGTAGGTGACATGCGAAAATAGATTGATGGAACGGCGGAAAAAACGGGGTATTTTACTCCTTCGCGCATGACATATACACCATTTTTCAGGTTGTTTTTCAAAAGGCCGTCTTCCAGCGCGCTCCCCACCGGCAAAGCTCGTCCATCGGGAAGTCGAATAATATCCCCTTTAATCAGTTCCATACTGTACAGATTCAGTCCGTTTAGATATTCACAGTTATAAACAGCGTCAGAATCTGTATACAAAGCATCCTCTGTATGTGTAAATGCAAACGCATCCCCAATCGGCAGAGCGTCTGTATAATGGATCAACTCCCAATTGTTATCAAAGAAACGAATGCACGCTGCTCTGATATTGGTAAACTTATGGATTACCTCTGCGTCATTCTTGATAAGTTCAATTCGGATGCTGTCGAAAATATTATCGGAAGGAATGTAAATATCGGAAACGATTCGCGTTTTGCAACCAGTTACACAGTTTTCCGGTTCGGCTTCAAGAGTTTTTTCAACATTGGAAAAGGCAATTTTCCAGTGTAGGTTTGGCAACTCCTCATTTGTTGCTAAGTGAATATACTGCGGCGGCAAGACAAGCTCAAAACGGTTTTGACTTCCATTGTAACGCAAATACGGAGAACTATACCTTTTTTCTCCTCTTTTAGTTAATCCCGCAATAGCTTTCTTTGCTTGATCGAATTTCTTTGATTCGTCAGCCCACTTGCAAAACAGTTGAGCAATCCGATTCTGTGATGTTCTTGGGAACAGTCCATAGAACAGAGCATTATCCATAAACCGCAGAATTTTGCCAACTCGAATTTTACAGCCTCTCGTATTGAATGCGACTGCATCAGATGTGTGCTTTTTGATTTTATATGCTCTGGCTGTATTCTCACCACTCGCCATAGATTGCATCAAATAATCTCGCATTTCCTTACTATTACTCGTAAGGTCACGCTCTAAGTCTATTTGATAATATGCAAAAAGGAAATCAAAGAGGTCACTCGCATAATAGTTTGTTATAAAGCAGTGCAGAAGAATATTGTTCATCATTTCATTCTCTGCTACTTTGTATTTGTTGTATTTTTCGAGTGTTTTATAGAAGCTGCGTCCAATCCATTTCTGGTATGAACCCGGCAATTCCATGTCAATTTCTCGCTCAACATGGGGCCAAAACCGACCATCATATTTATGAATGCCGATTTGAACCAGCGCAACCGCAAAGATTGGGCTAGTGATATATCTCTCGGATGTGTTCAGATATTTTCTGCAAATACTGCGAAGATATGCCTTAAGAATGATATATTCGTCCTCACTTATTACAATATCGCCAATATACCGACATGTTTTGAACTGACGGTTGATCTTTGTATTCAAATGCTTTTGAAGTTTTTTGTCCTGAAGTACTTGAGCGATGTGATTTGTATCCATTTCGACATTCTCCCCTAACAACAAGCTTTGTATTCTTTCCATCGAGTTATTCAAATTGCATCCGTATTGCAGCAGTAAAATAGTAATTCTGCTTCTGCATAATCAGATATCGCGCTGGTCTTCCCGCAAGGAATCTTGTTGGGCATTGTTAAGTGGATTTTTTTCGTGTATTAACAGGTTTCGCAAACAACTATAGTCGACAGGCACATATTTGCGCCCGGTTTTACAAACACATTATATCACTTTTTGCCAATTATTCAATTGAATATTGCGTTTTTCATCGCTTTGCTGCCATTTTCGCCGAGAATCACCCAGCAAACGGTAAAGAAAGTGTTAAATGAAGTTCACCATCGGTAAATTAAGGAAAAGCGTCACCTCTGCAGTTTCAAAATGTGGTCCCTCATTTTCTTCAACGCTCTGTTATATGTCCACTCGGAAGCCTTATCGGACCTGCGGCTGGCGGAGTGAGAGATTTCTTCAAAGGTCATGGGCTTTATGGGCCTGTACTCGATTTCACCGTTTATCAGCACTGCTTTCCTGACCGACCAGCAGGTATCGCAGAAGCCCAAATGCTTGGCAACCGTGCGCTGTTCCCGGTAGGTCAGGCTGCCGTAAGCCTCGTACAGTGCGTCATATAGCACCGCCCGAAAATACAGCTTGTCCGGCTGCGAGGTGGTGTCCACCGAAATGTCTTCCGCCGCTTCCTCGCCGTCCTCATCGTACTGCCGGTAAAAATCTACTCGGCGTTCATTCAGCGTGCCTACCGTAATATACTTGCGGACGCTCTTTTCGCCCATTCCGGTTTCATCGGCAATTCGCTGAATGCAGCTGTCACTGCAATCATCGCCGTTTAGATGGTAAATCGCCATAATGCGCCGCAGGACGGGATAGGTGTCTGCCGTCATGGTGATAACACCGCTTTGCGCCGTGCGGATATAATCATCAATACCGTCCTGTATATACCGCGTTTGAAAAGCGGCAAACGGTGCGCCAACAGCCGGATCGTACATTTGAAGGGCGGCCAGGATACCGCACACCGCCGCCTGCTTGATGTCCGCAAAATGCTCCGCCATAGCGTATCGCTCGCAGGCGGTCTGCGCCAGTTTATTAAGCGCAGGTTCCTGATCGTGCAGATACCAAGCCAGATACTTTTCCTCTTTTTCGGTGAGATAGCGGACAATGTATTCCTGGGCTGGCAGCTTCGGCGGTGCAGGGTCAAGGCGGTACATCCGGCGCTCCAAAAGATACCGCTGTTGCTCTAAAACTTCATTCTGTTCTTCAGACACCGGATGCACCTCCTGTCATTTCATTCTTTTGTCCGTGTCAGCGTACAGCTTGGTACGCTCCAAATCGGTAAAGTAATTTGCTTTGGCGTAGGCATCATCTTCCTCTGCCTGCTCCAACCGGCGCTTTGCCATTTCCTGCGCCGCCTGTGCAAACTCGGCAGAGATCGTTCCCCGACTCTTTTCGGAGCGTATCGCCGAGCAGCGGCGGTCATAGGCGGCCTTCAGCGGGTTATCCTTTGCCCGCTCCGCTTTGCCCTGAATGATGGCGTACCGGCGGCAGCTGATCTTTTCACCGTGGTACAATTCAGGTGCCGTACCGTAGGTGCAGTATTTCTGCCGCCGTGCGTTCTGCATCAGGAAATACTGCTTGCAAACCTCGCACTGCCTCGGGTAATGCCCGTGGTGCAGTCCTTCAAAGAAGTCCGTCAGCACAAAGCTGTAATAGCTCTCAAAGGTCATTCTTCGGGCAGTGACAAGGATGCGACTGTTTCGCCGTTTCGGGAGAGCAATATATTCCGTGTGCAAGGGAAATGAATTCGTCCCGAATATCTCCGTAGCAATGGGCAGCAAATGCTGCTCATCAAAACGGTCGGCTTCGTCCACACGGGAAACGAATTTCTTGAGCTGTTCAAAAGCCTTGCGCATGTCCTCCGGGATAGCATCATAGAAGCGGAGAGTACTTAAAACGGTTGCGCACATCGTTTCACCGGTTTTGAGCAGCGCCTTATTATATTCAGGAGGGAACACGTCATCGAATTGCGCTATTGCTGCCCTGCGCCGCAGATAGTCGGAAAGCGCAGCAGCGTTGCCTTCCGTGAATAGCTCTGCAATTCGCTGCTTCTCCGCTGCAATGTCCAAGGAGGAAAAAGGCTTTAGCTTCGGCAGAGTTTGCAGGATCGTAATGATCTCCTTTCCGGCCTTAATAAAATCTGTTTCGTTCAGATACCCGGCACATAGCTGCTCCTGTACATTCCAGTTACTTTGCCGGAACACGGCGATCCTCGCCGCCGTGTCATCCTTATAATACTGATTCAAAAGCTGCACCGCAAAGGTTCCTGTCGGGTAGCTTTTGCCGCCTATGTGTACACGACCGTCCCGGTAAATGGCAGTAGGGAAGCCTAATCCATCGCCCATATGCCCCGCCTCCTTCTATATTTTATCAAGCCAAGTGTCCCATAAACCGGTCTTGCGGCGATAAAAAGCCAAGATGTTTTTTCTCCGAATCGTCAAACAGAAACATTTGTTCTATATAATTGTAGCAGAAAAGTGCCTGATATTCAAGACTTTTCCTGTGTTGCGAACAGCATTTTCATTGTGTTGCTATAAACATACCTTTTTTAGCCGTTTCCCCCATTCAATATACAGAAGGCAGTCATTGAGCCGTCGAGATCACACTCGGCGGCTTTTTTGCTGCCCGAAAAACGGAAAGGAGGTTTATGTTATGGTACTCAAAATCACACCGAAGCAGCGGGCAAAGATCAACGCCCTTGTACGCAAAGCTTGCTGTAATTGCTATAAGGGAAACTGTCTGCTACTGGATGACGGTGAGGAAACAAAATGCGTGCAGCTCATTTCTCGGCACGGCATCTACTGCAACTATTTTCTAAAAGCGGTATTACCGGCTGAAAAGGAACTGTACGCAGAAATCTTATGGCAAAACGGGATCAATGGATAACCGCCCGAAAAAGAGTTATCCGAAATATTATTGAAATGCGCTATGCGCAGGAAAGGACTTATTATGAAAACGATCCACAATACGAAAATCATCGGCATCGACCACGGGTACGGGAATATGAAAACGGCCAACTGCTGTTTTCCGACAGGCATCACCGCCTATGACCACGAGCCACTGTTCACGGCGGATATGCTGGTCTACG
>OLVY01000655.1_pt1 | contig 25118 bp, 20 predicted proteins | sample 1674261 | NCBI WGS metagenome assembly OLVY01 (sample SAMEA103958155, study PRJEB25191) | human gut metagenome | biome: human-associated habitat [ENVO:00009003]; feature: intestine environment [ENVO:2100002]; material: feces | place: Germany | collected 2013/2015
ACAACGCCATCAAGTTCACCCCGGCGGGCGGCACCATCCGCTTCAGCGTGGAAAAGCTTGGCCCCGAGGCCGAGATCTCCATCTGGAACTCCGGGCAGGGCATCAGCCCGGAGGCGCTGCCCTATGTGTTCGAGCGGTTCTACAAGGAGGACCGCTCCCGCGGCCTGCACGCCCGTGGCTCCGGCCTTGGACTGAACATCTGCAAGGTGCTGGTCAATCTGTCCGGCGGGCAGATCCGCGTGGAGAGCCAGCAGGGCGAGTGGTGCCGCTTTGTGTTCACCCTGCCCACCTGTTCCCCCAACCCCGGCGGCATGAAGCGCCTGCCGGACGCCGCCGGTCAGCCCGGCGCGGTGGAGGACCCCGCCAGCATGAAGCCGGTAGAATAAGACCCCGCAGCCAGACTGCCCCGCCCGGGCGGTCTGGCTGCTTTGGCGTTGTTGGGGGCGACGCCGCGTCCGACAAACCCTCTCAGTCTGCTCCCGCTGGTCGCAGCCAGCTCCCCCGAAGGGGGAGCTTTATTCGCGCTAACCGTGAGATGCGTAAAAGCTCCCCCCTCGGGGGAGCTGGCATCGCGCAGCGATGACTGAGAGGGTTCGTTCTCCCGCTGAATAAAAAATCGCAGCCCGCCTTATGGACTTTTTGCGCCATTTACGACTTTTCGGTGAAAAAAACGGCTGCGGGTTTGATTTTTTGGCCGTTTTCATGTAAACTAAAAGATAACCATGCCCGCGTATTTTTTGCCCGGCAGAACCCTGCAAAAACGCGCAACGCATGGGATAAAAAATGCTAAAAATAACGGAGCGTAATGAAATATTATGGCCATCGTAAGTCCTTCGATTCTTTCTGCTGATTTTGGCAAGCTGGGTGCAGACTGCCGCATGGTGCTGGACGCCGGCGCACAGATGCTGCACTACGACGTGATGGACGGGCATTTTGTGCCCAACATCAGCTTTGGCGTGCCGGTGCTCAAAAGCCTGCACAAGGCGCTGCCGGATGCCTTTTACGACGTGCACCTGATGATCAGCCACCCGCTGCAATACGCCGAGCCTTTCATCAAGGCCGGTGCTACCCTGTATAATTTCCATCTGGAGTGCGAAGATGATATTCAGGCCACCATTGACGCCGTGCGTGCGCTGGGCTGCAAGGTGGGTCTGACCATCAAGCCCGGTACCCCGGCCGAGGCGCTGGCCCCGTGGCTGGAGCAGCTGGATCTGGTGCTGGTGATGAGCGTGGAGCCCGGCTTCGGCGGGCAAAAGTTCATGCCCTCGGCGCTGGATAAGCTCCGCTGGCTCAAGGCAGAGCGGGAAGCACGCGGCCTTTCCTACCTGCTGGAGGTGGACGGCGGCGTGGATGCCGCCACCGCACCCCTGTGCGTAGAAGCCGGTGCCGACGTGCTGGTGGCGGGCAGCGCCGTGTTCGGCGCTGCCGACCCCGCTGCGGCTGTGGGCGCACTGACCAGCCTGTAAGGAGGGCTGTATATGGATGAAGCTTTGATCCAGGAGCAGGAACGACAGCTGCAAAAGACCGGCCGGTACTACGAGCACGTTTTCTGGCTGTGTGTGCCGCTGCTGTGCATGGCCTGCTATTTCTACGGCGCACGTCCGCTGCTGCTGTGTGGCATCGCCCTGCTTACCGGCAACCTGTGCGACCGTCTGGTGGCGCTGCTGCGTCATCGGGTGTACACCAATAAAGATCTCTCCAACGAGAGTTTCAGCCTGATCATCGCCCTGCTCATGCCCGCCACCGTGGACATCTATGTGCTGGTGGTGGCAGTGCTGGCGGGCGTGCTCATCGGCAAGGAGGTCTTTGGCGGCTACGGCAGCTACCCCTTTAACCCCGCTGCCGTGGGCTACGCCGTGGCGGCGGTATCGTGGCCGGAGCAGGTGGTGCGCTACCCGCAGCCCTATACGCCGCTGCCCCTGTGGAACGCCTCTGCCGTGCCGGTGAGCAGCACCATCGAGGATACCCTGCGCAGCGGCGGCATCCTGAACCTGAACTCCCTTGCCATCGCGCTGGGCGAGTTTGCCGCCCCCATGGGCACCGGCGCGGCGCTGGTCATTCTGGCCTGCGGCCTTGTGCTGTGGACCCAGAAGGACGTGCACATCGGCGCATCAGCGAGCTTTCTCATCACCTGCGGGCTCATCGCTTTCTTCTTCCCGCGGCAGGTAGGTCTGGCAGACAGCACCCTCTTCAGCAGCCTGATGCCCCGCTTGCAGGGCGTCCGGGACGAGCTGCACACCGGTGCAATGCTGTTCTGCGCGGTGTTCCTGCTCAACGAGCCCTACACCTGTGCGCATCACCGGCTTGGGCGCATCCTGTACGGCGCACTGGTGGGCATCGCCACCATGGGCTTCCGCTATTTCGGCGTGTACGAGACCGGCGTCTGCTTTGCACTGCTGGCCGTCAACAGTGTGTCCGCGCTCATTGACCGCACCGAGGAGCGGCTGTACCGTCTGCTGCACCGTCTGCCGTCCGAACGAAAGGAGGCTGCGGAATGAAAAAGCGTACTGCGGAGCTGATTTTAAAAGATCCCGAAAAGTTTGCCCATCACGACCGCGTGTTCCTGAATAACCCGGTGGTCATGCAGGGCATGGGTCTGGCACCGCTGGTGGTCGTGGCTACCACCGGCCAGAACAGTCTGACGCTGGCGGCGGCGGTGGCGCTGCTGCTGGTGCCCTCCCGCGTGCTGGCCTGCCTGCTCAGCCGCCTTGTGCCCCTGCGGGACGAGGAACCCACCCCGGAGCAGCTGCAAAAAAAGTTGCTGCCCCGTGCACTTTTGTACGCAGCCAGCGCCGCGGTGGTGTATCTGGCGGCGTATCCCATTTTGAACTTTGTGTTCGGCACCGGTCTTTTGAACCTTGGCATCTATCTGCCCATGCTGGTGGTGGAGCCGCTTTTGACCTACCGCTTCGGCCGCGTGCAGGAGACGGTGCATAAGGCCGTTTCCAAGGGTGTGCGCATCACCGTGGGCTACGCGCTGCTGCTGGTGGTGGTGGGTATGCTGCGCGAGTGGCTCAGCCTTGGCACCGTGTTTGGTGCCCCGGTGGGGCGCTGGGCGCTGCTGCCGCTGGCTAAGATGCCGGCGGGCGGCTTTATCGTGCTGGGCATCCTGTGCGCCATCTGGCGCGCTGCCGCTGCAAAGCGCAAGGAATATCTGCAAAAGGAAGCGCGGGATACCCTGACCGTGCACTACCAGAAGGAGGCGGACCGCGAACCGTGAAGGAAGTTGTAAGCACCTCGGCAGTGTTTTTCAGCTATGCACTGCTGGCTATTTTTGCACAGAACGCTGTCTTTACCCGTGCACTGGGCGTGTCCCGCATGGTGCAGCTGGTGGGGGACGACCGCACCAGCAGCGCGTTGTTCGGCATGATGCTGTGCATCACGCAGGTGCTGGTAGCGCCGGTGGCTTTCCTTGCCGGGCGTTTCATCGCCCCGCTGGATAACCGCGCCCAGCTGCGCCCGCTGGTGTATATTGCCAGCATTGCCGTGGTGTGTCTGGCAGAGCATCTGGTGCTGTGGCTGCTGCGCAGCCTGCCCCGCCGCGCCCAGCTGCTGCGCATCGTGCCGCTGGCCGCGCTGAACAGCGGCGTGCTGGGCACGGTGCTGGTGGAGCGCACCCAGAGCTTTACCCTTGGCGAAAGCCTTGGCTTTGGCCTTGGCAGCGGCCTTGGCTATGTGCTGGCGGTGCTGCTGGTCACCGAGGCGCGTCACCGCCTGCGCAGCAAAGCGATCCCCAAGGCATTCCGCGGCCTGCCCATCACGCTGGTGTATATCGGCGTGCTGGCGCTGGCAATCTATGGCTTTACCGGACATTCCGTCATCCTGTAATGCAGACAGGGAGGAAAGAATACCATGGCTAAGTATAAACGTCAGAAGGTCAAGCATTATCACCGCAGCTTTTACAGCCGGGAAATGCGCGTCAAGCGCGGCATCGGCATTGCGGTGCTGGTAGTGGCAGTGCTGGCAGCAGCATGGTTTGCCGCACCCCATGTGCTGGATTGGGCCACCCACACATGGTATACCGTGGTCAAGGACCGGGACCTCGAGGCCGAAAGCGCTTCCCGCGCCGAGGCAGCAGCCTCCTCTGCGGCGGCAAGCAGCGCTGCCGCCTCGCAGGCAGCGTCTGAACCGGAGCCGGAAGAGGAAAAGCCGCTGGACGGCAAGGCCATCACCGGCGGCAGCTGGGCAGAGCTGGATGTGACCGCCCTGACCGATGAATCCGCCATCCGCGCCGCCGCCCGGCAGCTGAAGCAGCAGGGCGCAGACTACGCCCTTGTCACCCTGAAGGACGCCGCTGGCACGGTGTATTACGCTTCCGGGGTGGCAGCTGCTGCGCAAAGCATCACGGAAAACCCGGTGGATGCGGCCAATATCGCCGCCATCCTGCGGGAGGAGGGCATCATCCCGGCGGCGCAGCTTGCCGCCTTTACCGACCCGGTGTCGGTGTACACCGACCGCAGCATGGGCGTGCACTACGACGGCAACAGTCTCTGGCTGGACAACGTCAGCGCAGCCAAGGGCGGCAAGGCGTGGATGAACCCCTTTGCCGCAAGTGCGGTGCAGTATATCGGCGACCTCATTGAGGAGGTGCAGGGCATGGGCTACGAGCAGGTGGTGCTTACCGGGGTGCAGTTCCCCAACATCATCACCCGCAAGCAGGACTTCGGTGCTTCCGGCGGCAAGAGCCGGGAGGGACGCGCCGCCCAGCTGACCGCTGATATCGCCGCATGGCAGACCCGCTTTGCAGGCAGCGTGACCCTGTGGGTCAGCTACCCTGACGCACTGTGCACCGCTGCCACCGATGCCCTTGGCACCACCGGCACGTCCCTTGGCATGGAAAATCTGCTGGTCACCAGCAGCACCGCGCTGGACGCGGACAGCCGCGCTGCGCTGGAGCAGGCCGCTGCCGACGCCGGTGTACAGCACCTTGTGGTGCACGACACCGCAGCGTTCCGCTGAGAAGCGGCTTTTATCGCAAGTCAAAAATTAGCGCAACATTCAAACAGCATATTTGCGATATGCAATTCAACGTTGTTGCTGTTGCATTAAAAAAGTTGAATTGCAATAAAGAGGGGAGGAAACGACTATGAAACCGACTACCTGTTTTGCACCCGCACACATCCTGCTGCCTTCGGAGCAGGTGCCGCTGGAACAGTGGGGCTGCATTGCCTGTGACCAGTTTACCAGTGACCGCAGCTACTGGCAGCGGGCAGAAAAGACCGCTGCGGGTGCGCCCAGCACCCTGAACCTGATCCTGCCGGAGGTGTATCTGGAGGACGGAGACGCCGACGCGCGGGTGGAAAAGATCCACGCCACCATGCAGGATTATGCCCAAAACGTGCTCACCCGGGCGGTGGACGGCTTTATCTATGTAGAGCGCACCGAGCAGAGCGGCCGGGTGCGGCAGGGTCTTGTAGGGCGTGTGGACTTGGAGGCTTACAGCTACCGCCGGGGCGAAAAATGTGCCGTGCGCCCCAGCGAGTGCACGGTGGAAAGCCGCATCCCGCCCCGCATGAAGGTGCGCACCGGCGCTGCGCTGGAAACGCCCCATATCATGATGCTGGCAGATGACCCGGACTGCACCCTCATCGAGCCCATTGCTGCCCACAAGGACAGCCTGCCCAAGGTGTACGAGGGTGAGCTGATGCTGGGCGGCGGCCATGTGGCAGGCTGGGCGGTGGAGGACCCCGCCCTCATCGCACAGATCGAAAATGCGCTGACCGTGCTGGGCAGTCAGGAAGAATTTGACAAGAAATACCCCGATGCCACCCGCCGCGACCCGCTGACGCTGGCCGTGGGCGACGGCAACCACTCGCTGGCTACCGCAAAAGCCTGCTGGGAGGAGCTGAAAAAGACCCTGACCCCGGAGCAGGCAGAGAATCACCCCGCCCGCTGGTGTCTGGCAGAGGTGTGCAACGTGCACTCCCCGGCCATCGAGATCGAGCCCATCCACCGGGTACTGTTCAACGTGGACTGCGCCACCGTGCTGCTGAGCCTCATTACATGGAGCGATGCCAACATGGCCGGCTGCTGCTTTGGCGGCAGCAAAAAGCAGCCCTTTACGCTGGCAGGCCCCCACATGGCCAATGTGCTCAGCTTTGAGGACCCCACCGAGCCGCTGACCGTGGGCACCATCGACGATTTTATTTCGGATTATATCGAGCGCCACCCGGAAGCAAAGGTGGACTATGTGCATGACGAGCCGGCTGTGCGTGCGCTGTGCAAACAGGGCGCGGTGGCGTTTTTGATGCCGCCCTTCGCCAAGAGCGACCTGTTCCGCGGCGTTGTGATGGGCGGCGTGCTGCCCCGCAAGACCTTCAGCATGGGACACGCGGAGGAAAAGCGCTACTACATCGAGTGCCGGAAGATCATAGAATAATAGGAGAACCATGACATTTAAAGAACTGAATCTGTCCGCCCCGCTGCTGCGTGCTGTGCAGGAAGCGGGCTACGAGACCCCCTCGCCCATTCAGGCAGCGGCCATCCCGCCGGTGCTGGCAGGCCGGGATCTGATGGGCTGCGCCCAGACCGGCACCGGCAAGACGGCGGCCTTTGCGCTGCCCATGCTGGACCGGCTTACCGCCAATGCGCCCCGCCGCAAGGGTGCCATCCGCGCCCTGATCCTGACCCCCACCCGGGAGCTTGCTTTGCAGATCGGCGAAAGTTTTGAAGCCTACGGCAAGTACCTGAAACTGCGCAGCACTGTCATCTTTGGCGGCGTGGGACAGGCACCGCAGGTGGAAGCGCTGAAAAAGGGCGTGGACATTCTCATCGCCTGCCCGGGACGGCTGAACGACCTGATCGGGCAGGGCTTTATCGACCTGTCCGCTTTGGAGATCTTTGTGCTGGACGAGGCCGACCGGATGCTGGACATGGGCTTTGTCCATGACGTGAAAAAGGTCATTGCAAAGCTGCCCGCCCAGCGCCAGAACCTGATGTTCAGCGCCACCATGCCCGCCGAGATCGAGCAGCTGGCTGCCGGCATCCTGCGCGACCCCGCCTTTGTCAAGGTGGACCCGGTGTCCAGCACCGTGGATCGCATCCAGCAGAGCCTGTACTATGTGGAAAAGGGCAACAAAAAGCTTTTGCTGCCGTGGCTCATCAAAAATTTGCAGCCGCCGGTGGTCAACGCACTGGTGTTCAGCCGCACCAAGCACGGCGCGGATAAGATCGCAAAAGACCTGACAAAGCAGGGCATCCCCGCCGCCGCCATCCACGGCAACAAGAGCCAGACTGCCCGCGTGACCGCGCTGGAGGACTTCAAGTCCGGCAAGACCCGGGTGCTGGTGGCGACCGATATCGCCGCACGCGGCATTGATATCAGCGAGCTTTCCCATGTGTTCAACTACGACCTGCCCGAGGTGCCGGAGACCTATGTGCACCGCATTGGGCGCACCGCCCGCGCCGGTGCGGACGGCACCGCCGTCAGCTTCTGCGCCCCGGAGGAGCAGGAGTATCTGGCAGGCATTGAAAAGCTGAACCGCCGTAAGATCCCGGTGGTATCCGGCCACCCGTGGGACGGCGTGCCCGCCCCGGTGCGCCCCGTGCTGCCCGTGCGCGGCAAAAAGCCCCGCCCCGAAGCAGAAAAACCGGCCGAAGCGCCGAAAAAACAGGCCGAAACTGCGCCCGCAAAAGCTGCAAAGGCAGCTGCGCCCGCGCCGAAGCAGGAGCCGAAGGCCGCAAAGAACGCGGTGCCTGCAAAACCGAAAAAAGAGGAAACACTGATGCAAGACAGCAACGCAAAACGCGGGGTCCGCAACGACCGCCGCGCCAACAACCGGGGCGCAAACGCCCCCAAGGAGGCGGCAGCGCCCCGCGCTCGCCGCGAGAATGCCGCCCCCGCCCGGGGCAGCAACGCCCAGCCCAAGTTTGACCCCCATTTTGTCAGCGCCCCGGAGGCTACTCCGCTGCGCCCGGCACGCAAGGCTCCTGCTGCACCGGCAGCACCTGCGATCCGCAGCGCACAGGAGCCCCAGAATAACCAGAACGCAAGCCGCAGCGGCAGCCGCCGCAATGACCGCAGCGAGCAGCGCGCTGCCCAGAATAACAACGCCCGCCCTGCCCGTAACGAGCGCGGCAGCGCAGGCAATCAGAACCGCACCGGCAGCGCACCCCGCGCTCCCAAGGCCGAGCCTGCCCGCCGTGGCCGCAATGCTGCCGCCCGGGACGAGGACCCGGGGCTGATGCTCATCAGCCGCCGCCCGCCCCAGCAGAAGTACACCAGCTTTGAGGAGTATATGGACGCCCACGGCGGTGCCACCGCACCCATTGAGGACCACAGCGAAGAAGTATGAGCCGGAACGAAGCCTTTGCCCCGTGGCAGTGCCCCCTGTGCGGCGGCGTACTGCAAGGGGAGACCGACCTGAAATGTGAAAAAGGCCACTGCTTTGACCGCGCCCGGGAGGGCTACTGGCATCTTTTGCCGGTGCAGAGTATGCGCACCAAAGCCCCCGGGGACAGCAAGGAGATGGTAGCCGCCCGCCGCGCCTTTCTGAATGCCGGATACTACGGCATTTTCGGGCAGGCGCTGGGGGAACTGTGCCTTGCCCACGGCGTGCCCGCCGCCCCGGATGCTCCGCTGCATCTGCTGGACGCAGGCTGCGGCGAGGGCTGGTACGACCGCTGCATCGCGCAGCAGTTCGCGGCGGCGGAAAAGCCGCTGCAGCTGGCCGGGTTCGATATCGCAAAGCACGCCGTGCGCTTGGCTGCAAAGGCGCTGCCTGCCGCGCAGTACGCGGTGGCGTCCAGCTTCAGCCAGCCGGTACGCACCGGCTGGGCAGATGTGCTGCTGAACTGCTTTTCGCCCTTTGCGCAGGAGGAGTTCAGCCGGGTGCTGCGCCCGGGCGGGCGCATGATCTACGTTGTGCCGGGGGCAGAGCATCTGTACCAGATGAAGGCCGTGCTCTATGAAAAGCCCTATAAGAACCCGGTGCAGCAGGTGGAGTACCCGGGCTTCCGTGCCATCGACGAGCGGGAGGTGCAGGGAACCATCACTGTGCCCGCCGCCCAACTGGAAGCCCTGTTCGCCATGACCCCCTACTACTGGAAAACGCCCCGCAACGGCGCTGCCCGCCTTGCGGCTCTGCCGCAGCTCACCACAACCATCGCCTTCCGCTTTCTGGTGTTTGAAAAGCTGTAATAAGATACAAAAGGACTGCCGTACATCTGTACGGCAGTCCTTTTTTGTGCCCGTCCAACGCCTGTCGATTTTCACAAGAACTGGCATACTAATATATCAATTTTGCTCAAAAGCGATGAAATCTATTTACAATCCATCTGATTTGTGATACGATTTGCACAGATTCCGACGGCGCGATACTGTCGAAATGTCCGTTGGGCCCGGCAGCAGGGCGTTTGCTGTACAGCTTCGGGCGGCTTTGTTCTGCACAAATGAGCCGTCTTCATTTAAAAGGAGAAATGATGATGAACAGAAGAGACTTTATGAAGCTTTCCGCCGCTTCTGCCGTGACCATGGGCGCAGTGGCTGGCATGGCACCCGCATCCTTTGCTGAGAACGCTGGCGTGCACACCGATGCTGAGGTGCAGGCCATGGTGGCAGAGGAACTCCGTCTCTCCCGCGAGGTGGCCTTTTATCCGGCTGCTTTCCGGGGCGATTTTGACAAGTTCTATGTGTTGTTCCACAAGCTGTCCCGCGCTCAGTATGAGAAGGTGGACGGTGCAGCTGCGCCCGGCATCAATGCTTCTCACTACGATATGTGTGTTGCTCTGACCAATGCCCGCAAGGCGCTGCGCCAGATCAAGGACCCCAAGAGCACCGTTTGGGAAATTTGGGGAGATCAGATGGCCGTGGAATCTCCGCTGCCCACCAACTGGGAAAATTGCTACGATAACGAGGGCTTCCGTCCCTTCCTGAACCCGTACCTGCTGCGAGATCAGGGCAAGGTGAAGGGCAACGTGATCATTATTGCAGGCGGCGGCAGCACCCACCGCAACAACGTGGTGGAAGGCTACCCTGTGGCCGAGTTCTTCAACAAGAACGGCTACAACGCCTTTGTGCTGCAGCGCCGCGTCAACCCTTATGCCGCTGTGGATCAGCAGCTGGATCTGGCACGCGCTATCCGCTACATCCGCCACAACGCCTCTGAAAAACACATCGGCAAGACCGATATCATGATCGCTGTGGGCTTCTCTGCCGGCGGCATGAATGTGATGCAGGTGGTGGCCAACCAGTTCGGCACTACGAATACCCCGGATAAGGTCTATCCCAGCTACGTCTGCGATGCTGTGGACTATGAGAGCGCTGACCTGAACGTGGCAATCCCCATCTACGGCCTGTTCGTCACTGGTCTGAACTTCACGAAGAACCCCAACCTGCCTCCGGTCTTTGGTGTTGTGGGTCAGAAAGATGGCCTGAGTGCGATGATGCTGCCCTCTCTGCCGGAGTGCGCGGATATCTTCAAGGATTTCAGCTTCTATCTGGCACCCGATGCGCCCCACGGTGTGGGCTTGGGCACTGGCACCAAGGGCTATGTGGATTACTACACCCAGATCGCCCAGTGGCCGGATATGGCTGTCAACTTCATCGAGAGCCGTCTGGGGCTGATGGAAAAGAAGATCGACATGGACTCCGTGGGCTTTGCATGGTAAGCTGTCCTGACAGAAGTTCCTGAAAAAACAATGACCCGCCGCACCTCCTTCAGTGCGGCGGGTCGTTGTTTATAAAAATGGTTATGTATGATACTCCATCCATTTGCCCTTCCATGCGTACAGGATCATGAGCAATGCGCCCAGACCCCAGCTGACGGGGTAGAGGATGAACACGCCCTCGATGCCGGAGAAGAAGGGCAGCAGAAACTGGATCCACACCACCCGGAACAGGCACAGCGAGACCAGCAGCACCACCATGGGCGGGATGCTGGCACCGGTGCCGCGCACGGCACCGGCAAGGCCGTGCAGAATGCTGAGCAGGAAGTAGAACGGACAGAACCACCGCATGGCCAGCTTGCCGTAGGTGACCACGGCCTCGTCGGCGGTGAACAGGTGCAGGATGGCGTCCTGTCCAGCCAATAACGCCGCGCCGGTGCAAAGGGTGTAGAGGACCCCGATGGCAAGGGTGACCCACACCGAGCGCTTTACCCGGTCCAGACGCCCCGCGCCGTAGTTCTGCCCCACAAAGGTGGTGGCAGCCATGCTGATGCTGCTGACGGGCAGAATGTTGAAGCCGTCGATCTTCATGTAGGCTGCAAAGCCCGCCATGGCGGCGGCACCGTAGCTGTTCACGCTGGCCTGCACCAGCACGTTGGAAAAGGAGATGACCATGTTCTGGATGCCGGTGGGCAGACCCACCCGGATGATGCGGCCTGCCATTTTGCGGTGCAGCCGGATGGCGGAAAGCTCCACCCGGCAGGCGTCCTCGCTTTTCATCAGAAAGCGCAGGCTCAGCACGCAGGACACCAGCTGGCTTAAGTCGGTGGCGATGGCAGCGCCTGCCACCCCCATCCGCAGCCCCACGATGAACAAAAGATCCAGCACGATGTTGGTCACCGATGCCCATGCCAGATACACCAGCGAGCGCCGGGAGTTGCCGGCGGCGTTCAGGATGCCGGCGGTCATGTTATACACCACGCTGAACAGCACCCCGCCAAAGTAGATGCGGATATAGGTCACAGCGTCTGCCAGCACCTCGGCGGGGGTGTTCATGGCCACCAGCAAAGCGCGCCCGCAGGCAACGCCGCCCACCGTCAGCAAAAGTCCCATGACCACTGCAATGGCAAGGGCGGTGTGCACCGCCTCGCGGGTCTCCTTGTGGTCGCCCGCGCCCAGATACTGCGAGACCACCACGCCCGCACCTACGGCCAGTCCCTGACTGAAGCCGATGAGCAGATAGATGGGCGAACCACTGGAGCCCACAGCGGCAAGGGCATTACTGCCCACAAAATTGCCCACGATGATGCTGTCGGCGGTGTTGTACATCTGCTGCAGCAGGTTGCCGAAGATCAGCGGCAGGGCAAACAACAGCAGGCTTTTTACAATGCTGCCCTCGGTCATAAGGGTAGCGGTATTCCGTGTTTTTACGGCGGCCATGGGGCTCCTCCTCTCAGCGCAAAAAAATCGCTTGTACCCCTTAGCATAGCACAAACCCCGCCCCGGGACAAGGGGCAGGGCTGACGATTTTAAATCGTCTCGCCCGCCGACAACAGCGGCGGCGCGGCGTTGCCGTGCAGCTTGCGGGCAAGGTAGTTCTGTGTGATGCGCACCACCGTGCCGGACAGCGCAATTACGCCGATGAGGTTTGGCAGCATCATCAGGCCGTTGAAGGTGTCGGAAAGCGTCCATGCAAGGTCCAGCCGCATCACCGCGCCTACCGGCATCAGCGCTACGAACAGCACCCGGTAGCCCGCCCCTGCCCCTGCGCCGAAGAGATACTCCACGGCCTTGCAGCCGTAACAGCTCCAGCCCAGCGTGGTGGAATAGGCGAACAGCAGGATGCACACTGCGATGAGTTTTGACCCCAGCGCGCCGAAAACGGCGTCAAAAGCCTGCCCTACCAGCGCACTGCCCGCCGCCCCGGCGGCGATGCGCCCGGTGTCCAGATCCACAAAGCCGGAGGTCAGCACCACCAGCGCCGTCAGGGTGCACACCACCATGGTGTCCGCAAACACCTCAAAAATGCCCCACATGCCCTGCTGTACCGGCTCTTTTACATTGGAAGCCGCGTGCACCATCACTGAGGAGCCAAGCCCGGCCTCGTTGGAAAAAGCACCCCGCTTAAAGCCCCATGTGACCGCCCGGGACAGGCCGTAGCCCACCATGCCCCCGCCGGCGGCTTGCAGCCCGAACGCACCCTTTACGATGGCGGCAAGCGCCGCCGGGACGGCGGTGATGTGCACCCCCACCACGGTGAGCGCACCCACGATGTACAGCAGCGCCATGGCGGGGACAAGCCTTTCCGCCACCGCAGCCACACGCTTCAGCCCGCCCAGCAAAATCACCGCCGATACTGCCGCCAGCACCGCGCCGGTAGCGGCCTCCGGCACGCCGAAAGCCGCCCGCAGATTGCCCGCGATGGAATTGAGCTGGCTCAGGTTGCCGATGCCAAAGCTTGCCAGCGCACAGAACGCGGCAAACAGCACCGCCAGCACCCGCCCCGGCTTGCCGCCAAGGCCGTCCCGCAGGTAGTACATCGGCCCGCCGCGCCAGCCGCCCGCCGGGTCTTTGCGGCGGTAGTAGATGCCCAGCACGTTCTCGGCGTAGCTGGTCATCATGCCCAGCAGCGCCATGACCCACATCCAGAACACCGCCCCCGCCCCGCCGGAGAGGATGGCGGTGGCCACCCCCACAAGGTTGCCGGTGCCGATGGTGGACGCCAGCGCGGTGCACAGGCTCTGAAACTGGCTGATAGCCTGTTCCTCGCGGGCGGTATGGGTGGTGACGCTCTGGTCGGTCAGGATAGCGCCGAGGGTATGCTGCATCCAGTAGCCCCACCGCCGCAGCTGGAAGCCCCCGGTGCGCACCGTCAGCAGCAGCCCGGTGCCGAAGAGCAGTCCCAGCCCCATCGGCCCCCACACGATGTCGTTCAAAGCCTCGATTCCCCGCATGAACCGCTCTGGCATCCTGTGGCCTCCTTTGCTGATGAAAAGTTTCTGCTTGCCTTCAGCGTGCAGGGACGCTCCGCTGGGCCAGAGGCAGGGAGGGGTGTTCCGACTCCCCCCTCCCTACCTCTGGACTCCACCCACCCCGCAACGGGTCAAGGGCTGCACGCCCTTGACAAACCTAAAGAAGAAGTCGAAGCACAAAAAAGCTAGCGCTGCGCCAGTCGGCGCTATCGCTTTAACGCTTTTTTCGCTTCTCCATTTATAGTCCCTCAGTCGCTGCGCGACAGCTCCCCCCGGGGGAGCAGGCACGCCCGGAAGCTTTACACTTCAGCTGGAAACCTTCCCGCCGTGCCAAAGGCTCCTTCCCAAAGGGAGCTGGCAAAGTCGTAGACTTTGACTGAGGGAGTTTCCTTACCATCCTATGCAGCGCCATTACTCCTCATGCGGTGCGGAGGGCTTTTCGGGGACGGGTGCGGGAAGGGGTTCCAGCGTCAGCCAGAAATCCTCCTGTTCCTCGCGGTCTTTTTCGTTGGGGGTATTTGTTTTATCCATACTGCATCCCTGCCTTTCTGCATAAAGGGTCGCCCGTTGGGTCATGCTTTATGCACAAAAAGGAGGCAGAGCCATGAAACACGCAAAACGCAGCGGTTGGCGTCCCTTCTGGGCGGCGCTGTGCGCCGCCCTGCTGGTGTTGTTGCCGCTGGTGGGCGGCACGGTGCTGCTCAGCCGCGCCCAGCTGCGCAGCAGTCTGCGGCAGGCCGCAAAAAGCCAGAGCGGGGTGCCCATCCGTCTGCCCAAAGCCACCGACCGGTGCACCGTGCTGCTGTGCGTGGCGGACGAGACCCCGGGCTTTGTGCTGGCCTACCTGAACGCCGGGCAGAACTGCATCCATCTGCTGGCGGTGCCCGCCGCGCTGGAAGTGCCCTTTGGGGGCAAAAATGTCCCCCTTGCGGACTGTTACGCCGCCGCAGGCCCTGCCCGCTGCCGGGAGGCGCTGGGCGAGGTGTTCGCTCTGCCGGAGGATACCGACTATCTCGCTATCGCCCCGGCGGTGCTGACAAAACTGGCGGCGCGGTACGGCGCAGTGCGGGTGGGCTTTACCGGGGCGCTCACCCCAGAGCAGCTGGCGCGGTACGGCAAAGGCCCCGGGGTGCAGGGCATTTCTGCCGCCGATGCTCACAGCTTTTTAGCGGCGCTGGATGCCGACACTTCTCTTTCGCCCCGGCGCAGCGCCGCCGCGCGGGCAGCGGTGTGGGATGCATTTTTCCGGCAGGCGCTGGAGCTGCTGCCCACCACCCTGCCGCAGGGTCTGCGGGAGGTGAGCAGCAGTCTGCTGACCAGCCTGACCGCCGTAGACCTTGCTACACTGGAACGCACGCTGGAATTTTTAGCCACCAGCGCCGAGCCGGTGGATATCACCGCCGACGCCATGCCCGGGGATTGGGCGGGCGGGCACTATACGGTGTCTGATGCCTCCCGGGCGGCGGTGCAGAGCTTTTTCAACCTCTCCCCGGCGGCGGCGCAGTCCGCGTCCGGCAGTGAGCCATAGCCCAGCACCAGCGTCCCGGCGGCAGAGTGCGCCGTGCCGGTCAGGTCGTAGTCGCTCAGCAGGGAACAGCGCACCCCGTACTGTCGGGCAGCAGCCCGCAGGGCGGCGTCCGGCGGCGGGTCTTTCAGCTGTGCCAGCAGGTGCAGGCCGGTGTGCAGCCCCGCAAGGGTAAGCTCCTCCGGCGCAAAGGAGGTGCGCAGCGCCGCCACCAGCGCATCCCGGCGGGCTTTGTAGGCGGTGCGCTCCCGCGCTAAGTGCCGGGTAAAATAGCCCCCGGTGATGAAGCGCGCCAGCGTCTGCTGCTCAAACCGCCCTACCGTGCCGGAGTACAGCCGGTACTTGGCCTGCCACGCGCCCAGCAGCTGCCGGGGCAGCACCATGTAGGCGATGCGGATGCCCGGGGCAAGGCTGCGGGAGCAGGTGGACAGGTACACCACCGGGCCGTCTGCGCCCGCCATGCCCTGCAAACTGGGCAGCGGGCGGGTGTCAAAACGGAACTCCGAGTCGTAGTCGTCCTCTATGATGTACCGCCGCCCCGGGGCGCGGGCTGCCCAGTGCAGCAGCTCGGCCCGGCGTCCGGCGGGCATGGTGACCCCGGTGGGGAACTGGTGGCTGGGGGTGACGTAGCACACCGCCGCATCGCTGGCGGAAAGAGCCGTCAGCGACAGCCCGTCCGCGTCCACCGGCAGGCAGCGGCAAGGCACGCCGTTGTTTTCCAGCACCTGCCGGGCGCGGGGGTAGCCGGGGGTCTCCACGGCGGCAGGGCCGGGCAGCAGCGGTGCCAGCAGCCCCAGAAGATATTCCAGCCCTGCACCCACCACCAGCTGCTCCGGGTCGCACTGCACGCCCCGGTACTCGGCCAGATACCCTGCCAACGCCTGCCGCAGCGCGGCATCGCCCCGGGCATCCCCGGGGGTGAGCAGCTCCGGCGCGGAGTACAGCAGTTCCTTTTGCAGCCGCGCCCATGTGCGGAAGGGGAACAGCCCCGGGTCCACGCCCCGGGTGGATAAATCGAACTGTACCGGCGGGGCGGTTTCGGCGGGGTGCTCTGCCGCCGGCGCAGAGGGCGCAGCGGGCGGCTGCACCCCCTGCGGCAGGGCAAGATACTCCTGCACCGTAAAGCCGCTGCGCTCCCGGGCGGTCAGGTAGCCCTCGGCTGCCAGCATCTGGTAGGCGGTGTCCACCGTGTTCACCGAGATCGACAGCTCTGCCGCCAGCCGCCGCTTGCCGGGCATCCGGGTGCCCGCCGTCAGGGTGCCCGCCCGCATCTCGGCGGCAAGGCTGCGGTAGAGCTGCTCGTACAGCGGCACCGCCGAAGCCGGGTCCAGCGCCGTGGTCAGATGTACCATAGAATGTCCCTCCCATCTGGGCATTGCGTCAAACTGACCCCATAAAAAAACTTTGTTCTGGGTATTTTCATAGGGTCAGTTCTGCGTATAATAGGAGCATACCCGCCGAACACCCAAATGTCAAGTAGTTTTGTGGGGTTATCGGCGTGATTGGAGGGAAAGTATCATGTCTACTACTGCAATGTGGCTGCTGCTGGCAGTCGTCGTTATCCTGATCCTGTTTTTCAGTGTGCTGTACAAGCGCCGTTTTACGGTGCACGAGCTGGCGCTTACCGGCGTAATGGCTGCGCTGAGCTTAGTGGCCTACCTGTTCTTCCGCATCCCCTTCTACGGCGGTTCTTCGTTCCATCTGGGCAACACCTTTACTGCCCTGACGGCGCTGCTGCTGGACGGTGTATCCGGCGGTCTGGCGGGTGCCATCGGTCTGGCGCTGGCGGATATCCTTGCCGGTGACCCGGGCTACGCCATTACCACCTTCGTGCTCAAGTTCATCATCGGCATCACCTGCGGTGCCGTGGCACATAAGGTGTTCAAGCTGCGGGATCAGGATCGTCACAGCGCCGGGTATCTGGTCAAGGTGATCGTCTCTGCGGGTTCCGGTCTGCTGCTGAACGTGTTCACCGACCCCTTCCTTGGCTACTTCCGCAACGTGTACATCTTTGGGCAGGAGTACACCGTGGCACAGGCGCTGACCAAGATCGCCGGCGGCGTCACCTTTGTGAACAGTGTGGCTTCCACTGCCTGCGCCGTGGTGCTGTATCTGGCACTGCGTCCCGCGCTGGAGCGTGCAAAGCTGCTTTCCAAGGGCGAGTAAAAATAAAAAGGGATCCTGAAGCGCCAACCGGCGCTTCAGGATCCCTTTTTTTGTTACCGTTTTCGGCTGCAAAGGTGCTTTGCGGCGTCCCGCCCGGCGGCAAGGCCGCTGCCGAACGCCCAATGCAGGTTGAAGCCGCCGCAGCTTCCGGCGCAGTCCAGCGTTTCACCCACGAAGTACAGCCCCGGACAGCCCTTGAACTGGAAGGTCGGTTCCACCTCGGTCAGGGCAAGCCCGCCGCCGGTGGTCTGCGCCTGCCGCCAGCCGCAGGGGGTAAGCCCCTCGAACCGCCAGTGCTTGGCGGTGCGGGCAAGCTTCTGCCAGCTGCCTGCGGGCAGGGCGTGGGGGGCGGTATCCGGCAGGGCGGCAGCTTCCCAGAGGGCGTAGCCCAGCTTGACGTTCAACAGCCCTGTCCAGAACCCGGCAAGGGTGTCGGATGCGGTTTGGATGGCGTGCCGGGCAAGCAGGCGGGTCAGGTCTATCTCGCTCAGCTCCGGGAACAGGTCAAGTTCCACGACAGGGTCTCTCAGCCTGCGCCCGGGGGCAAGCAGGCCGGACAGCTGCATGATACAGATGCCGGAAAGCCCGTAGTCGGTAAACTGCACCTCGCCAATCTCTTCTGCCAGCACCCGGTCGCCGTCCAGCAGGCGGGCGGCGGCTTTGGCGCGGATGCCTGCAAGGCTCTTGTTCGGCTTTGCGCATTGCAGGGCGGTCAGGCAGGGGTAAAGCGGACGCATCTGCCCGCCGCAGTCGGCGGCAAAGCGGGTGCCGAAGCCGTCCGTGCCGAACTGCGGCCCGGCGGCGCCGCCCATGGCGCAGATAACGGCATCTGCCCGCAGGCTTTCGGTGTCGCCCTCGGCGTTTGTAAACTGCACGGCGTAGCCGCCCTTGCTCTGGCGCAGGGTGCTTACCGTGCAGCCGGGGCGCAGCTGTACAGTGTGCCGCTGCAAATGCAGCTCCAGCAGCGCCAGCACGTCGGCTGCCTGATTGGAATAGGGGTACACCCGCCCAGCCTCATCGGTGCGGGTGTACAGCCCCAGCTGCTCAAACCACGCCAGCGGCGCGGCGGCATCCACCGCCGCCAGCAGGGGCTGCAGCGCGGCGGGGTCGGCGGTGAAGTACTTTTCCGGCGCAATGGCGGTGTTGTCCAGATTGCAGCGGCCGTTGCCGGTAGCCAGCAGCTTTTTGCCCACCTTGGGGTTGCGCTCCAGCACCGTGACGCGGGCAGCGGGCGCGGCCTGTGCAGCCGCCAGCGCAGCGGCCAGTCCGGCGGCACCGCCGCCCAGAATAAGGATGTGTGCCATGCGGACACCTGCTTTCTTTGGGTTTATTCCTATTTATTGTAGCAGAACCCCGCCCGGAACGCAATGCGGCGGGCAAAGCAAAAAATGTGCTGCCGGTATAATTTGCCGCCGCTGACAGATACTACATACAAAGGAAACCGCAAGGAGGGCAAAATAATGAAAGCAACCGGTATCGTGCGCCGCATCGACGAGCTTGGCAGGGTGGTGATCCCCAAGGAGATCCGCCGCACCCAGCGCATCCGGCGGGGCGACCCGCTGGAGATCTTTACCACCGGCGACGGGGAAGTGATCTTTAAAAAATACTCGCCCATGGGCGAGGTGAACACCCTTGCCGCCCAGCTGGCAGAGGTGCTCAGCCGCCAGTTTGCGCTGACCGCCTTTGTGTGCGACAGGGACCGCATTCTGACAGTCAGCGGCAGCGGGCGGCGGGAGCTGACCGACCGCAGCATCAGCCAGCCGCTGGAAAAGCTGATGGATGCCCGCAAGCCCTACCAGAGCTCCGGCAACCCGGAAAAGACCCTGCTGCCCTGCGAGGGCGCACCCCGGGTGCTGCTATGCGCCGCGCCGGTGCTGGCGGGCGGAGACGTGACCGGCGCGGTGGGTCTGTTGACCGAGGACCGCGCCGCTTGCCCGGAGGACGCCCAGTGCAAGGCGGTGGCAGTGGCAGCGGCCTTTCTGGCAAAGCAGATGGAGGAGTGAAAACACCGCCGCCCGGCGGGGAAGCTTCTGCTTGCCGGGGATGTTCTCTTTTGACACCAAAAGAGAACCAGAAAAGTGCCAGCGATTTCGACGCGCTGGAGCCACGAAAAAGGGGCTGCTCGCCCCTTTTAACCCCAAAGAGGAGGGCTACACCGGAAAAAACTGAAGATTCACGCCTGTTCGGCGTGAAGATCTTTTAACCGTTTTTTCCGGCTCCGCCGATTTGCAGCCCCTCAGTCGCTGCGCGACAGCTCCCCCAAGGGGGAGCGGGCATGCCCGCAAACTTTGCGCTTGAGCCGGAAACTGTGCCACCATGCCAAAGGCTCCCTCCCCGAGGGAGCTGGCAAAACCGTCAGGTTTTGACTGAGGGAGTTCAGCCCGCAAAAACACCGCCGCCCGGCCTGTGAAAGCAAGCCGGGCGGCGGTGTACATGAAAGGATGAATGTGAGGATGATTATTTGGTGATGGTCACAGGCACCTTTTTCAGGCTGTTCCATGCGCGGATGATGCGGGCATTGGTCACCTTGGTGTCCGGGCCAAAGGCTGCGCCGTGGTCGGAGAGCAGACCCTGCTCTGCGCACCAGCGGGCGGCTTTCTGCTGCTCGATAGCGTCAGCGGGAATATCGGTATACAGTGCGGTGCTTACGGGGTCGGGCTTGCCGGCAGTCGTCCACAGGACGTTTGCCAGCTCCTGCCGGGTAGAGGGTATAAAGCCGTCCGGCAGCGCATAGTGCAGGTACAGGGAAGAACCGTAGATATATGTGGCATAACCCAGACCCGCAGTGCCCAGCACGATGCCAAGTGCGGCTGCGCCGGAAGAGAACGCCGGGTCAAGCTCGCCGGGGTTGTCCGTTGGGGGTGCCGAAGGCTCCTCGGTCACCAGCACAATCTTTTCATAGTTCTGCACAGGAATCTTGTAAATATAGCTGTCACCGTTGCTGTCAGGGACGGGGAAGCGTTCACCATCTGCAAGGTAATAGAGTAGTTTGGTATTGGTCTTTACGGTAATGGTGTTGGGCTGCTCAGACGATCCGCGGGGAACATAAAGACTGCTGTAGCGCTTTTCAGACCAGTCTCCATTTACAGGCACATGGAAGGCTCTGCAACTCTGATCGCTCACAGTGGTAAAGCGGGTGTCGCTGCCTACCGGCAGGGTAGGCTCGTTTACAAAATAGCCGCCGGTGATGGAAAGCTTGTCCGGGGTGATGCTGCTTACATCCACGGCGTTGGTAAACAGGCCGCCGCTGATGGAAAGCGGGGCGTAACATTCTTCGGCTACAACCTCACCGTTAAACAGGCCGTTGCTGATGGTGATGGGAGTGTCAGAACGCTTGAGCGTCACACGCTTTTCAAAGGTCCCGCCCTCGATCGTGGCCTCATTGCCGGAAGAGGCGTATACCTCAACAGGTTCCTCAAAGGTGCCGCCGGAGATGGTTTTGTAGTTGACCACCTTCCCTTGGAAGGTACCGTTGGAGATGGTGCCGTGGTTGTACACATTCTCTTGGAAGGTACCGCCGGAGATGGTGCCGGTGTTGCCCACCATCCCTTGGAAGGTGCCGCCGGAGATGGTTTGGTAGTTGTACCCCCCTAGGAAGATGCCGCCGGAGATGGTGCCCCAGTTGTTCATATCCCCCAGGAAGATGCCGCCGGAGATGGTGTCGTTGTTGAACACCACCCTTTGGAAGGTGCCGTTGGAGATGGTATTGTAGTTGTTCACATCCCCTTGGAAGGTGCCGTCGGAGATGGTGCCGTAATTGTAGGTATAATCGCCGACGGTGCCGCCGTTAAATTTGGCATTTTCAAGAATATAGAGATCTGCCTGCAATGCACTTATAGCCCCGGGCTCCGAAGAGGGCTGCAGGGTGAAGGTGCCTTGCTGTAAGTGTAAGTTAAAGCTTGTTGCGTTGCCACATTCCCAATGCCCAGAGTCGCCGCTGCCTGCGGGCGTGCCATCGGCGTTCAGATCGATGGTAATGCTGTCGGCGGTGCCGTTTTCTGCGTCCAGATCACGGCTGCTGCGGGTGGCGGCTTCCTCCTCGGTGCTGCGGGAGGCGTCGGCCTCCTGTACAAGGGGTGCAGCCTTTTTGGCCGTGGTCTGGGCGGGTGCATCGAACACCGGGGCAGCTGCCAGTGCAGACACCGGCAGCAGGGACAGCAGCATACTGCCGGTCAGCAGGATGCTTATCATGCGTTTGGCTTTCATAAAATTTCGCTCCTTTCGTGTGAGGTTTATACGGGGTGTCGTTACCATAAATATACCATAAACTAGGCAAAAACAAAAGAAATTCTGCGCGAATGGGGGTTAAAACTGCGCGAATGGCTGAAAAAGGGGGGAGAAGTAGTACATATTATAATAAAACTCCCCCAGTCATCGCTGCGCGATGCCAGCCCCCTCTGGGATGGGGCCTTTGGCATAGTGGTACAGTTTCCGGCTAAAGTGCAAAGTTTGCGGGCGCGCCAGAGGCTCCCTCCCCGAGGGAGCTGGCAAAGCCGCAGGCTTTGACTGAGGGAGTTAGCCGTGCGCCCTCTCAGGCGCTCCCGCGCCAGATTCCCCCTTTTGTCACCTACGGTGACATCTTCCCCCGGAGCGGGGGAAGTCTTTCCTCAAAGGGAGAGCCAAGCCGTCAACCTCGATGCTGAAGTATTAGGAACAAAGAGAAAGCTTCCGGCAGTGCTCTTGCCTCTCCCTTTGGGAGAGGTGGCAAGCCCGACAGGGCTTGACGGAGAGGGCGCACGCCGTCAGCCCTATTTTAAGGTATCAAGTGTAATGAGAAACTTCCCCGCCACGCCAAAAGCTCCCCCCTCGGGGGAGCTGGCATCGCGCAGCGATGACTGAGAGGGTTCAGCCCCGCCCCACCTAGGGCGCACACCCCCTTTATGACAGAATTATGAATCTTTATAAACATTTTTGCAAAGCACTTGACAGCGGGGCAAAAACGATTATAATGGTCTTAGCACTCAGGAACAAGGAGTGCTAAACAAACAAAAGCAATACAAAAAGGAGGCAGGCGCTATGACGATGGATGCACGCAAGCAACGGGTCTTGCAGGCAATCGTGGCGCTGTATGGCCTTGAGGGCGAGCCGGTGGGCAGCAGCGTGCTGGCAAACTACTTTGACATGGCAGTGTCCAGTGCAACGCTGCGCAACGAGATGGCGGCGCTGACAAAGCTGGGCTTGCTGGAGCAACCCCACACCAGCGCGGGGCGTGTGCCCAGCGCCAAGGGCTACCGGTATTATCTGGACAACCTGCTGACCGACGATCAGCCGCTGGACCGCGTTACCCGCGCCCGGGTAGATGCGGTGTTCGCCAGCCTTGACCACGAGCCGGAAAAGCTGGCACAGGGCGCTGCCAAGGCGCTGGCCGCCATCAGCGGCTGCACCGCCGCCGTCAGCACCCCCTGCGCCGAGGATCTGTGCATCGCCCATTACGAGGTGGTGCAGGTGGGCCGCAGCGCAGCCGCAGTGCTGGCTGTGACCACCGCCGGCTACGTCCGCACCCGGGTGGCGCGGGTACGCACCGGGCTTTCCCGGGAAAATGCAGCTGCCCTTGCGGCGCTGCTCAACCGCAACCTTACCTTTGTGGCACCGGTGGATCTTTCCACCCGGATGCTCAGCGGGCTGTGCAGTCAGATCGCGCCGGAGCTTGTGCCGGTGGTCAGCGCCGCAGCCGCAATTCTGCAGGACAGCGTAAAGCCCCATGTATTTCTGGGCGGCGAGCAGTACCTGCTGGACTGGCCGCAGCTGGACGGCCGGGTGGGTGATATCCTTACCCTGCTGAACGACGAGGAACAGGCCGCAAGCCTGATCGCACCCCCGGAAAACCGCAGCGAAAGCGTGCTGCTGGGCGAGGATCTGGAACCGCAGATCCCCGGGCTGTGCATCGTGAGCGACCGGTATCTGGTAGGCGGCGGGCTGTGGGGCTCCATTGCCCTGATCGGCCCCACCCGGATGCCCTTCCAGAAGCTGATGCCGCTGCTGCATTACTTTGCAGACCAGCTGGGCGAGGGCATGAGCGGCAAACGAAAAGACACCCCACAGGCTGCCGCACCCCGGCGGACTGTGATCTATAAGGAGGATCTGGAATGAGCGAAGAAACCAAAAAGACTGCTCCCGCTGCGGAAGCGGAGCAGCAGCCCGCCGCCGCTCCGGAGGCAACGGCAGAGCAGGCAGCTCCCGCACAGGAGCCCGCCGCAGAAGAAGCTGCCGACCCGAAGGACGACAAGAAAAAGGACGGCGGCTGGTTCAACAAGAAGGCCCGCGAGATGGAAGCCGTCAAGGCTAAGCTGGACGTGGCCGAGCAGAACGCCGCACAGGCCAAGGAACAGCTGCTGCGCATGGCTGCCGAGTACGACAACTACCGCAAGCGCTCCACCCGCGAAGCCGACCAGAAGTTCAACGACGGCATTTCCTTTGCCGTGAACCAGATCATCCCCATTCTCGACACGCTGGATATGGCGGCCAACGCTCCTACCACCGACGAGAACTACAAGAAGGGTGTGGTCATGACGCTGGACAAAGCCGCCAAGGCGCTGGAAGCCCTCCATGTAGAGGAGATCGAAGCGCTGGGCAAGCCCTTTGACCCCAACTTCATGAACGCCGTGCAGCAGATCCCCGCCCCGGACGGGCAGGAGAGCGGCACGGTGGTCACCGTCTACCAGAAGGGTTACAAGCTGGGCGACAAGATCGTCCGCCATGCGACCGTTGTGGTGGCCGAATAACAACGCCTGAACTTCCGCAAGGGAGTTTTGAATAATACCATCCGCTAAGCAAAAACTTGAGCATCATATAAACAAGATTTGTTCTTTCGAGAGGAGTTTTCATTATGAGTAAGATCATTGGTATCGACCTTGGTACTACCAACAGCTGCGTGGCTGTCATGGAGGGCGGCGAGCCCGTTGTCATCGCAAACTCTGAGGGTGCACGCACCACCCCGTCTGTGGTCGGCTTTACCAAGACCGGCGACCGTCTGGTCGGCCAGGTCGCAAAGCGTCAGGCCATCACCAACCCCGAAAACACCGTGGCTTCCATCAAGCGTTACATGGGCACCGACCACAAGGTGACCCTGAACGGCAAGGAGTACACTCCCCAGCAGGTCAGCGCTATGATCCTGCAGAAGCTGAAGGCTGACGCCGAGGCTTATCTGGGCGAGACCGTCACCGAGGCTGTCATCACTGTGCCTGCCTACTTCAACGACAGCCAGCGTCAGGCCACCAAGGACGCAGGCACCATTGCAGGCCTGAACGTCCGCCGTATTATCAACGAGCCCACCGCAGCTGCTCTGGCTTACGGTGTGGATAAAGAGGACGACCAGAAGATCATGGTCTACGATCTGGGCGGCGGCACCTTTGATGTGTCCATCATCGAGATGGGCGACGGCGTTACCGAGGTTCTGGCCACCAACGGCGATACCCATCTGGGCGGCGATGACTTCGACCAGCGCATCATCGACTGGATGGCAGACGCTTTCCAGACCGAGAACGGCATCGACCTGCGCAAGGACAAGATGGCTGCACAGCGCCTGAAGGAAGCTGCCGAGAAGGCAAAGATCGAGCTGTCCAGCGCAATGAGCAGCCAGATCAACCTGCCCTTCATCACCGCCGATGCTACCGGCCCGAAGCACCTGGATATGACCCTGACCCGCGCAAAGTTCAACGAGCTGACCGCTGATCTGGTCGATCGCACCATGGGCCCCGTCCGCAAGGCTCTGCAGGATGCAGGCCTGCGTCCCTCTGACCTGAAGAAGGTCCTGATGGTCGGCGGCTCCACCCGTATCCCCGCTGTCTACGATGCCGTCAAGAAGGAACTGAACTGCGAGCCCTTCAAGGGCATCAACCCCGATGAGTGCG
>OLVY01000667.1_pt1 | contig 24948 bp, 17 predicted proteins | sample 1674261 | NCBI WGS metagenome assembly OLVY01 (sample SAMEA103958155, study PRJEB25191) | human gut metagenome | biome: human-associated habitat [ENVO:00009003]; feature: intestine environment [ENVO:2100002]; material: feces | place: Germany | collected 2013/2015
AACGGAACATTTTTGTTCCATCCGGCTTGGTAACAGGGGTTTTTGAAGAGCTTCCAAAGGTCTCAAAATCACTTGGAGAAAGGCCTTGATGACCGATTCCCGTGCAGGATGCATGCCTCGCGCACGCACGAGGACTACTTGACGTCCTCGATGCGGCGCGGCGGGAAGCTGTCCCAGGCGCCGCAGCCGAGGCAGTGCCAGGAGAAGGACGAGGCAAGGAAGCCGCAGTTCGAGCACTGGTACTTCGTGAAGCGGCGGCCGTGGCGCTGCAGGAGCGTGGCGAGGAGCTTCGTCTCCTCGTCGTCGGGGCGCTCCTTCTGACGAAGCGTCATCATGGTCGAAAAGGCGGAGAGGCTAGGACGCCTGGCGAGCATCTCGACGACGCTCTCGCCCGCCTTTTCAAGGCCCTCCCAGGCGGCGAGGCGCTTGACGGCCTCCTCCATCACGTCGGCGCCGCCGTTGTCGGCGAGCGCCTTGTGCAGAAGCACGACGGCCTCATCCCTGCGGCCGAGCGCGTCGAGCGCATCGGCGACGCGGCCGACGACGAGCGGCAGGTAGGCGGGCGTGCGCTTCATGACGCCGTTCCAGCAGCGCAGGGCACGTTCGGCGTTGCCGAGCGAGAGCGCGACGGCGCCAGCGGCAATGCCCGCACGCGGAGACTCGGGGCACTTTTCAAGCGCATGACGAACGTGGTCGTCGGCAAGCTCGAAGTCCTTGCGGCGGACGGCCTCCTCGGCGAGCTCGCAGTAGTAGTGGGCGATCTCGGAAGCGAGATTTTCACCCGCCTGCACCTCGAGCTGGCGCGAGACGTCGATGGCGGAGGTCCACTCGTGCTCGATGCAGTAGATCTCAAGGAGCGCGCGCAGCGCGTCCAGATGTTCGGTGGGGTTGCGCAGGAGCCTGCGGTAGGTCTCCTCGGCGCGGTCGAAGAGGCCAGCGGTCATGTAGTCCTCGCCAAGAGCCTGGAGCGCCTTGACGCGGTCCTCCTCGGGAATATCCTCGCGGTTGACAAGGTGGTTGTGGAGCTTGATCGCGCGCTCGAACTCGCCGCGGCGGCGGAAGAGCGTGCCGAGCACGTGGTGGAGCTCGATGAGCTCGGGGTCGAGCCTGACGACTTCGATGAAGGGATCGATGGCCTTGTCGGGACGGTCGCTCATGAGCATGGCCACCCCGCGCGAATACGCCTCGGGGAGCCGCCTGGAATTCCGCTCGCGCTCGCCTGCGTCGAGCCCACGGGCCCACCAGCCTGCGGCGAAGAGCACGGGAATGAGGACCAGATACCAAAGTTCGGATTCCATAAAAGGCCTTTTCTTGTCGTTAGTCAGGATTCGGTGACATTGTGGCACGCGATGCGGGCTCGGGACAAATCCCGCGCTGTCATCACGAAAAAAGGCTGCCGGCATTTTCATGCCGCAGCCTTTTTTGTGTTCCTCTGGGGACCGTCGGACCGGAGCCCTTCGATCCCCGCGGATCAGCTTCGTTCAGAATTACCTCTGTTCGAGCTTGGCCTTGAGGAGAGCGCCGAGGTTGGTCGTGCCGGAGGCAGCCGTGGCATCGGCGTTGAGACGATCGAGAGCGTCACGGGCTTCAGCAGCGTCCTTCGCACGGATGGAGAGCTGGATGGAGCGGTTCTTGCGGTCGATGTTCGTGATGAGAGCTTCGACTTCGTCGCCGGCGGCGAGACGCGTCGTGGCGTCTTCAACGCGGTCGGCGGAGATTTCAGCAGCGCGGAGGTAGCCTTCGACGTCGTTGCCGAGGTCGATGACGGCGCCCTTGGCGTCAACGGACTTCACCGTACCCTTGACGAGCGTGTTCTTGTCGTGGGTGGAAGCGAAGTTGGAGAACGGATCGCCGCCCATCTGCTTGATGCCGAGGGAGATGCGTTCACGTTCCGTGTCGATCGCGAGAACGACGGCTTCGAGTTCGTCGCCCTTCTTGTACTTGCGAACGGCTTCTTCACCGGACTCATTCCAGGAAAGGTCGGAGAGGTGGACGAGACCGTCAATGCCGCCCGGGAGACCGATGAACACACCGAAGTCGGTGATGGACTTGATCTGGCCGGAGACCTTGTCGCCCTTCTTGTGGGACTGGGCGAAGTCTTCCCACGGATTCGGCTTGCACTGCTTCATGCCGAGGGAGATGCGGCGGCGTTCTTCGTCGATGTCGAGAACCATGACTTCGACTTCATCGCCGAGCGTGACGACCTTACGCGGATCAACGTTCTTGTTCGTCCAATCCATTTCGGAGACGTGGACGAGACCTTCGATGCCGGCTTCGACTTCAACGAAGGCACCGTAGTCGGTGATGTTCGTGACCTTGCCGAAGAGGCGGGTGCCCTGCGGGTAGCGGCGGGCGATGCCGACCCACGGGTCTTCGCCGAGCTGCTTGAGGCCGAGGGAGACGCGGTTCTTGTCCTGGTCGAACTTGAGAACCTTGGCTTCGAGTTCCTGACCAACCTGAACGACTTCGCTCGGGTGGCGGACGCGACGCCAGGCGAGGTCCGTGATGTGGAGGAGACCGTCGATGCCACCGAGGTCGACGAAGGCGCCGTAGTCGGTGATGTTCTTGACGATGCCCTTGACGATGGCGCCTTCCTTGAGCGTTTCGAGGAGCTTGGCGCGTTCTTCGCCCATGTTGGCTTCAACGACGGCACGGCGGGAAACCACGACGTTGTTGCGCTTGCGGTCGAGCTTGATAACCTTGAATTCGAAGGTCTTGCCTTCGTACGGCGTCGTGTCCTTGACCGGACGGGTGTCCACGAGGGAGCCCGGGAGGAAGGCGCGGATGCCGTTGGTCATGACGGTGAGACCGCCCTTGACCTTGCCCGTGACCGTACCGGTGACGAGTTCACCGGATTCGAGAGCCTGTTCGAGGTTCATCCAGGCGGCGAGGCGCTTGGCCTTGTCGCGGCTGAGGATCGTGTCGCCGTAGCCGTTTTCGACGGATTCGATGGCGACGGAGATGAAGTCGCCCGGCTGGACGGTCACTTCACCACGGTCATCCTTGAACTCTTCGATGGGCACATAGGCTTCGCTCTTGAGGCCGGCGTTGACGACGACGAAGTTGTAGTCGACGCGGACGACTTCAGCGGTGATGACTTCACCCTGACGCATTTCCTGGTGAGCGAGGCTTTCGGCAAAAAGCTCAGCGAAGGATTCGGGCTTGTTGGTTTCGTTGGTCATTGTTTGAAATAAAGATACACACCCGCAGCAGAAGGCCTTGGGCGGAGTTGATGAAAATGCAAGACGCCCCTTCGGGCGACCTGCGGAAAAAAATGAACGCTTATTCTACGACAACTTTTTGGTCTCGTCCCACCACTCGAGGACTTTTTTTACGACTTCCTCGATGCCCATGTAGGACGTGTCGAGAAGGCGTGCGTCCTCGGCGGGCTTCAGAGGCGCCGTGGCCCTCTGGCTGTCGCGACGGTCGCGCTCCTCAAGATCGGCAGTAAGCGCCTCGAGGTCGGCCGTTTCGCCACGTTCGAGCAGCTGGCAGTACCTGCGCTCGGCGCGGACCCTGGCCGTTGCGGTCATGAAGACCTTGAGCGGAGCCTCGGGGAAGACCACCGTGCCCATGTCCCTGCCGTCGGCGACGAGACCGGGCAGGCGGGCGGCGTTCTTCTGCAGCGCAAAGAGCGCGGCTCGAACGCCGGGCACCACGGCCACGCGGCTCGTGGCGGAGCTCACTTCCTCGGCACGGATGGCCGTCGTCACGTCGCGACCGTCGAGAAGGATGCGGCCGCCCTCGAACACGGGGGAGAGCCCTTGGGCCGCCGCCGTGAGCGCCTGCGCGTCGTCAAGGTCGATCCCCTTCGAAAGGGCGTCGAGGGTCGCGATGCGGTAGAGCGCGCCGCTGTCGAGGTAGTGGAAGCCAAGCGCGTCGGCGACTCGGGACGCGATCGTGCCCTTGCCGCTCGCGGCGGGGCCGTCAAGCGTAATAACCGGAATGCAGTCTGTCATGAAATCTCTCGTCTGTTGGCTCGCCCAGCGGATCTCTTCGCGCTGGCGAGGCCATCAGTCTACAACAGGGTAAGATCCGAGAAGGCGCCAGTGCTCGGTCCTCGCCTCCATGGCCGCAAGCGCTTCGCGAACGCCGGGGGTCTCGACCGAGCCCTCGACGTCGATGAAGAAGTTGTAGTCCCAGAAGCCGTTGCGGGCGGGACGGCTCTCGATGCGGACCATCTGCACGCCGTTCTCGGCCATCGGCGTCATCATGTCGTAGAGCGAGCCCGGCACGTTGGGCACCGAGAAGACGATGCTCGTCTTGAAGGCCTTCGGAGTTTCGAGGATCATCTCGGGCTCGCGCGCCATCACGAGGAAGCGCGTGCGGTTGCCCTCGCCGTCCTGAATGCTCTTGGCTGCGGCGCGCAGGCCGTAGATGTCGGCCGCCACGATCGCGGCAATCCCCGCCGCGCCCCGCTCGATCGAGGCCCTGCGGGCCCCTTCGGCATTGGACGAGACGGCGATGCGCTCGGCGTCGGGCATGTGACGCGAGAGCCACCCCCTGCACTGCGCGAGCGCCTGCGCATGCGCGTAGACACGCCTGACGTCCTCGAGACGCTTCTCGAGCGTGAGCAGATTGTGGACGACGGGCACGGACACCTCGCCCACGATGCAGAGGCGGCGCTCGAGCAACAAGTCGAGCGCGTGCGTGACCGTGCCGTTCGTGTTGTTTTCAATCGCAATGACGCCGAAACGCGCCTCACCGCTCTCGACCGCATCGAGAACGGCGTCGAAGTCGGGTTCGGCGATCGCCTTCGCCTCACGTCCGAAGACGGCCCTGACGGCCTGCTCGGAGAAGGTCCCCGCAGGCCCGAGAAAGGCGACGACGCCGTCAGTGACGCTCGACATGGCGCCCCGCGAAGTCGCGCATGAAGGCGGTGAGCCTCTCGACGCCCTCCATGGGCATCACGTTGTAGAGCGACGCGCGCAGGCCGCCCACGGAGCGGTGGCCGGCGAGATTCGTCAGGCCCTGCGCCTCGGCCTCCTTCACGAAGACGGGCAGGAGCGTCTCGTCGGCGAGCGTGAAGACGACGTTCATGCGGCTGCGGGCTTCGGGCGCGATGCGGCTCACGTAGAAGTCGCCCATGCTGTCGATGGTGTCGTAGAGAAGGGCCGAGCGCTCCTTCGCGCGACGGTCCATCTCGGCGACGCCGCCCTGCTCGTCGACCCAGCGGGCCATCAGCATGGCGGTGTAGAACTGAAGCACGGGCGGCGTGTTCTGCAGACTGTTGTTCCTGGCGTAGACGCTCCAGTCGAGCATCTGCGGCACGGTTTCGGCGGCGCAGCCGAGCTGGTCGCGGCGCACGATCACGCAAGCGAGGCCCGCGGTGCCGAAGTTCTTCTGAACGCCGGCCCAGACGGCCGCATAGCGGGTCCAGTCGACGGGACGGCTCATGAAGTTACTCGACATGTCGGAGACGAAGAGAGCGTCGTTGTCGTCAACGGCGGGCAGGCCCTTGAATTCGGTGCCGTCGACCGTTTCGTTGTCGCAGAAGTAGACGTACTCGACGTCGCGCGGAACATGGATCACGTTCGCCGGCAGCTCGCGGTTGTTGCCAGCCCAGAGCGTCGTCTCGCGGGAGACGCGGCGGCACTCCTCGCTCGCCATGCGCGACCAGGTGCCCGTGACGACGTAGCCGCCGCGGCACCCCTGGGTGACGAGGTTGAGCGGCACCATGGCGAACTGCGTCTTGCCGCCGCCCGGGCAGAAGAGGATCTCGAAGTCGTCGGGCACGGCCAGAAGCGACTTCACGCGGCTCTTGAGCTCGAGAAGGATCGCCTCGAAGGGCGGCTTGCGGTGCATCATCTCGAGAATGGAGTAGCCGTGCCCCTCGTAGTCGATGACGGCGTCGGAAACGCTTTTGAGAACGGACTCAGGCAGCATGCTCGGACCGGCGGCGAAGTTGAAGGGACGACCCATGACTATCTCCAGACAAAAAAACGGCGGAACCATGAAAAAACGGATGCGCTGCAAAAAAGCGGCGCATCCGTTTATCTTAGGCGATCTCGTCAGCAATTGCCGACTGCAGAATCCTGCATCAGTTTTGATCCTGATCATCTCCGTCGACATCGACGGCGTTGTCGGAATCGGTCTCGGGAGTCTCGGACTCGTCGTCGGCGGGATCCTCATCAACGAGCAGGTCCTCGTCGGAGACCTCGATGTTGAGCTTCTCGAGTTCGTCGTCGGCGCTCTTGACTGCGACTCGGCGCACCGAGGCGAGCGTGTCGTCGCCGGGGTTGATGAGACGCACGCCCATGGCTGCGCGGTTCACGATGCTGACTTCACTGGCGCTCGTGCGCACGACTTTGCCGCCCGTGGTGAGCATCATGATCTCGTCGTCGGGATCCGTGAGGACGGCGGAGACCATGCGGCCGTTGCGCTCCTTCGTGGAGATGGTGATCACACCTCGGATGCCGCGGCCCTTGCGCTGATACTCGCTAACGAGGGTGCGCTTGCCGTAGCCGTGCTCGGTGGCGGCGAGCACGTACTTCTGCTCGTCGTTCGTGACAATGAGGGAGATGACGGACTGGCCTTCGTCGAGACGCATGCCGATCACCCCGTGGGCCGCACGCCCCATCGGACGGAGGACGCTCTCGGAGAAGCGGGCGCATTTGCCCGCATCGCTGAAGAGCATGATGTCGTCGCCGCCGTCGGAGACGGCCACGCCGACGAGCGTTTCGCCCTCGTCGAGCGTCGTGGCGATGATGCCCTTGAGGCGGGCGTTCCTGAAGGCGGAGAGCGGCGTCTTCTTGATCGTGCCGCGGTTCGTGGCCATCACGATGTAGTGCTCGTTGTCAAAGCCCTGAATCGGCAGCATGAAGGAGATCTGCTCGCCCTCTTCGAGCGGAAGCAGGTTGACGATCGGACGTCCGCGGGTGTTGGACTTGCCCTCGGGCAGCTCGAAGACGTCGATAGGATAGACCCTGCCCGCCGTGGAAAAGCACATGATCACGTCGTGCGAGTTGGCGATGAAGAGCTCGGCGACCTCGTCATCCTTCGTCATCTCCTGAACCTTGCGGCCCTTGCCGCCGCGCGTCTGGGCGTCGTAGTCGGCGAGGTCCTGGCTCTTGATGTAGCCGCCGCGCGAGAGCGTGACGACCATGTCGCGGCGCGGAATCAGGTCGCGCTTGTTGAAGTTCGGATCGCCCATGAGGTCGATCGTCGAGCGGCGCTCGTCGCCGTACTCCTCGCGGATGTTCTCGAGCTCCTCGCCGATGATCGCGTTGACGCGTTCGGGACGGGCGAGAATGTCGAGGCAGTCGGCGATGTTGGCCATCATGGCGGCGTAGTCGGCGCGGACCTTGTCCTGCTCGAGGCCGGTCAGGCGACGCAGGCTCATCGCAAGGATGTTGTCGATCTGAACCCTGGTGAGGTAGTAGAGACCGTCCTGCTGGATGCCGCGGACGGGGTCCATGTCCTCGGGATAGTAGCGGTGCATGTCCTCAACGCTGCGGCTGGCAAGCTCTTGGGCCATGGCCGTGGGCCAGCCGCGGCCGTAGAGCTCGTCGGCGGCGTCGGCCGGCGTTTTGGCGTTGCGGATGATGCGGATGAACTCGTCAAGGTTCGAGAGCGCAACCGTCTGGCCTTCTAGCAGATGGCCCTGGGCGCGGTACTTGCCGAGGCGGAAGACCGTGCGGCGCGTCACAACTTCGCGGCGGTGCGACAGGAAGTGCACGATCATCTGCTGCAGGTTGAGCAGCGTCGGCTGGCCGTCCACGAGGGCGACCATGTTCATGCCGAAGCTCTCCTGCATCTGCGTCATCTTGAAGAGGTTGTTGAGCACGACCTCGGGCATGGCGCCCTGCTTGAGGTCGATGCAGATGCGGATCTCCTTCGAGGACTCGTCGCGCATTTCGGCGATGCCCTCGATCTTCTTCTCGCGCATGAGCTCGTGCATCTTCTCGTACATGACGCGCTTGTTGACCATGTACGGAATCTCGTCGACGATGATGCGGACGCGGTCGCGGCCGAATTCCTCAAGATGCGTGCGGGCGCGCATGACCACGCGGCCGCGGCCCGTGCGGTAGCCCTGATGGACGTCGGAGATGCCGAAGATGATGCCACCTGTCGGGAAATCGGGAGCGGGCATCAGGCGAATGAGGTCCTCGATCGAGCACTCGGGATTGCGGAGCTGGTGCAGGCAGGCGTCGATCGTCTCGCCGAGATTGTGCGGCGGGATGTTCGTGGCCATGCCCACGGCGATGCCGGAGGAGCCGTTGATGAGAAGCTGAGGCAGACGGGTCGGCAGGACGACGGGCTCCCTTTCGGAGTTGTCGAAGTTCGGAACGAAGTCGACCGTGTCCTCGTTGATGTCGGCGAGCATTTCACCGGCGATCTTCTCAAGGCGCACTTCCGTGTAACGCATGGCGGCGGGGCTGTCGCCGTCGATCGAGCCGAAGTTGCCCTGACCGAAGATGAGCGGATAGCGCAGCGAGAAGGGCTGGGCCATGCGCACGATCGTCATGTAGGCGGCGGAGTCGCCGTGCGGGTGGTACTTGCCGAGCACTTCACCCACAACGCGCGCGGCCTTCTTGGTCGGGTTGTTGTGGGTGTTTTTGATCTCGTTCATGGCATGAAGAACGCGGCGGTGCACCGGCTTCAAGCCGTCGCGCACATCGGGAAGCGCGCGGCCCACGATCACGCTCATGGCGTAGTCGAGATAAGAGCGCTTCATTTCCGATTCAAGCGAAATCGGAAGGAGCTCGTGCGCGACGCTCAGGGCGGATCCCTGAAGCGGGGCGTCGTCTTCCGCATCCTCGGCGGCTTCCGGGCCCTGCACCTGCGGCTCTTCCTTATTGTCTTTTTCGTCCATGCCGTTTATTCCTCTGGGTAAGGCCGGCGCCCCGTCCCTGATCCCGGACGAAGCCTTCCGGCTCTTCTTTCCTTAAGTCTGTCTGACTGATGCGCGCAGGGTCCGGAGACCCGCCGCGACGACCGCTTCGCTGCCCGCCCTCTCGTGCGTGACCGCGTCGGTCCAAACAATCTATTTTACCAGTTATTCGCCGATTCAAACCCGAATACAATTGGCTGAAGTCCCGCACGGCGACAGGTTCCCGACACCGTCCGAAACCCTGTCGGCCCGCGCCGTTTTCGAGTCAAAAATCATGAGGTTGCGCATGACCGCCGACACGCTCGTCGAGGCCCGCTGGGTCATTCCCGTCATTCCCCGAAACACCGTTCTGGAGAATCACACCGTCGTCTTCTCGGGCGGCCGCATCGCAGACATTCTTCCGACCGAGGCCGCCAGAGTCCGCTACGCGGGTCTCGAGGCGAAGACGATGCGCCTGCCCGCAGGCGTCGTCATGCCCGGTCTCATCAACCTTCACACGCACGCGGCCATGAACCTGCTTCGCGGCAGGGGCGCCGACCTTCCCCTCATGGACTGGCTCACCAAGGAGATCTGGCCCGCCGAGGGACGCCTCATGAGTGCGGAATTCGTGCACGACGGCAGCCTGATCGCGGGCGTCGAAATGATCCGCTCGGGCGTCACCTGCTGTTCGGACCTCTACTTCTTCCCCGAAGCCGCCGCTGAAGGCCTTCGCGAGGCGGGGCTGCGCTGCGCGACCGCAGGCATCGTCATCGGCTTCCCGTCCGCCTGGGCCGCGAACGACGACGAGTACATCAGCAAGTGCGAGGCGCTCATCGAGCGTTACAGCGGCGACCCGTTCGTGCGCGTGACCGTCGGGCCGCACGCGCCCTATACGGTGAGCGACGCCTCCCTTGCGCGATGCGCCGCCCTGAGCGAGCGCCACGACCTGCCCGTGCACATCCACGTCAATGAAACCGCAGGCGAGGTGGAGACCTCCCTCAAGGACCACGGCGAGCGCCCCGTCGCCCGCCTTGCCCGCCTCGGACTTCTCAACGAGCGCCTCATCTCCGTGCACAGCGTGCACACGAGCAACGAGGACATCCGCATGCTCGCCGAGGCACGCGCATCCGTCTGCCACTGTCCGTCCTCCAACCTCAAACTCGCCTCGGGCTTCGCGCCCGTCGCGAAGATGATGAAGGCGGGCATCAACCTCGGCATCGGCACCGACGGAGCGGCAAGCAACGACAAGCTCGACATGCTCGGCGAGACCCGCCTCGCGGCCATGCTCGCCAAGGCCGTCGCGGGCGGCACCACCTGCGCGAAGGTCTTCGACATGCTCGAGGCCGCGACGCTCGGCGGCGCGCGCGCCCTTCACTGGGACGATGAAATCGGTTCTCTGGAAATCGGAAAATGCGCCGACATGATCGCGGTCGACCTCTCGGGCATCGAATGCGGTCCCGTCACCGACCCAGCCGCCCAACTTCTTTATTCGGCGGGCCGTGAACACGTGACCCACGTCTGGGTTGCAGGCAGGCTTGCCGCAGGCGAAGGCACGGAGCCGAGAGACGACACTGCTCGCACGCTGCTCGAAAAGTGGGCGCCCCTCATTTGAGTCCCCGCGCGGTCACAGCGGCGACCAGGCGTTTTTTTTCCCTCCCCGATAAATCGGCTTTAGGTGTAATACGGGATGTCCAGCGGTGGAAATCGTTGCGGAAATCTGACAGAATGAACCTAGATATTTAGCCATTTGACCCCGCAGGACAGCACTGACCTTCGCACGCTTGACGTGTTCGGTGTATCCTGTCCGAGTTAACGGGCAAGACATCTGGGTGATCTGTTTGTAGCCGGCAGTCCTGTTGGTGACAAATCGTCCATCCCGTTTAAGCTTCCTGAACTTTTTGAGGATAACAACAATGAAGACTTCTCTGAAGATTGGCGGCCTTGTGGCCGCTATGATGCTGGCGGTGTCGGGCGCTTCCTTCGCTGCCGACCAGGTCAGCCCTTATGTCCACTCCGCTGACGGTCAGATCGTCAAGAGCGGCTTTGGTCTCTGCTGGCGCACCAACTTCTGGACGCCCGCTCTCGCCGAAGCCTCCGGTGAAGGTTGCCAGTGCGACGCCGATGTTCTCCCTGCCGAAGCCTGCCAGCCGAAGCAGGCCGCCGCTCCGGTTGCTCCCGCTGCCGAAAAGGTGACCTTCTCCGCCGACATGCTCTTCAACTTCGACAAGTCCACCCTCAAGGATGAAGGCAAGGCCGTTCTCGACGACCTCGTCTCCCGTCTCGCCGGCGTGAACGTTGAAGTCATCCTCTCCACCGGCTATGCCGACCGTCTCGGCAAGGACGCCTACAACGAAAAGCTCTCCGCTGCTCGTGCTGAATCCGTCAAGACCTACCTCGTCTCCAAGGGCGTGGACGCCAACCTGATCCAGACCGAAGGCCGCGGTGAGGCCGATCCGGTTGTTGACTGCCCGAACCCCTCCGCCAAGGGCCAGGTCAAGAACTTCCGCGAACTCGTTCAGTGCCTCGCTCCGAACCGCCGCGCCGTGGTTGAAGTCGTCGGTACGCGTCAGTAATTCCTGACTGAAGTTCCGTGAGGGCGCGCTCAAGCGCCCTCGGCAAGCCCTCGAATGCCAGACGTTCGAGGGCTTTCTTTATTCCTCCTCTCAGGACAGCACGACCATGACCATCAGGCTTTTTCTCTTCGACCTTGACGGCACCCTCGTCGACACCGCACCCGACCTTGCGCTCGCCGTCAACATGGTGAGGACCGCCAGGGGCATCGCCCCGCTTCCCGAAGAGGAGCTCCGTCCCTACGCGAGCAGGGGCGCCCCCGGCCTTCTCGGCAAGGCCATGGGCATCGGCAGGGACGATCCCGCCTTCCTCGCCCTCAGGACCGAATTCCTCGACAACTACGCCGCCCACATGACGGACCGCTCCCGTCCCTTCGAGGGCGTCCCCGTCATGCTCGAGGCTCTCCGGGCCGCAGGCATCCGGACGGGCGTCGTCACCAATAAGGTCGAGCACCTTGCACTCAGGCTCACGGACAACCTCGGACTCGACGGACAGCTTGACGTCGTGCTCGGCAGCGACTCCGAAGGCTGCGCGATGAAGCCTGCGCCCGACTCCCTGCTGACGGCCGCCCGACTCACGGGCGTTCACGTCACGGACATCCTCTACGCAGGCGACGACCCGAGAGACGTGGCAGCGGCGCATGCGGCGGGCATGCCCTGCGCGGCCTGCACCTGGGGCTATGCAGTCACGCCGCCCGAAAGCTGGGGTGCGGATCTTGTTGCACATTCGCCCGCCGAACTCGCGACATGGGCCGTGCAGCTCAACGCTCATGCGTTATAATGGTCATCCTTCATACAGGGGGCGCCTTGGCTTCGACGGGGACGCGGACGCTGTATGGGGCATGTCGAGGTGCAGTCACCTCGTAAATCCGCTGCAAACAATTAAACGCCAACAACAAGCGTTTCGCTCTCGCTGCTTAATGCGAGATGCTGCACCGGTTTGTCTCTGGGCCGGGTCGAGCAATCGACAGCAGTATCATTTGACAGAGTCTAGGATGTGCGGGCGTCACCGACGCGCTTCCGAAATCAAGGTGACTGGCTGGATGCCGGCCCGCCGCTCGGCAGGGCATCCGGTGAGATTCAAATCATGCGGCTAAGCATGTAGACCCAACAGAAAAAGGTTTCCGGACGCGGGTTCAACTCCCGCCGCCTCCACCAAACATAAGGCCAAAGATTGATCGCCGTCAGTCTTTGGCTTTTTTCTTTATCCGCACCTTCCCCTGTCTTTCTAGGCGTTTCAGGCATTTATTTGTTCTCTAGCGTTCGCCACTCCCCTCACTTTGTTCGCCTACAGTCGCAGTTTTTTATGTACGTACTAATGTACATATTGGGTTAGGATTGCCTCAAAGGGGCCGCGATATGTACAAACAAACCGTGTTTGACCATGTACATATTTCCCCCTGTTGGCGCCCCAGTCGGTAGCTACATCCTTCTGAGACTAGGCGCCAATCCTCTTTCGATATGTACAAGCCCCCTCCACCAGCAAGTACGGAGGAGAGGCGGCCAAGGGAACACGCAAATGCCAAAGACAATTCGACCGCTCACCATGAAGGAGATAGAAGCGCTCACCTCCACCAAAGCCATAGGGGGAGCGCCCGGCCTTTTCTGTGACGTTCAAAAAACGGCAACGGGGTACTCCCGCTCCTACTTCCTTCGCTACCGAGGGAAGCGCTACACAATCGGCTCCATTAAGCGGGTAACGCTAAAGGAAGCCCGCACGACGGCCAGCGCCTACCGTGAAGAGATCGACCGAGGGGGCAACCCTACGGAAAGGAAGCGGGCGGCTCGGGCGCCCCAATCCAAGCCGCTTACCCTCGCGGAGCTCTTTGATTGGCATATGGTCCACAGGCTGGAAAAAGACAAGATCAAAGAGAAGGACGAGAAAACAACGCGCTCCCGCTTTGCCCGCTTCATCCCCGAAGAGCTAAAGGAGAAGGCGGCCGCCGAGATCACCCCGCAAGACATTACCAATGGCATCGAAAAGGCGTGGCTTAATACTCATGAATCCGCGCGCCGCCTCCTCTTGGAAATGGAAGGCGCCTACTCCCGTGGAATGCTTTGCGGGAAACTTCCTGCCATGCAAAACCCTGCCCAGCTGCGCCAAGTGCTACAGCACACCTTGCCCAAGGTTACTCGGGATGCTAACGACCACCATCACCCAGCACTTAGGCCCGAGGAGGTCCCCGAGTTTATTGCCGCCTTGATGGCAGGGAAGCGCCAGCTAGACGCCTCGAAAGGCTTCATCATCTACGCCATTCTCACCGCTGGGCGCGCGGCCTCTGCGCTACAGGCCCAAGACAAGGAAATAGACTGGGGAAACAAAATCCACCGCATTCCCCGAGAGGATGGCCGCATGAAGATCAAAGGCGGCGGGGACCGCCAAACCCCTCTGAGCAAGGAGGCGCTACACGTACTTAGAAGCGTCCCCCACACCGAAGGCGTTCCCTATCTCTTTGAAAGCTCTAGCTCTCGGTGCAGGGGCAAGCCGATCAGCGTGGGCGCCTATGAGCAAGCCCTCAAGCGCTTCCACGCCGAGCAAGGCGGCCGCTGGGTTGATCCTTGGCTTAAGGGGCCGGATGAAAAACCGAGAAACGCCACCCTGCACGGAATCGCCCGAGCCAGCTTCAAGGACTGGGCAAAGGACGGCAAGGCTTACGGCCACGCCCCGTTCCCCGAGGCCCTCATTGAGCGGTGCCTCGACCACCGAGAGAAGTACGGCGGCGCCTACGACCGTCGAGAGCCTGTGGAGGAAATGCGCGCGGTTTTCGATGCTTGGGGAGCCTTCTGTTTTAGCAAGGTGTACGCCCTTGCCAAGGCCGCCGAGGCGCCTGAAAAAGAGGAGTAGCCCCTATAGGCCGCTGTGCTGTGTCCCGTCCACTCCCCGAAAAACGCCCACCCTTTCCACCCACCACATATAGAAGAAAGAGAAAATCCTTATATATCAAGTGTTTTCTCTCTTTTATAGTGGGTGGGATGGTGGGTGGGATGGTGGGTGGAAAGGTGGGTGGAAATGCCGGGGAGATACCCCTGCGGCCCTTACCTTGGCGCTTCTGCGGGGGAAAAGCATTCATCCCGCGGCCCTAGCTTGGCGCCCAGCCTGCTGGAGGCGCACGCGCCGCGGCCTCAGTTCGGCGCCTTTCGCGTGGGGGCGTCTGCTCCCTGCTCTCTTCGCTTCGGCCCGCGCGTGGGTACATTGGGCATTGAACCGCCCCCAGAATTGCTCAGGCACCCCCGGGGGCAAAAATCAAGCCGCCGCCCCCTAGGGAGGTGGCGTTTGCCCCGAGCACATTTCAAAAACCATTTTGAAAACCGCCCCTCCCCTTCGCCAGCGCACAAACGGCCAAGCACCCCCGGGGGCCCAATTTCCACAAACGCTCGAGGGGAACCCCACCCGAGCGGCGTCCCATATAAAAAACCAAATCCGAACTCCCGATTTTTCGGAGTAGCCCAGCGGCCAGATACCCCCTTGCGTTTTCGCTTTCACGCACTCCAAGAATCGCCAGCAGTTAAGCGCCCTCGCCCCGTCTCCTTTGATTGGCCTTTTCACTTTTCCATTTTTCCGCCAAAAATTGGAACTTTTTTCGCTCCCCCTTATTTCAGGCGCCCAACCCCTCCCGATATGTTCGGTAGTACGCACTGGGCGGCCGTGTTTTTTTTGGAGTTAACCTACCCAGCACGGCGCGGAGGACGGCCGCCTGTTGCTCCGGGCGCGCGCGCGAGAGAATAGACAAAACGCCCTCTTTTTTCAAATTCCCGACTCCTACCCTAGCTCGGGGCTTTGCCCCTGCCCAGCCGCCCATCATTCAGCGCACAGGAGCCGCATTAAAGGTAGCCAACCCAACCACACTCAGAGAGGGGGCAAAAGCGGCCACAGCGCTTCCTACGGCCTTTTAGCAAGTAGCCGCATTCACTACGCAAGGCAACGAAATTTCCAAAACTTTTCCTATCCCAAACTATAGGGTTTGTCCTACCCCTTTCAGGGGAAGATAAAAAAGTTTTGAAAATTTAGTGCGCACCCCGGGGGCCCAAAAACCAACAGCGCCGCCAAGGAATACGCCCCGAGTGGTGAACCCAAAATTTTTTCATTTTGGGAAAAACCAAATCCGAACTCCCGTTTTTTGGAAGTGTGGCAAGGGGTGTCCGCGGCCGCCTCCTGCGCTATTCTTAGAAACGCGCAAGCCTTGCGGAGTAGCTACCGTCGAGGCTAGGGGCGGCCCCCTTCAGCGTGTTCAGGCCGCCCCGCGGCGCCCCCCGCTTTCCGCACTGGGACATTGAGAATGCGCCGCTATCCGAACACGCCTATGCCCGATATTCCTTCCCCTGCCGTACCTGTTTTGGGAGTGCGTTTTCTTCTACCCGGAGAAGCATTTAGCCCTATGGAGCTGTGCTTTCCCGAGCAAATCGGCCCCCTTGCCAAGCCTCGAGGCATCCCCAAAGGAGCCAAGGCCCCACGCCACCACCTCCATTTTCAAGCCTTCATCCCAGACAGACCGCCCCTTGCTCTCGCACAACTCTGTATCGAGACTATTGGCGAGCCCTGCGGTTTCAATTTCAGTTTGACACCGGACCGTTTATCCGTTGCCTTTGCGATAGCACAAGGCGCTGTAATGTCTCGCGCCAACGACCTAGGCGCCAACGCACAGCCCAACACCGTCGAGCTACTCAACCCGCTTCTGTCCTCTTTCCTCGAGGATTGCCGTAGGAGAATAGAAGCCAAGCTCACAGGGGCCGCCGAAGCTATCGGCAAGGCAACGGCCCAACGGCCTTCCACGCCCGAGCACCTTTTCCATTTTGATGAAACCGACCCCGACGCGGCAACCTCCGTTTTTCTTGCTCTTGCGTTCACATCGTGGCGAAAGCTCCGCAACGTGCTCACGCTTCCCGTTAACCTCAAAGATTTGGGAGGCGGCAACCGCTCAAAGAAAAGTACCGAGGAAGTTAGCCGCGCGCTCTCGGCCGTCTCCTTTGTCGCCTATCGTTTGCGCGCCTTAAGCCTTGTTGCAAAGCTGTGGGGAGACAACTTGGAAGCTCTCCCGTTACCTCTCTATCTTGCGCTCAACGATATGATTAACAGCGAATGCACCCGGCTGGGGAGCTGTGTTGGGCAACTCTATGGAGCAATGAAAGCAGCAAAGGAGCGAAAAGGCAGAGGGAACAAAGCAACCCCGTGGCCCTACTCCGCCGAGGAAGTGCTCAAACGCTACGAAAACCTACCCCGCAAGTACGGCCAAGAAGCAAACTACGACCGCTTCCAAATCACGGCCGACAGGCTTAATGCCGACTATCCGAAGGCGCCCACCTGCACAGCAAACACCGTGCGGCGCCTCTGCACAGAAGCGAGGAAAGCCATAAAAGCCAATAAACATCAACAGGTTAAGAGCTAACCTAGAAAAGAGGCTTCCAAGATTTTGCGCATCAATTAATTGCGCGCCTGATTTCGTTGAAGCAACCAAAGAAACTACCTCCAAGGTCAACGGCGGCCAACTCCCAAAACGCCGAACACACTTTGGAGGTTTTATGCCCACCACTGAAAGCACCACAACCGACCGCTCCGCCCAGCAGGAAGCCCACAAGCGCTCTCTTTTCATCTCCCGCGAAGAGGTTGCCCGCGCCCTTGGCATTGGCCGCACCACAGTTTGGAAGCTCACCAAGGCCGCCGCGAACGGCCGAGGCACCTTCCCCCAGCCCGTCCACTTCGGCGCCCGTTGCACCCGGTGGAACCGCGCCCAGATTGAAGCATGGGCGACCGAGGTTAGCGGCATCCCCTCGACCACGGGGGCCGCATAATGCCCCGCGTTTCGCTCACCATTGCCGTTCGCTTGCGTTCGCGGGCGTCCACAGGGCATAATGCTCACAGGCGTCGACTTGGCGCCCGTAGGCTTGGCGGCCTGCACACACAAAACAGGCGGAACGACCGCCGCGCCGCAGACATTGCTCGCGGCATTTTCTTTGGCGGCTTCCGTTCCCTCGGCCGAATTGCGCCCACAGTTTTCATGATGAGCGCGCCGAGTGGGAAGCCCTCGGGCTTGCCGTTTCCTGTTTTACGGTCCGCCAACCCGCTCGGCGCCGCTCTCCCCTTGGCGGGGGAGGACGGTTCTCAAATCTGAAAAACAGGAGCTCCGGCCATGAAATCCCATGAAGCCGAAGGCGTTCGCGCATCCGTGAACCCGTCCCAGCAGCCCTCCTCGAGCGGCCGCACCATCGCCATCACCATTCCCATTCCCGATCGCGTCGAGAACTTCTCCGACCTTGCCCCGCTCTTTGCTGTGCTAGGCGAACGCGCCGCGGAACTTCCGCCGAGCTACACCCGAGCCTGTGCCCGTTTTGTCGAGGATAGGCTCTCCGACGCTCTCAACGCTCTCCTCCTTTGCCGAGGCTCCGGCCCTTGGTCCAAGGAATTAACGGCCGTTAATAACCTCGGCTGTGCCGTGCTCCGCTTGGAGCAGGAAACCCGCGGCGCCCTCACCGAGGCCCGAGTAATGCTCTACAAAGAGGTGGCCGAATGACGCTCAAGCTAAACCCCGAACCGCGGATGCTTGCCGATTTCGCGCCTCTCATTTCCTGCGAAATGCCCGAGCTGTGCTCCGCCCCCGTAGAACTTCTCAAGCGCTACGGGGTAGCCATCTCCTCCGCAGAGGAAAACACCTTGGAAGCCGTGCGGCTTGTGATTAGCGGCGCCTATGACTGGGTGCCGGGCCAAACCGAGCCCGATACTTCCGCCCAGCTCTATGAGCGCCTGTCCGCTATTACTCGCCTTACGGACGAGCTCGACTATCTTCACCGCGCACGGGAGCAGGTTTCCGCCGCCCTTGCGGCCAAAGTAAGGAGGGAGTGATTGGCTATCACTTTGAACAGAGACAAATTCGGCCAAGAGGAGCGGCAAAAACTCGCCGCTCTTATGGCCGCTCTCAGGCCGTTTGTTCGATCAAGCAAACAGGCCGCCCATCTCTACAAAACGGGCAAGCACCTCGCAGAAGATTTAGAGGAACTGCTCGCCCTTGCCCCAGCAAAGCTCACGTTAAAGCCTTTGCCCGAGATTGAAACCTGTCGCTACCGATGGAATCCATATTGCCAAAACTCCCCAGCGGAGGCGGCCAGCGCCTTAATCAACAGGGGCAAAACTTGGAAAGAGCGCACCAAAAAACTAATAACTCGGATGAATAAACGGAGGGCTCGAGAATGCCAGAAGCAAAAGTAATCGGAACTACCCCTGCGAATGCAGGGGGCATTCTTTTCGCCACACCTGCCAGCGAAACGGCCGCCAACGTCAAAACCCGTTATGCGGAATCTTTTGAACACCTTTACGCAATAATTTGCGGCCTTCCGAGAACGCCGCGAAAACTCGGGAGCTACGGCATCTCTGCGGCCTTTTCCGCAAAGACTGGAACCACGGGCCGCCGAGCAAACAAAAACGCCCAACCGTTCCCCGTGCTTTTCCTTGACGCCGACGACGTGCCCGAAGGGAGCTACAGCCGTGTGCAGGAAAAGCTCGCTTCCGTTGATTCGTTCACATACATCACACACGGAAACGGCGTACCGAAATACAAAACGCTCGCCATTGAGGACGTTGAGGCCCTTGGCAAAAACGAACACCGAGCAAAGGAAAAAGGCGCCCAAACGATCACACTTAAGGATGGGCGTGTTTTCCCGTTTGTCGTGATGGATGAGAGCGGGAAGCCCGTCGAACTAAAACCCGCTGGAGAGCGTTTCCGCGCCTTGATTCACCTCGACCGAGCCCCCGCCCCCGAAGAGAGAGCGGCCCTTTTGGCATGGGCTAGCGCATACTTCAACGTAACGTTCGACCCGGCAACCAAAGATGCCGCGCGAATCATGTTTACGCCTCGAATCAATTGCCGAGACGAGGACATTAAGCGATTCCACGGCGCCCCTCTTTGCGTCGACAAAGCCCTAGAGGATTACCACAAGGCAAACCCGACGCCCAAGCGTTCGACTCGCCCCTCTGCGGCCGCCTCCCCTGCCACAGCCTTCGGCGCCGACAATTCTTCCGAACAGGACAACGCCAACCGCTGGAGCATCCATCCCATTACCGACCCGAGCAAGGACCCTATGACCAAGGTGCTCGCGTCTCTCGGCCTTTGGGATGGCGAAATGAAAAATAATGCTTTGGTTATTACCTGCCCCTTTGAACACGAGCACAGCGGCAAGGGCGGAAAGCATGAAACGCTGTACTACCCAGCCGGGTGCCAAGACAATGCGCGAGAAGATTTGGAACCGTACAAATACGGCCGCTTTCATTGCTTCCATACTTGCTCCGAGCGTCACTCTCAGGCCGAGTATTTTGAAGCCTGCGGGGTGAACTATAGCGACTACACCAAGGCTATTAATGGAGAGAGCCTCTCCCTTTTTCATGGAGAAGAGGGCCGACTTTTTCGCACCGAGCCAAGTGGGCGCGTTTGGGTATCCACCACCACCAAAGCGGGCAACTCCGAGCGCCTTGTGTGCCAAGGCTTGGAAGTCTGCGGCTCCCTTGCCGATACAAAGGGAGGAGAGCATAAAGTACGCATCCGCTTTAAGGACCCCCGCGGCCGCACCCATTACGGGAACCTCTCCCGAGGGGATTTGGTTGCGCGTGATTCTCAGGCAGTCCTCAAAGAGCTGTGCGATAACGGCCTGCAACTTGGCGGCCGAAAAGTTGGAGCCTACCTCACCGAATACCTCTATATGGCTCCGCTTGGTTTCCTTCCCCGCTATGAAGGCTCGAACGCCCTAGGTTGGGTTGAAACCGAAGAAAGCGGATGGGCTTTTGTTGAGAGTGACAAAACGCTAGGAGCCAGCGGAAAGAATGCCGAGGAATCCCACATCATCTATACGGGCCGCACAGGGAGAGCTCCCAACCTTTCCAAGCGCGGCACTCTCGACGATTGGAAGCGAGAGCTAGCCGCCAAATGCCTTTACTCCTCTCGGCTTGCGTTTGCGGTTTGCGTGGCCTTCGGCGCCCCGTGCCTGCAACTGCTGGGCGTCGAGGGTGGCGCCTTCAACATCTACGGCCCATCCGGCAAAGGCAAATCTAGTAGCAGTCGAATGGCGGCCACGGTGTACGGGCTTGGAGATTGGCTAGGCAAAGGCTACATCCGATCTTGGAAAGCCTCGGACGCGGGATTTGAACAAGCCTGCCTAGGGCACAACGACCTGCCGCTTATTCTCGAGGAGGCCGTACAGTGCGACCAAAAGCTCAGAGGAGACCGCGCCTACACTTGGGCGAACGGAACCGCCAAAGGCCGCGGCACTGTCGTTAATGGGGAGATAGACCTCCGAGAGCAAGAGTCTTGGCGCTCGCTTGGACTCTCGACCGCAGAAATGACGGTGGAGGCTTGGATTAAGGAAGGCAACCCGAGAGCGCATATCTACGCGGGACAGTTAACGCGCCTCACCGACGTTTACGCCTGCCCTGTAAGTGACGAAATGGGCGTGTTTGAACGCGTTCCCGAGGGTAGTACGGCCAAGGAAATGGCCGACAGCATCCGAGAAAACGCCACGCGGTTCTACGGCACCGCTGGGGAGGCGTGGCTCCAATGGCTAGCGGCCAACAGACAGGAAGCCGCCGACAGACTAAGAGCGCACTTCAACGCCTTCCGAGCTCGCCTCTCTAGCATCAGCTCGGATAGCCAATACAGCCGAGTGCTCGACCGTTTTGCCTTGTGTGCCGCGGCTGGGGCGCTTGCAACCGAACTCGGGATAACAGGCTGGGAAGCCGAGGCTTTCGGCCCGCAGTTTGCGGAACGTCAGGTGGAAGCCTGCGCACGAGAAGCGCTCAAGCCTTTCCGAGCGGGCCGCGAGAATATTGCGAACGTCGAAAAGCTCCTCAGTCTATGTACCAAGGATGTGGCTCACTTTATCCAAGTGCTCGGGACTCCGGCCACGGTTCCCGAGAGGCCGCGAGATTGGTACGGCACCTATTGGTATGCAAAGACAGAAGGGGACCCATCCCCCCTCGACTATGCCGAGCTGGGTTTTCAGGATGAAGACTTTAAAGGTGAAAAAAACGCCCCAGATTCGAGCAAGGCTGGGGCGGAGACGGAATGCAGGGAAATGTTTTTTATCCTCCGAGAAACATTTTACGGCCATATCTGTGACAAAACAGCGGCCGCCATGCTCGCCCGATGGCTAGTGGGAAAGGGAGCGATTGTCCTCATCAACCACGGCAAAGAGGGAGAAGGCCAATCTAGACTAGGCGCCAAGTATGGCCTTGGCCGAGGAGGCAGACGCGTGGGCTATGTCATCGCCTTGGATAAGCTCGAGTCGCTCTACACCGAGCTCACCAGCGATTAACTCCTAAGCCCAATCCGCCAATGGAAACGCCCCTTTCCTCCTGACAAACGAGGATTGGGGCTTTCTTTTCCACCCACCCAAGAAAAATTCCACCCATACAAATCCATTGCACCGCAGACTGTTTTAGCAAAATCGGCTGCTAGGCGCCAATAAATCGGGTGGAGAGCCTCTCTCCCGCGCCTTCACTACTGCCACAGGCGATTAGGCGTTTTTCACCCCACCGGGTGGAGTGGGAGGCGTAAAAAATAGGGGGTGGGGGTAGGTTATACTGTAGCTACCCCCTTTGTCCTACCTGCGGGAGTGCCCTCCCTCTCCCCAAGCAAGGCAATCCGGCGGCCCGAAACTGTCTCCAAAAACGCTAGGGGTTTACCCGTAGCGAAGGGTTTTTCTGTACATACTTATGTACGTATTTTCAGAAGGCACTTCGAAACGACTGTGCCACAACCCTGTGCAACGGACGCCGCCTCCACCATATTCAGGGCCTGAGATTGTTCTGCACGATCTCAGGCCCTTCTGCTTTCAGGCACCCCGCTCCGCCGTCCCTTCCTGCGCATCACACCCCGCCCTTTCGCTTCCCTACGTCGTGCACGGCGCCCCGCGGAAACAAAATGTCGAAATATCGCAAAACCCGCTGAACTTCCTCGGGCAGAAGCGTTGGCGGTGTTTTCACCCCCATCGTGCCAATCGGAGCCTCTGAACTGGCACCTATAATGTACAGAACAGGGGAACCTAGTCAGGGAGGGCAGGACATGGCCAGCATTTTCAAGATCACGGCAGGCGCGGCCGTCGTCGCCACGGCGCTTTACGCAGCCGCCGGCTATCTCGCGGTGCCCACGCTCGTCAAGTCGACGCTCGCCGACACGCTCGGCAAGCAGCTCGGACGCAGCGTGACCGTCACAAATGTCGCCTTCAATCCGTGGACCTGGGAGTTCACGCTCGAGGGGCTCACGGTTGCAGGCAAGAACAACAACCCTCCGCTTCTCTCGCTCGACCGCTTCTACGTGAATGCGTCGGCCCAGACGCTCGTCGAGCTTGCGCCCGTCATTGACGAAGTGACCGTCGACGGGCTCAACGCCGTCGTCGCACTCGATGACGAGGACATGCGCAGGCTCATGAACGGCCACGGTTCGGCCGAAGGCGGATCGTCGGAAAAGGCCTCCTCGGAAAGCAGCAGCCTTCCCTCCTTCGCGGTCTACAACATCAGCGTCAAAAACTCCTCCCTTCAGGTCCTCGACCGCGCACGCGCCATCGACCAGTCGGTCACCGACTTCAACCTCGAGCTTCCGTTCGTGAGCACGCTCGCCAACTCCAAGAGCAGCCTCGTCACGCCCAAGCTCTCCATGAAGCTCAACGGCACGCCGATCTTCGCCACGGGCTCCACGCAGCCCTTCGGCACCACGCTCTCGGCGCGCCTCAACATGAAGATCTCGAATCTGGACCTCGCCCCCGTCTTCAAGCTCGTGCCCGCGCTCAATACGCCGAGCCTCATGCTTGAAAACGGCCGTCTCTCGACCGAGGTCAACGTCGTCTTCCGCAATGCTACGAGCGGCAAGCCCGGCAAGATGCTCGTCTCGGGCACCGTGAACGTCAACGACCTCACCGCCGTCCAGCAGATCAGCAACCGCGTCCAGCCGCTCGCCTCCTTCAAGAAGGCGAGCCTGCAGCTCACCGAGTTGGACCTTCTCGAACATCAGGCCTCCGTCGGCAGCATCGTCATTCAGGATCCGAAGGTCCACTTCGTCAACACGCCCTCCGGCCTCAACGTCTCCCAGACCGCCCAAGGCTTCTCGTCGGGCGCCGCTGCGGACTCGGGCAAGGATTCCGGCAGCAACTCCGGCTGGCACTGGCGCGTGGACTCCGTGCAGATCCGCAACGGCAACGCCACCTGGAACGACTCGACCGTCAGGCCCGCCGCCAAAATCAACGTCACGGCCCTCAACGCCACGGTCACGGGCCTGACGAACGCAGCGAACGCCAAGCCCGCGAAGGCCGAAGCGGGCGCAAAGGTTTTCGGCGGCATGCTCTCGCTTGCGGCGGACGTCACGCCTGCACCGCTCGTGGTCAACGCCACCCTCAAGGCCAGCGGCCTGCAGGCCGCACAGCTCGCCTCCTACATCAGGAACGCAACGGGCTTCGATGCCTCGGGCGCCGTTAGCCTCAACGTCAAGGCAGCCGTCAAGGGCTCCGCCGTCACGGGCAGCGGCACCGCCTCTCTTACCAACCTTCAGGTGAAACAGGGCAAGTCGACGCTCGTCTCCGCCAGAACCGCCTCCGTCAAGCTCGGCAGCCTTGACACGGCGAAGCAGTCCGTCAACGTCGACAGCATCCTGCTCGACACGGCCGTCGTCAACGCCGTCATGACCTCCGCCGGCCTCAATCTCATGCCCTCCAAGGCAGGCGCAGCCAAGAAGGCGGCCCAGAAGGACGCCGATGCGAAGACCACCGAAAAGGCGGGCAAGCCCTGGCAGTGGAAGGTCGCTTCGGCCGACGTGAAGAACTCCAGATTCAACTTCCGCGACACGAGCGTCAAGCCCAACGCCGCCATCACGGTCTCCGACATCAACGCCTCGGTGAAGAACCTCTCCTCGGCCGAAGGCGCTGCCGCCACCGTGAAGATGTCCGCAGGCACTGCGGGCGGCACCCTTGCGGCAGACGGCACCGTGACGCTCTCGCCCATGACCGCCGACGTCTCGACGACGCTGTCGGGCATCAACATGAAGTCGCTCTCCTCCGTCATGACGGCCTACGCCGGCATCGGCGCGCAGAGCGGCACGCTCGAGAGCAAGGGCAGGTTCGGCCTTGCGTCCGAAAAGGACAAGCAGGTTGCGAGCTGGGCGGGCGACATCAGCATGGCGAAGTTCAACATGCTCAACGCCAAGGGCCGCAGCCTCATGACATGGAACAACGCCGCCCTCACGGGCCTTGCAGTCAAGACGACCGACCCGGTCACGCTTTGCGTCAAGAAGGCCGAAATCGACCAGCCCGGCACCAGGGAGACGAAGGCCATACGCGAGCTTTCTGGCCTCGCCAGCCTGTTGACGGGCAAGGACAAGTACGCCAAGAAGACCGAGAAGTACCTCGGCGGCAGCATCGTCCTCAACGGCGTGCGCTATGAAAACGGCAGGTTCTCCGCCGAAGGCATTGACGGAAACGCCGTCGCCACGGCGCTCCTCACCAAGCTTTCAGGCGCCATGAGCACGAAGCTCCAGTGATCGCCGCCCAATCGGATAGGGGTGAGGACTTTTGATCCTCAGCCCCTTCCACACCACCCACCGT
>OLVY01000670.1_pt1 | contig 24919 bp, 20 predicted proteins | sample 1674261 | NCBI WGS metagenome assembly OLVY01 (sample SAMEA103958155, study PRJEB25191) | human gut metagenome | biome: human-associated habitat [ENVO:00009003]; feature: intestine environment [ENVO:2100002]; material: feces | place: Germany | collected 2013/2015
AAACATAATGATTATGCCAGAGGTATTCAGATTTTTCGGATATTCATTTTTCTTCTATAGTCGTGAGCATGAGCCAATTCATATCCATATCGAAGGCAATGATGGCTACGCTATTTACGATTTAGAAGAGGATTCGTTTATCGAACGTGAACAGTATAGAATAAAAAAGAACGACCTGAAAAAGATTGAAAGAATCATCTTTGAGAACAAGGAGCTAATTATAAAAAAGTAGAAGGAGCACTTTGAAAAGTGATGGAAAAACTGCAGAACATATCATTTGATTCAAAATTCATTTATGCCGAAGATGAGAAGGGGCGCAAATTGAAGCAGTCGCTTTTGTGGTATCCTGCTTTAGCAAAAGCCAGCAACGAGCAGCGCAGCAACTATACCATCGGCTTCACCGGGTTTCATTGGCGTGACCTTGACGAAGACATATCCTTTGAGAGCTTCGAGTACGAAGACGCAGTCCCGTCAAGGCTTCAGGAGTTCTTTCTGATTCACAAGGAAATCAATGTGGCGGAGTTTGCCAAGCGTATCGGAATCAACGCCACACTGCTGCGAAACTACATCAATGGCTTCAAAAAGCCATCAGCCGCCCGTGAGAAGGAAATAATCGAAGCGATACACAAACTTGGGCTGGAGTACTGTCTCTTCGCCAACGTTGATGGCTATGACGGTTCAGGGCAACACCAGATGAAACAATATCTCTCGGAACCGGAATCACCGAAATATGGCAATCAGCAATAGCAGGAAACCTCTGATAACACCAGCAATGTAAAGATTTGGTTCACAGCCGCAGTACAGAATCGCAGTAGTCGATGACGCGGCCGCGGTGGGTGATGAAAATCATCGTGCGGGTGTTCAGTTTTGCCGTGAGGCGCTGAAGAAGAAGGTCTTCGGTGGCGTTGTCGAGGGCGGAACTGAACTCATCAAGGAGGAGGATGCTGCCGGGACGCAGGAGGGCGCGTGCTATGGCGATACGTTGGGCCTGCCCCTCGGAAAGCCCGCCACCGGCCTCAAAGCATTGAGTGTCAAGACCCGACGGAAGCTCCATAACAAAATCTGCAGCAGCCGTGTAGAGGGCTTCTTTCATCTGTCTGTCCGTGGCGTGCGGGTTGCCCATTTGAAGATTTTCGCGAATTGTCCCGCTGAAAAGAGTGTTGCCCTGAGGGACATAGACAAGATTGCAGCGGGTGGATTCCGATGCACGGACCTTTTCGTCAGCGGAATAGATGCTGACTGAACCCTTTGTCGGCGAGAGGAGCGAGAGCATCAGCTTTATCAATGTGCTCTTACCTCTTCCGGTCGGTCCGACGATGGATGTCTTCGAGCCGGGGACAAAGTCAAAGGAGAAATTGGTGAATATGTCATCTACACCGTCAGAATAGCGGAAAGAAAGATTCTCTACACTCACTCCGGCAGTGCCGCGGAGGAAGTGCTGCTCATCCGAACTCTCCAGCGGGAGCTTCTCTATTTCCTCAATGCGGTCGATAGAGGCGGTGCAGTGCATCAGGGTAGGCAGTTGCTCGCTCACCTGAACAAGCGGCCGCTGCACCTGCCCGACGAGTTGGAGAATTGCTGTGAGAGCACCATAAGTCACCACTCCCCCGGCGATGCCGTAAATTCCCCAAAGGAACGCGACGGCGTAGCCAATGGTGAAGGAGAACGCTATCAGAGTGCGCGCAATTACACTAAACTTGGCCCTACGCATATTTTTCTCATAATTGTCCATCTGCAGTTCCTCCAGGTCCTCGCTGCTCGCCTCTGTGTATTCAAGTATCTGAAGCAGCATGATGTGTTGGACAGATTCCTGAATGTGTGCCTCGACTTCGGAGTCGCTCTTGCGGATGTCGAGCGTCAGGTTACGGACACGGTACATAACATAGCGCCCGCCGAAGATTGCAATCGGAATTATAAGCACAAGAATCCACGCGAGCCTCGCATCAATTTGGAGGAGATAGACAAACGCGGCAAGGAACTGCAGCCCTGCCCAGAAAAGATTAGGAACAACGCAGCAGAACGTATTGGAGACCGTCGAGACGTCCACCTGCAGACGATTCAGCATGTCACCGGTGTGGTATTTCCTCGAATATTCGTTCTTCAGATGAAGCAGGTCATCAAAAAGCCTAAGCCTTATCCGGTTGGCCATGCTCACGGAAATCTTGGACTGGTAATATGACTTGACGGCCACAATCCCGGGACGAATCATAGACAGAGCGAGAAAAGCCGCAGCATAAACTGCAAGACCATATTTCCCGTCCGGAACGCCCTTGAAATGAAGTATCGCTACATCCACAAGCCTCTTGCTGAGCCACACATAACCGAGTGCAAATGCAACCATGAGAATCTGACACAGAAGAACAAGGGCATACGACCACCTGCACTGCCTCACCTCATTGAAAAACCAGCGGATGTAGTTCATTATACGCGGGGATTATTGAGAAAACGACTATTCCCGACGCCCGGGGTAAACTTTCAGAGCCTCGGCAAGCACCTTGAGCGCCATCTTGAGCTCGGACTTGCAGATGGTGTAGGAGATGCGGACTTCGTCGTGTCCACGTCCCTCGTCGGTGTAGAAACCCGATGCCGGCGCAAGCATAACTGTCTGTCCCTCATAACTGAAATCGCTCAGAAGCCATGCGCAGAACCTGTCGCTGTCGTCAATCGGAAGCCGGGCCACCGTGTAGAACGCACCCATAGGAATCGGGGAATAAACTCCAGGAATACTGTTCAGACCGTCAATCAGGCAGTTGCGTCGTTCGATGAATTCCTCGTAAGTGTGGATGGCATAGTCGCGCGGTGCGTCAAGCGAAGCCTCGGCGACAATCTGTCCGAGAAGAGGCGGCGAAAGACGTGCCTGGCAGAACTTCATCACGGCCTTGTGAACTTTGCGGTTTTTGGTGATGAGGGCACCGATGCGTATTCCGCATTCGCTGTATCTTTTTGATACAGAATCGATAAGCACAACATTATCTTCAATCCCTTCAAGATGGAAAGCAGAGATGTACGGCGAACCTGTGTAGATGAACTCCCTGTAAACCTCGTCAGAGAAGAGGAAAAGGTTGTGTTTCTTCACAAGGTCGCGAATCTGATTCATCTCGCTGCGGGTGTAGAGGTAGCCGCTCGGATTGTTCGGATTGCAGATGAGTATTCCTTTGGTGCGCTGAGTGACAAGTTTCTCGATTTCATCGATATGTGGCAGCGCGAATCCCTCCTCTATCGTGGAGACAACAGGACGGATGACGGCTCCGGCGGAAACGGCGAACGCCATGTAGTTAGCGTATGCCGGTTCCGGAACAATAATCTCATCTCCAGGATTGAGACAGGCGAGAAAAGCAAAGAGAACAGCTTCACTGCCTCCTGTCGTGATGATTATGTCATCTGCTGAGACCTTTATCTGATACTGGTCATAGTAGCCGACAAGCTTTTCACGAAAAGAACGGAAACCATCGCTCGGGCTATACTCCAGGACCTTTCTGTCTATGTGCTTGAGGGCATCGAGACCGACTGCCGGCGTCTCAATGTCCGGCTGCCCGATGTTCAGTTTGTAAATATGGACCCCCCTATTCATTGCGGCTTCCGCAAGCGGGAAGAGTTTTCTGATCGGTGACGACGGCATAAGTTCCGCCCTTTCTGAGATAGCTGGCATAACAATAAAGTTTTACTGATTAAACTTCCGGCTACTTTCCGCGAGTGCAGTAAGTTTCTTGAGCGTCTTTGACGTAAGGACTTTACGGGTGTCCTGGTCAATTATTGCCTTCACTCTATGGCAATCAGATCCGAACATCGCATACATGCCGTTTTCCAACAACCATTCAGACTTACCCTTTGCAGTCTTTCCATAATAGCCTGTCAGCGAGGCAAGGTTCATCTGCAGCAGGACGCCCCGAGAAACGATGGATTTGTAGTCGTCCTTCCCTAAGTAGCGGTAGCGCTCCGGATGCGCGAGTATCGGTGTCAGGCCGGCCATCTGTATGAGTGAGATGGTCGCGTCCAGATTGTATGGAGGATTGTTCAGAGACGTCTCCACAAGGACACGGTCAGCTCCGTGCAGAAGTAAATCCCTGGCCCGTAGCCTTTCCATGAATAAGTTGTCTATCATGTATTCAGCGGCAAGGTGCAGCCTTATGCTCCCTTGATAGAGTTCCTGAAGCTGAGAGAAACGCTCCTTGAGCTTTTCCGTCGTGTTCGGAACATCTTCCATCACGTGCGGTGTGCACCAGACATCAGTGACACCGAGAGACTCCTCGTATGCGAGCATCTCAAGCGAATCGGTGCGGTGCTTGGAACCGTCGTCCACGCCAAACAGTATGTGCGAATGCGCATCGACGGAGCCTGAAAGTACTCCAGACTCCGCCAATGTGAATTTAGTTCTCAAAAAGTCAAACATGGCTACCCATTATTCGATTTCCTTCGAGTCGTCGGAATCATTTCCATAACCATATCCGTAGCCATAACCATAGCCATATCCGTAGCCGTAACCGTTTCCTGACTTTGCGTATGGCTTGTATTCCATCTGCACTCCATTAAGAACGATGCACATGTGTTTGTACTTGTTCTGTTCATAGAGCTCATTAATCTTCGGCATCAGACGCTTGTCGAACAAACCGGCCCTTGCAACGAAGAGCGTCATGTCAACATACTGTGTCACGATTGCAGAATCGGCAACAATTTCGATAGGAGGACAGTCGATGAAAACATAGTCATATTTTTCCTTCAGTTCGTCCACCATCTTCGGGAACACATCGGAAAGCAGAAGTTCCGTAGGGTTAGGAGGAAGGACGCCGACAGGAAGACAATCGAGGTTATTCGCAACGTTCACTGTGACTGAAGAAAGGTCGTGGATGTCTCCGTTAAGGTAGGAAGAAACTCCCTGCACAGCATTGATATTCAGAGCCTTGCTCAAGGTAGCCTTGCGGAGGTCGAGATCAACGAGCACGACCCGTGCCGGCTTGATTGACATTGCGGCCGCGATGTTCATTATGTTGTAGGTCTTTCCTGCATTGGGGTTGAACGATGTGAGCATAATCACGTGCGAACCTTTCTTTCCGAGCATTAGATCGAGATTTGTGCGAAGCACGCGGTAGGCCTCGTTCATCATGTTTCTCTTGCCGGCTTTAACCACAATCCTGCATCCGTCTTCATCGGCGGCCTTTTTCTTTCCGAACCGGCGGATAAAGCTGAACTTGCCTCTCTTGAGGACAGCGTGAGGAATCTCAGCAAGGAACGGAACCTTGAGCGAAGTAAGATCCTGACGTGTTTTGACGGTAGTGTCGAGTACTATCCTAAGGAAGAACCAGGCGAAAGGAATCGCGCAACCCATAATCAGTGCAAGAAGCAGAATCATTGCCTTTCTCGGAGCGACAGGGTTCGGGGAGCCGTTAGGGCGCATAATCACCCGGGTGTTGCCGACATTGACAAGAGCCGTAATCTCGTTCTCCTCCCTTTTCTGGAGAAGGAAGATGTAGAGAGATTCCTTTACCTTCTGCTGGCGGGTCATTGAAAGTAGTTCATATTCCTGCCCGGAGCTTGAAGATATGCGTTTGAGAACCTGATCCTCCTGCTGCTTGAGACCGTCAGCCTGAAGGTTGAGCGTTGCCACGAGGTTATCGATGGAACGGAGAATTGCGCTACGCATCGAAGCGATGGAAACGTTAAGGTCGGCTACCATCGGGTTTTCGCTTCCGGCAGATTTGTAGCGGTCGCGCTGAAGAATGAGTTTGTTGTACTCTCCTATCTGCGACTCTACGCTCGTGCTTGCAATTCCGGAATTTGACGGAATGAGGTCTGTGGCGTGTGCAGGGTCATTGAGATAGTCCTTGATGAATGTCGCTATCGAAAGCTGGTTGTTAACCTCAAACAGCTTTTCTGCATATGTCGAAGATTCCTCGAGATACTGCTGGGCAACTGCCTTGAGATCAGTGAGATTGTTGCTTGCCTTGTACGCCTTGAGATCGCCTTCAATGCCGCCGAGCTCATTCTCGATGATTCCGAGACGTTCCGTTATGAAAGTGCTGGTGTTTCTCGCAGCGCGATTCTTGTCGTAAAGCCAGACCTCATTGTAAACGTCTATCAGGCTATTGAGAATATTCTCTGCTCTTGATGGGAACTTGTCCTTGTAGTTGAGCACGAGAACCGTGGATTCCTTGCTTGAAATGTTGGCGGAAAGGTTGGCGCAATATGCTTTAGCACGCGCCATCGGGTTTGCCCATGATATGAGGATGTCGTTCTTCCACTTGTCGAAACTGAGTGTCGGATGAAGGGAGATTGTTCCGACAGGGGTTGAGAGCGTGTCCCCGACATTTCCCTGCACCTTTTCCTTGATTTTGTCCCGCCCGATGCGGAAATCGCTCAGAACGAATGTGTTGTCCCCATCCTTTCTCACATTGAACGAAAAGCCTTTGGTCGGGTTATTCCCTCCGAGTTTCAGCTCAAGCGGAGTGTTTCGGTAGAGTTCAATGTCACGTACGAACTGCTTCTCCACATACACTGTCTGGAGTCCGTTTCTTTCGACTACAATCTCCATGAGGTCAGGAGATGTGAATGCCTCCATCTCGTTTTCTACAGCCACGGTGTTGCGAAGACGCATTCCACCGCCTGTGAATGACGAAAGGTTACGTACCGCCGCATCCTGCGCACTCTCGTCGACGATGAGCTTGGCACTGCGGCTGAATGTCGAAGGCGTTCTATAGAGATATATTCCCGCGCAGAACACGCAAACTATGATTCCTGCCACGAACCACCACTTGTTGCCCCAGATGATGTTCCAGATGTCAACCAAAGAAAGCGCGTTCTGGGTTGAGTCTACTCCGTTCTGCTGCTGATTGTTAAGTTCTTCCATATATACTTACTGATGTGTCGATTTTTTTCTTCTTAGATTAATTGCGTCTGAGAACCAATGTCGTCACGAGAGTGGCGAGGGACACGAGAAGTGAGCCGGAAGATATGGCTATACTTGTGATTCTCAATCCCTTGTCGTCCATTGTAGACTGACGCTGCTTGATCTTGGACGGCTCCACGTAGACGATGTCGTTCTGCTGAAGATAATATGCGGGACTGTTGAACAGGTCAGTGCTCGTGAGGTCAACTTCATAGATGACCCGCTTGCCGTTCTGTTCGCGGATGACGGACACGTTCTCACGCTTTCCGAAAATGGTCAAGTCACGAGCGAGACTCAAGGCCTGAAGAATGGTGACCTTATCGCCCTCAATGGTGTAGGTGCCCGGGGAAGAGACCTCGCCAAGCACGGAAACCTTGAAGTTCGTGAACTCGACAGTCACCACGGCGTCGTCAAGATATTTTCTGTCAAGCAGTTCCTTCTTTATCGTGTCGGCACATTCCCACCTCGTCTTGCCGGCAACCTTAATCTTGCCGAGCACAGGGAAGTCGATGAAGCCGTCATTGTCGACGGAATAGCACATGATTCGCTGTGAACTTCCGCTGGAGACCATCTCTGACCCCGCGTTGTAGGAGACAATCGGGAGGTTGAACATAGGTGTAAGTTCCGGTGTCCGCGAACTGACCACAATGGAAAGCATGTCCTTCGGCTGAATCACAATGCCCGCATGCTTGTCTATGGCCTCCGGATTGTTTATCACCTTGTCCTGAAAATATGGTATGTTCTTGTAAGAGCCGCATGAAACGGCAATAAACGAAAGCCCCAGAAGAAGCGTCAGCGAGGCTGTCCTGAATGAAAAGTTCTTCAGATTCATTAACTCGGTTATTCTAAATACTACTGTTTAAACAAAAACTCTGCGTTCGCATCCTTCTGCGCAAGTGCACAACCTCAAATCGCGAACAACGTGCAAAGTTAGTGATTAAAAACATATAATGCAATCATTTGCCGTCCTTTAAAGGTTCAATTTTCAATCCTTTTTCCTTTCCTCTTGCCTTCCTATAAATCTTGTAGCCTGTTGCTGCCACGAGAATTGACATCAGCGGGGAGAGGAGGTTGAAAAAACAGTAGGGCAGGTAATCGAGCGTCGCGACCTTCAGCACCGTGGCCTGGGTCATTCCGCAGGAGTTCCATGGAATGAGGACGGAGCAGACGGTGGCGGAGTCTTCGACCGAACGGCTGAGCAGACGCGGTTCCATCCCTTTCTCCCTGTAGAGGTTCTTGTAGAGGCTGCCGGTAAGGATTATCGAGAGGTACTGGTCTCCTGTTATCATGTTGGCGAAGATTCCTGTTCCTATAGTGGACGCGACAATGCTGAGCGTGCGGTTTATTCCCTTCTGAAGCGCATTGGTGAGACTCTGAAGCATTCCGCTGCCAACGAGGACACCGCCGAAGGCCGAAGCCGAGATGACGAGAAACACTGTCGGAAGCATTCCCGTGATGCCGTTTGTGGCGATGAGCCTGTCAAGTGCAGGGTTGCCGACGGATATTCCGGTAGAGCCGTATGTCGTGAGCATCAGTCCCTTGAATCCGTCCATAAAAGAGAGGTGGCGGTAGGTACTCAGAGGCTCTCCGGAGGCGATGTGCCAGACAATGTGCGGCTGGAATATCAGTGCCGCTGCCGCAGCGAGGAGAATGGCGACGAACAGCGTCAGAATGGCCGGCATCTTCCTGACTATCAGCACTCCGGTGATTACCGGGACGAGGAAAAGCCAGAGGTTTATGTTGAAACAAGAGGCAAGGTCACCGGCAAACTCGGCAATTGTGCTCTGCGAGGACGTTTCGTGCGTGAGACTGACGGCAAGAAATATTATGAGGGCGATGACGAATGAGGGAATCGTTGTCATGAGCATGTAGCGGATGTGGGTGAACAGCGGGGTTCCGGCCGCCGAGGACGCGAGAGTGGTGGTGTCGGAAAGCGGGGAAATCTTGTCTCCGAAATATGCGCCGGAAATGATTGCTCCGGCTGTCCAGCCCGCGGAGTAGCCATGCGCGGTGCCGATGCCGATGAGGGCGACACCGACCGTGGCTATTGTTGTCCAGGAACTTCCGGTCATGACGGATATGAGGGCACAGATGGCGCAGGTGGCGAAGAGGAATATCTTCGGGGTGATGATTTTCATTCCGTAGTATATCATCATCGGGACGATTCCGCTGGCCATCCATGTCCCTGCTACGGCTCCAATGAGGAAGAGGATGAGTATGGCTGAGCTGACAGAGCGGATGTTGTCCATGATTCCGTTCTCGAAGTCCTCCCACTTGACCTTGTAAAATATCATAGAGATGGCTACCACGACACCGGAAGCAAGGAGAAGAGACACCTGACTGGCTCCGTCAAGGGCGCTTCCCCCGAAGATTTTGATTACTATCGAAAGGGTCGCGGCAAGAAAGGCAAAGGGTATCAGCGACACCCACACTGCGGGGATTTTACCCGGATTAACTAACTTCATAAATTTCGGACAAGGTCGGATGCGGATGAATGATGTTGCGTAGTTCGTGGATTGTGGCATTGAAGTTCATCAGTGCCGTTATTTCCGAAATCAGGTCGGAGGCGGAGGCGCCGAGGATGTGACAGCCGAGAATCTGACCGTCACGCAGTCCTGTCTGACCCGGGGCTGCGACAAGAATCTTGCAGTAGCCCTCCGTTGCCTCGGATGCGAGAGCCTTTCCATTGGCGCGGTAGAAAGACTTCATAGCCTTGAAAGCTATGCCCTTTTCCCTGCACGCTTCTTCTGTGAGTCCCACCGTACCGACCTCAGGCGTGGTGAAAACCGCTGCCGGCATTATGTCGAGCCTAATCGGAGACTTGCCGACGTGGAGAATCTCGTCAGACTCGTTTGCGCTGTCAAGGATATGAGCGAGAGCAACCTTTCCTTGAAATATGGCGGCATGAGCGAGCATCATCTGCCCGTTGACATCACCGATTGCATAGACACCGGGGAGCGTCGTCTGCATGTGCTCATCCACGATGATTCCCTTGCGGCTGTGCTCTATACCATTGCAACCCGTGATGACACGAAGATCAGGAACACGTCCGACAGCCATCAAGACCTTGTCGGAGACGACTGCGGAAACCTTTTCACCGCTGCGCATGGTGACAATCTGAACTGGGGTCCCATCTGACTCGGAGCAAATCTTTGAGACATCCGATGAACTTTCAACTGAGGCGGAAATTCCTGTCACCTCAGTTCCCGTGAGAATCGTGATGCCTGACTTCGACAGCGACTGTTTAAGGCGCTTGGCAAGGTCGGCGTCGAAATGAGGGAGAATGTTCTTACAATATTCAATCACAGTGACTTTCGAGCCGAGAGATGCAAAGACCGAGGCGAACTCAAGACCTATCACTCCCCCACCGATAACGGTCAGGCGCTTCGGCACCTCCTTCAGACGCAGCATGTCCGAAGAAGACAGCACGCCAGGAGTCTGTGCAGCACCGGGAACGTTGAGCCATGCAGGGTGTGAGCCTGTTGCAATGATGATGCGGTCGGCTGTAAATTCCTTATATTCAGAGAACTCAGGATCAAGATGACCGACAGCTGCGGATTCAGCTTCTGTAGGCCACACGCGGACAGTATGCGCATCTACGAGACGGGCAATGCCCCTCACGATGTCCACTCCATTCAGCAGAGTTTCCACTCCGGAGCGAAGCTGTGCCACAACTTCATCTTTGCGTTCCACCATTAGGGCAAGAGTAGTGGCAGCATACTTATGAGCGTCGTGGCAAAAACACTTGGTCGGGATGCAACCTTCGTTCAGACATGTTCCGCCAAGCGGCCCGGCAGTGATGAGCGTCACGTCAAGTCCTTTTTTCCGGGCAGCGACTGCAGTTTCGTAACCGCCAGGACCGGCCCCTATTATAATAATCTTCATTAATTAGAAGGGTTCTATTATTGATTCCTTAACTTCACTTCGTTGCGTTTGAATGACAAAAGAATCGTCATCGTTGCACTATGCTGACAATCAGAAGCATAGCTTCGGATTGCGGGCGGCGGAAGTCTCGTCGAGACGGCGCACCGGAGTGGTGTGCGGAGCACTTTTGAGAGCCTCCGGGTCTGAGACGGCTTCCTCTGCAATTCTGTGCATAATGTCTATGAACGAGTCGAGGGTTTCCTTGGACTCTGTCTCCGTAGGTTCTATCATTATAGCCTGATGGAAAAGCAGAGGGAAATAGATTGTCGGAGCGTGGAAACCATAATCGAGCAGGCGCTTGGCAACATCCAGAGTCGTCACGCCCGTAGACTTATCCTTCAGTCCGTCAAACACAAACTCGTGCTTGCAGACTGACGGAATCGGGAGCTCGAAACTATCCTTGAGCGATTCCTTTATATAGTTGGCGCTGAGCGTTGCAAGCGGCCCCACGGCCTTAATGTTCTCCTTTCCGAGCATCAGTATGTAGCACAGAGCCTTGAGCAGCACGCCGAAGTTTCCCTGAAATCCGCTGACACGGCCGAGAGAATTCTCTTCCGGTTCAGTGTAGTCTGCTGTCTTCCCTAAATCGTCAGACGGCTTCCCGGCAACATAGAAATCCGGCTGAGGAAGATGTTTCACGAGATGAGCGGCAACTCCGACCGGGCCTGCTCCGGGACCGCCGCCTCCATGAGGAGTGGAAAAGGACTTGTGGAGATTCAGGTGCATAATGTCGAATCCCATGTCGCCGGGACGCACGACACCGATGAGCGGGTTCATGTTTGCCCCATCGTAGTAGAGAAGCCCGCCACAGCCGTGCACAAGTGTCGCGATTTCCTTGATTTCAGTCTCGAAAAGCCCGAGCGTGTTCGGGTTTGTCATCATTATACCGGCAACTGTCCCGTCCAGAAGCGGCTTCAAGTCCTCCACATCTATACGCCCATCAGGCTTTGACTTCACGACAACGACATCAAGGCCACAGACCGCAGCTGAAGCCGGATTTGTCCCATGAGCCGAGTCCGGCACAATCACCTTGCAGCGACCGAAATCGCCTCGAGAAATGTGATACTGCCTCATAATCATAAGCCCGGTGAGTTCTCCATGAGCGCCGGCAAACGGGTTGAGCGTGAATGCCGCCATTCCTGTAATCGAGGAAAGAGCCTTCGACAGGTCTGCGTAGACTTTTCGGCAACCTGAGACGGTGGACATAGGCTGAAGCGGATGAATCCCTGCAAAGGCCGGCATGGAGGCAATCTCCTCATTGATCTTCGGGTTATATTTCATCGTACAGCTGCCTAGCGGGTAAAATCCGGTGTCAACGCCGAAGTTCATCTGCGAGAGATTCGTGTAGTGACGCACGACGTCGGGCTCGCTGACCTGCGGCAACTCGGCCGGCTCATCGCGAAGTAACTTCACCGGCACCGAGTTCTCAAGACAGTAGTCTGACGGATAGCCATTTACAGGAAGCGTATATCCCTTGCGCCCGTCAGACGAAAGTTCAAATATAAGTTTGTCGTAATATTTCATATATCTCGCTCTCCCCTATTTTTTCAAAGATTTCACAACGTCAACGAGACTGTCGCACTCTTCTTTCGAATGCTTTTCCGTGACACAGAATGAAACGAAGCCTTCTTCCGTCGCGACAGCTCCCAAAAATCCGGCATCAAGAAGTGCCTGCTGCAAGAACGCAATGTCAACAAGCGGTCTGAGGACAAATTCCTTCAGGAACGGGCGCTCCTGCGTGAATGGCTCGGCAAAAAGTCCTGTCTTCAAGAGTTCAGACCTTAGATAATGCGCCCCACTACAGCTGAGATCATTGACCTCGCGAAGTCCATCCCGGCCCATAAGCGACACATAAACAGCCACATAGAGAGCCATTAGTGACTGGTTCGAACAGATGTTCGACGTTGCCTTCTCGCGGCGGATGTGCTGTTCGCGGGCCTGAAGGGTCAGCACGAAAGCACGCTTGCCGTCGACATCAGTCGTTTCTCCGACAAGGCGTCCCGGCAACTTGCGCATAAATTCGTGTCGGCAGGCAAGAAACCCGATGTAAGGGCCTCCGAAAGAAAGAGGTATGCCAAGAGTCTGAGCGTCTCCGCAGGCGATGTCGGCACCGTTTTCTCCTGCTGTCCGGAGCACGGCCATCGCTGATGGGTCGCAGTATTCGACAAGCAGCGCACCGGCTTCATGCAGGGCATCAGCATAGCCGGATAGATCCTCGATGACTCCAAAGCGGTTGATTCCCGGAACAAGAAGTCCGGCAACGTCACCTGTTGAAAGTTCCTTCTTGACCGCCTCGAAATCAGTCACGCCGTCCTTTGCAGGAATAAGAGTCAGCTGAACTCCATGAAAGTTGGCGTAAGTCGTCACAACTGCCCTTACATTAGGAAGGAGCGTGTCGGAAATGAGGACGCGGTCTTTTTTCTTCGTGCAGGCAAGCGTCATGAACATGGCCTCGGCTGCAGCTGTCGCGCCATCGTACATTGAGGCGTTTGCCACGTCCATTCCGGTGAGACGACAGATAATGGTCTGCCATTCAAAGATATAGCGCAGTGTCCCTTGAGAAATTTCCGCCTGGTACGGCGTGTAGGCCGTGAGGAACTCGGAACGGGAAAGGATGTAGGGAACGACTGAAGGACTGTAGTGATCGTACGCACCGCAGCCGGCAAAAACTTTCATAGGAACGTTCAGCGACGCAATGTTCTCGAAATACCTCCTCACCTCGATTTCCGACATGGCCGACGGGAGGTCATATTCCCCCTTATAAATGAATTCAGACGGGACATCGGAGTACAAGTCCTCAATTCCCCGCACTCCGATCCGGTCCAACATCTTGGCAATATCCCCCTCAGTATGAGGGAAATAGGCAAATGAATCAGTATTCGTCATTCTCAAAAAAATTGCTGATAAAGAACTCTGTGCAACGCAGTAATCCGCTTATTATTCTATTTGCAAAGTTTCTCGTAAGCGGCGGCGTCCAAAAGACTATCAACCTCGCCAGGCTCGCTCATCTGCACCTTGATAATCCAGTTTGCATACGGATCTTCGTTGAGCAGCTCCGGCTCATCTTCAAGAGCCTCATTAACCTCGATGACGGTTCCGGAAACCGGTGATATGAGGTCGCTCGCTGCCTTCACGCTCTCAACGGCGCCAAACTCTTCTCCCGCAGCAACATCGTCACCGACCGACGGCATGTCAACATATGACAAATCACCCATAGAATGCTGCGCAAAATCTGAAATTCCAATTACGGCGATGTCGCCTTCTACCTTAACCCATTCGTGTGACTCAGCGTATTTGAGTCCTTCAAGTACCTTTGACATATTTTTGTATTTTTATGATTATCAATACTTTAAATCCAACAATTCAGTTTATCTGTCTGTTTCACTACTTGGCTTTTTCAAGACCGGATTCGACTATTTCTTGTAGTTCGGGGTGTAGAAACGCCGTTTCACGACTTTGCCCGGAAATACTTTCTTGCGAATCTGAATCTGAACCGGGGTGTCAAGTGCAGAATGCACCTTGTCGACAAATGCCATGCAGATGCTACGGTCAAGCGAAATCGAATGATAACCGGTTGTCACCTCACCAATCTGCACTCCATGCTCGTCAAGCACCGGATAGCCTGCCCTCGGAATAGCTTTGTCGAAAATCTCAATGCCGACAAGCTTCTTTTCCACGCCTTCAACTTTCTGACGTTCAACTACTTCCTTACCTATAAACTCCACCTTGTCGGTCTTCACAAACATGCCGAGAGAAGCCTCAATCGGAGTCGTGCTGTCGTCCAGTTCGTGTCCGTAGAGCGGCAGTCCAGCCTCGAAACGCAGAGTGTCGCGGCAACCGAGCCCGCAAGGTTTCACTCCCGCCTTTTGGAGCAACGTCCAGATGTCCACAATCGCCTCATTCACGGCATAAATCTCGAATCCGTCTTCTCCTGTGTAGCCTGTCCGGCTGACAATCAGCCTTTTACCCTTCCACTCAAATTCGCGGAATGTGTAGAACTCAAGCTCTGACAGTCCAGTAAGTCCAAGAATATCAGTGAGTTTCTTTTCGGAAGACGGTCCCTGTACAGCGATTTCGCCCCAAAACTCAGAGTCGTCGGAAATCTCCACATCGAAGCCTTTGGCCTGAGACTCAATCCATTGCACATCCTTAGCGATGTTTGCGGCATTCACGACAAGGAGATATTTCCCTTTTTCATAAAGCTTATAAACCAACAAATCGTCCACGACTCCTCCGTCCTCACGGAGCATCATCCCATAGAGAATCTTTCCGTCCGGCATTCCTGCGACATCGTTTGTAAATATATGGTTCACAAACTTTTCCGCATCTCGTCCGCTAACGAACACCTCGCCCATATGAGAGACGTCAAACATTCCGACATCGCTCCGGACTGCGTTGTGCTCATCGACGATGTTCGTGTACTGAATCGGCATGATAAAGCCTCCGAACGGACTCATCTGTGCCCCGAGAGCGACGTGGCTGTCATAGAGACAGGTTTTCTTTTCAGAATTGTGGTTTTCCATTACTTGACCAAAGTTTTGCAAGTGATTGGCTTGCTGTGTTATAGTTCACATTACTTCAATAAAGGCATTTCGGAAGGCAAGCAAAGCGTCTGACATCATCCTACAACAGGTCAAAGGCTGTCATCCGAGCATCCGATGTGCCCCTTAATGAACGAGGGGTCAAGATAGGATTTTTCTATTTCGGAAATCTCCCCTTCTTGTGCCTCGCTCAGTCCAAAAGCGTCAGTACAAAAGTATGAAATTAAAGCTGATTTCAATGCTTCAAGACCGATATTTTTTTCATCAAGAAGCGATTTGAGATTTATCACCCTCTGTTCCACGGACTTTACTCCCTTGCTCTGAAGTTTCGCACGGGACGGAGTGATTGCGGAAGACATCGTGTCAAAGTCAAGGTCGTAGAGGAATGTGCCGTGGACAATCCCGACACCGTTAGGCTTGAGAGAGAATGCGTTGCCGGAAACTTTCCTTCCGTCCACAAGAACATCGTTGCGCCCCGACACCTCCGCGTCAATGCCGAGGCTGCGTAGAAATTCCGCCAATTTTTCGAGATATTCACTAAAAAGTGCCGAAACATCGGAGCAACGCCTTATATATGAGATCATTATGTTTCCTTTGTCGGCGAATACGCATCCGCCTCCACTCTTCCGGCGGTACATCGCGATTCCGTGTTCGCGGCAGTATGGGACATTGACTTCTGAGCTCATATCTTGGTTGCGACCGAAGATGACAGTGGGGGTCACCTGCCAGATGAAGAACAGTCCGTCACTGTTCCACACGGTCCTATCCGAGTCCGTGGAACTATCTTTTAATGTTCCACAGCGGCTATTCAGCAGCGTGTCAAGATTTTCGGCTGCATATTCCTCCATCGAGAGGTAAAACACCAGACGACGATCAGCACCGTTATTGTCCGGAAGTGATAAATAAGTCATTTCCAAATAATTAAAAAGTATTTTATCCCCCTGCTCAGGACTTTTTAAGTTCAGACATTCCAGATGAATTTTGGAAGGATGCGGACAATGTAGCTTTCTGTGACGACATGGCCTGGAAGAACGTGGTGCGTCATCATCTCACGGTTGGAAAACAGACGCTCGTAGTCAGCCTTGATCTCCTCACCGAGAAGCTGGTCATGTTCGGTGTAGTGGCATAGAATCCTGTCCGGAAGCATTCCGGGAAAGGCCTCCTCCCCTGTTGGCGTGATGCAGTCATCATTTCCGACAGGCAGCGGCCAGTCCAGAAACTCCTTTACATCATCCTCTGTCACAATGAATTCCGTCGCACCGTCCGAACGCGGGCCGAACCACTTATTCTTGCCAAGGTGCTTCTGAATCGTCTCATACGGATTCACCGCAGGATTTATGACCAATTCCGGCCCACGGAAATCGCAGCAAACGGCATAGAAGCCACCAAGCGAGGTGCCGAGGACGGCGGCATAGTCACCATCCTTCAGCAACTCGTTGATTTTCGCGATGGACTCTCCTGGATGGTGGTTCAACTCCGGCGCCACCCAATCGAACTGAGGATAGTATTTCCTCAGAAAGTTGACGATACCCGATTTTGCCGACCCGCCGAACCCGTGAAGCCATAAAATTTTCCGCATATCCGTTACAGACCGAATTGTTCCTTCAGCTGCGCAATCTTGGCATCAGCATTGTCTCCATGCGCACCGAAATAGAACTTGATCTTCGGCTCAGTGCCGGACGGACGCACAGAAACGACGTCACCCTCGGCCGAATAGAACTGAAGCACGTTGGACGAAGGCAGACCTGTCTCCTCAGTCTTGAGGTAGTCGATAACCTTCGCTACCTGAGTGCCAGCCAAAGACTTAGGCGGATTGTTTCTCATATCCGCCATAATCGCTGCAATCTCCTCAGCTCCGGCCTTTCCCTCACGCACGAGTGAAACGAGAGCCTCGCGGTAGTAGCCGAACTCTTTGTAGATGTCCTGGAGCAACTGATAGAGTGTCTTGCCTTGGTCAGCTGCCCATGCGGCGCATTCTGCAACCATAGCGCAAGAAATCGGAGCATCCTTGTCGCGGACATATTCTCCGACATTGAATCCGTAGCTCTCCTCGCCTCCACATACAAACTCGCCCTTGCCCTCATTGTTGCGGACGACGTCGGCTATGTACTTGAAGCCTGTGAGGACATTATAGACCTTCACGCCGTATTTTTCGCAAATTGCACGAATGAGTTCGGTGGTGACGATGGTCTTCACGCAGTAGCACCCAGGAGTGAGCGTACCCTTTTCGTGGCGCCGGCGGAGAATGTAATATGTGAGGATAGAGCCGGTCTGGTTGCCGTTGAGCAGCACCATCTTGCCCTTGTCGTCACGCACAGCAATTCCCACGCGGTCCGCGTCAGGGTCGGTCGCCAGCACGAGGTCGGCATTTTCCCTGTCAGCCACCGCAATTGCCATCGTGAGCGCCTCACCATTCTCCGGATTCGGAGACTGGACTGTAGGGAAGTTGCCGTCGCTTATGTCCTGTTCCGGAACGTGGAGAATGTGTTTGAATCCCACGCGGTCCAAAAGCTCAGGAACGATGCGCACGCCCGAACCGTGAAGCGGAGTGTAGACAATCTTCATGTCAGAATGACGTGCCACAGACTCAGGAGAAAGCATGAGAGTCGTCACCGCATCCATATATGCCTTGTCCATCTCGTCGCCCATGAGAGTAATCTCGGCGCATTTGTCGCCCGGTTCAAACTTCACCATTGAAGGGTCGGTGATTTTGTTCACCTCGGCTACAATGTCCTTGTCCACAGGGGATATAATCTGCGCTCCGTCGCTCCAGAACACCTTGTATCCGTTATATTCCTTCGGATTGTGGGACGCGGTAATCATCACACCGGCAGTTGCCTTCTTCGTCCTCACCGCAAAACTCAAGAGCGGAATCGGACGCAGACGGTCGTAGAGCCACACTGAAATGCCATTGTTCGCAAGCACATGAGCCGTAATCCCGGCAAATTCCGCACTGTTGTTCCTACTGTCGAAAGAAATGCAGACTGAATGGTTTTCGCCCGGAACATTCTTGAGAATGTAGTTTGCAAGCCCCTGAGTGGCCATTCCCACAGTGTATTTGTTCATCCTGTTGGTTCCGACGCCCATCTTACCGCGAAGTCCGCCGGTACCGAATTCCAGTTTCCTGTAGAAAGCGTCCTCAAGAGCGGCCATGTCGCCGGAGTCAATCAGCTGATGAACAGCCTCTTTCGTAGCCTCGTCATAATCCCCGAGAATCCAGGATTTCGCATTTTCCATGTAGTCCATAAGTCTCAATATTAAAAGTTATTCATATTCATTACAATAGCCGCCCGAGCATCGCAACTCCGCGAGATTCAGAATCGGCTACGCAAAAATACAATAAATATCGCTCACCCAAAAAGTATTTTGTAGTAATTTTGTCGCATGGATATGAATCGGGAAAAGAATAGTTCAAAAAATATGGATTCGCTGTCGGAGTTTATCCGGGAGCATTATGGCGATGACCCGGACAGGCTGGCGCTTCAAAAGGCGAAGTGGCCGGAAATTGATGTGGCGGCGGCCGTGAGCACGCTTTTGAGCAGACGTAAACTGTCCAGGAAGGCTCCGCTCTGGGCTACAACGGATGGATTGGTGCTACCGAGGACATTGTCAGCGGAGCAGTGCAGTGGAGAGGCTGCGGCCCGGCATAAGGCTATGGCAATCAGGGAATTTCTTGGGAAACAACCATGGCGTATCGCGGACCTTACGGGAGGGCTAGGCGTGGACTGCCTTGAGTTCTCGAATGTGGCGGAGGCGGTGCTCTACAACGAGATGCTGCCCGAACTGGCCGAGGCGGCGGAACACAATTTCAGAGTGCTAGGAGCCGGAAACATTGAGGTCTGTCGCTCTGAGGTGAATCCACGGACGCTCGGCGTGAGTGCTGCAGGAACGACAAATGCCAGTAACGGCGTCCCCAAAGGGAATGGCATGACGGATTGCGACAAATCAAATGAAGGGGTATACGATTACGACGGAGGCCTTCGGGAAAGGCTTGAGACATTTAGCCCCGACGTGATTTATCTTGACCCGGCGAGGCGGGACGGATGCGGGAAAAAGGTATTCCTTTTGGAGGACTGCTCCCCGGACGTTCTGAAAATCAAAGACATACTTCTTGAGATTGCCCCTATTCTCGCTATGAAGCTCTCCCCTATGGCTGACATCAGCATGGTGCTTGAAAGGCTGGGGAATGAGTGCCGTGAACTGCAAATCATCGAATCCGGAGGGGAATGCAAGGAGCTGCTTGTCTTGATGCGGCGGAATGTACAGGCCTCGGGGCAGCAAGACGGCTGTCTGATAAGGGTTTATAATCTCGACGCCGGGAAGGACTCCCCTGTGTTTGAATTTCGCCGCGACGAGGAAAACGGCTGCCCGGGACCGCAGCTCACGGATTCGGCGGAAATTGTCCCGGGAGCGCTGCTGTTCGAACCAGGCAAAGCGCTGATGAAAGCCGGATGTTTCCGCCTTATCGGGCAACGATTCGGCGCTTCCGCACTCGGACGCGACACGCACTATTATATATTGAGGGAGAATGCATCTGACATGGCAAAGGCCACATCTTCGGCAACAAATATATCTTCAGCAACGGACCGGGAACATTTCTGCGGCCGCCGCTGCCTGAAAGACTCGGGCAAGCTGTTCCGCATCCTCGACATCGCCGAAATGTCCGGCAAGGAGCTTAAGGAATTCGGCAAAAGCCATCCCGAAGCCGAAGTCACAGCCCGAGGAGTCCGGATGACCAGCGAAGAACTCCGCAGGCGTCTCGGCTGCAAACCCTCCGACCGCCACCACATCTTCGCCCTCCACGTCGATAAAACCGGCAAAAACCTGCTGTTTTTCACTGAACGGATTTGACCTGCTCACCAAAGGACGAATAAGGCAATTTTAGGGCGATTTTCTACCCAAATCTCATAGAAAAAGGCACATTTGGGTAAAAAATCGCCCATTTTTTGTTTCTATTTCCGTTCATAAACACTATATTTGCTGTCGTAAGTAATATTCATAGTTATGGTAAACAACAAACTTGTAGGCCGGGAGCGAGAATGCAAAGAACTCAAAAGAGTCATGGATTCCGACCGTTCAGAATTTGTTATAGTTTATGGAAGACGAAGAGTCGGCAAGACTTTTCTCATAGACCAATACTATCAGGGGAAATATGATTTTATGTTTGTCGGCGGACACAATCTGTCTCGGCAAAGGCAACTCACGAGTTTCGCCAGAGCACTCAAGAAGTTCTCCGGAACAAAGACAGACAAGTTTGCTGACTGGTTTGACGCATTTTATGCTCTTGAGGACTATCTCGAATCTCTTGACACGGGCAGGAAGAAGGTGATTTTCATAGACGAGATGCCATGGATAGACACGCAGAAGTCAGACTTCGTATCAGCATTGGAGGATTTTTGGAACGGTTGGGCGGCCAGACGATACGACATAGTGCTCATCGCCAGCGGCTCTGCAACATCGTGGATGGTTGACAATCTGATTGAAAATCAAGGCGGTCTGCACGCACGCATCACCAGTAGCATTTATGTCCGGCCGTTCACGCTACATGAGACGGCGGAATATCTTCAGAGAAAACACTGCAAGTGGGACAAGTACCAGATTCTCCAATGCTACATGGTCTTCGGCGGCATTCCGTTCTACCTGAGTCTAATAAATCCGTGCGAAAGTCTGGTTCAGAATGTGGACCGACTGTTTTTTGCACCTGGAGGCATAATGCGAAGTGAATTTGACGAACTTTACAACGCACTATTTGCCAATGCCGATTTGTATATCAATGTTGTAAAGTCAATGGCCGGTCATCATGAAGGTATGTCCCGAGACGAAATCGCAAAGGCCACAGGCGTGAGCGGAGGAACGCTCACCCGTGTGCTGACCAATCTTGAACGCTGCGACTTCATCGCGCGTAGCCGGAATTTCGGTCAGAAATCCAAGGATACGATTTATCGTCTAGTCGATTTCTACACCCTATTTTATTATAAGTTCATCATGCAGGACACCGCCGGCGATGAGCAGTGGTGGAGCCACAACTTTGAATCACGGGCAGTTTCCGTATGGCAGGGTCTCACTTTCGAGACAGTCTGCCTGATGCACACCGACTGCATCAAACGCGCATTGGGAATCTCAGGGATGGCGACGGAAATATCGGCATGGAGAAAGACCGCGGGCGAAGGAGAAAAGGGCGGACAAATCGACCTAATCATTAAGCGTGCCGACCGCATCATCCATTTGTGTGAAATGAAATTCAGCAAATCTGAATACCGCATCACCGATGCCTACGAACAGCTGCTGAGAGAGCGTTTGGAACTCTTCCAAAGTTCCACCCAAACAACATTCTCTTTGGTAATAACCTTCGTAACGACATACGGAGTAGCCGACGGGCTTCATCATAGTCTGGTACACAGCGAGGTCACAATGGAGCAGTTATTCTGCTGACCCTCACAATGTTACGACGCAATGACAAGTCGTTGTGGACATTTTATAGAAAAAATATAATATTTTTTGTATAAAACCAGAAATATGCCTACCTTGCAGAAAATTATACGTTATGGCTGCACGCAAACCTCTGAACCCATTTTTCATCGGAACTGACATTCCGGACAAATATTTTTGTGACAGAAAGAACGAGACAGCAGAAATTATCCGGTATATAAAAAACGGAAACAATGTTGTCCTGAAGGCTCCGCGAAGAGTGGGCAAGTCAAGTCTCATCAAGCATGTTATGGCTCAAGATGAGATTGCAAAACACTATAACACCCTATATGTCGATGTATTCGGGACATTGTCCGCATCCGAATTTGAACGCGAACTGCAGAACAAGTTTATGATGTCCCCATTCGCAAAGGCAACAAAGACATGGAAGGCATTAGTGTCGTATGCAAAGGGAATCCAGTTAAATCTCGGCTCTTACAACGGTACGGTTATAGACTTTCCGTCAATCGGCCTTGGGGCCACGCCGAATCCGGTTCTCACAATCAACGAGATTTTGAATGAATATGAGCATGCCGACAAGCCGGGGCTTATAGTATTCGATGAATTTCAGCAGATTGAGAACTATCCGGAACGCATGGCCGCCATACTGCGCAGCAAGATTCAGGAACTGAATAACACGAAATTCATTTTCTCCGGCAGTTCAAGGCATATCCTCAACACGATGTTTCTCAATTACAACCAGCCTTTCTACAAAAGTGCCCTGACGATGGACTTGGACATTATCGGCATTGATGCATATAAAGACTTTGTGAAATCAATGTTTGAAGACTACGGGCGCAGCATTGACGCGAACGCTGTTGAGTTCGTCTATTATCTGATGTCGGGAAATACCTTCAATATGCAGGAGGTAATGAAAGAAACTTTTATGATAACTGAGGGCAAGCCCGGTGCCGGCAAGGAAGACGTCGTGGCTGCAATTCACTCGATTCTTGACAGGCACGACGAGGAATACAGGGAGCAGCTAGGCCGGGTGTCAAGCCTAAAGGACAGGAAACTGCTCTACTGCATAGCAAACGAGGGCATCGCCAAAAGTCTGACTTCCGAGGCTATGCTGAAGAAATATGGCCTTGACAATGCTTCGTCCGTACAGCATTCGCTGAATAATCTGACGAGTGAGAAAATCTCTATGGTTCAGAAAGTCGCAAAAGCGGCGTATATGATACAGGACCGGTTGTTCGAACTTTGGCTTGCTCTCAAAGCCGGGGCACTTGAGAGCAAATTCCGCGATTGCCGGGAACGATTTGAGGAAGAACGTGAAAGCTCAAGATGACACAATAAACAAACCAAAATGTCAGAAAAGCGCGGAAAGGTGCGACTGGTCAATTGGGGTTTCAAGCTGGAGTTCTTGAACACGACGTTGTCATTCATACAGATAAAACCGGTTTCGACAAAAAATGTCGAAACCGGAAAAAGCGCATCAGCCACCGACAGTGTCGGAGCATCCCAAACCACAACCGAAGCATCCGATGCTTGCGATACGGATGTCGTCCATTACAGCCACGTTATCCTCGATAACCGAATTGGCTGCACGCAGAAGTTCTTCAGTGACCTTCATTTTGTGAGTTTTAAAGAAATGTAACTCCTACTCTATTTACGGCTTTTCGGATTCCGCCGTATTCAATTGAATAATTAGCATAAAGTTCGTGACATTTTAAAGCACCTTTCAAGGCAAAGAGTTCCATTTCAGTCAACTGACGCCTTTTACTCAGAGCTGTAAACCAGTTAATCTGAAAATCGCTGATAATCTGTGCCTCGGCAAGTTGCATCTGACAAACTCTCCTGTCACGTTTGCGGACATCGCCCCGATCCCGATAATTGAAGCCATAGCAGGTTTTGCAGATTCTCAACATCTTACATTCCATACAATCAGAATCAATAAATGAGGCATCGTCATAAAAATTAATCTCTGACAGATCCTCATAGGCACACTCTCGTCCATGAGTTATTGGTACGAAAAGGTGGCAAGGATATGTTCTCCCATCAACATCATATATCACCATCGTCGTCCCGGTCCCGCAATTTTTCTTTGGCGTACGCGAACAATGCGGCTCAAGCAGAGCATAAAAAGCCTGGCTGAAGATATTCATCGGCTCGACATCCGGATGTGCGAGATGCCAGTCGGCAAGTTTCTCAAGCTCACGCTTGTAAATTGCCGCATCGCCCGGTTGCCAGTCTTCGCCAACGGCGAGGTTGGGCGCTATGACATGGCCTTTCTCTAGTAATGGAATGAGGCTTTCCGCAAGAGATGGCAAGTTGCTCCGCGAAATGGTAGATTTAAAGTGAAGTCTCGGCCAGACTCTCCGCACAAAGTCGAGCGGCACCTCACCAGCAAGTTTTCCGCGATTATTCTCCTGCATATCCTCCGAACCATCGACAGACATAACGATTCGAATTTTGTCCTTGTGGGCAATAAACCAATCTTTCATCTCATCATTGAGGAGAGTACCGTTTGAAGTCACAGAAAGGAGATATTCTGTACCAGGGTCATTATTCTCTATCCACTCGGTAATATCCCGAATCAAATCGAATCTCAACAGTGGTTCACCCCCGAAAAACTCTATTTTGACACGCTCGCCCGGATTGCTCTCCTTGAATTTTTCAAATTCCGCAGTCAGCACTTTCTTTGCCATCTCGAACGACATTTCTTTGCCTTTAGTCTTGTAGTTCTCAAAGCAATAGACGCAGTTTAGATTACAGGCCCAGGTCAGCATCAGCATCACGACCCGAGTTGATTCAGATTTTTCCAACATATTTTTAGTGCATTAATAAATGCCGGCTCTTGTTCTATGGGAAACTGTCAGATTTCTTTCGGAAAGCCGGCAAATTGTCAAAATGATAAATTCAAAGATAGAAAGCCGTGAGGCATAATTCACAAAAGATTACAACAATGTTGAATCAGTGCTTGAGCAGCACAACCTCATTGTCGCACTTCGGGCAATGGTACCTAATATACGCATCTGTCTCCTCTTCAATATCAGGCATATCATAGCCGCAGTTGCTGCAATGGATTGCGCGTCCACGCTTGTCCTTTGTTTCGGTTATGGACAACAGAATTCCGAAAGTAAATAGGTAGATCAGAAGCGCA
>OLVY01000705.1_pt1 | contig 23979 bp, 18 predicted proteins | sample 1674261 | NCBI WGS metagenome assembly OLVY01 (sample SAMEA103958155, study PRJEB25191) | human gut metagenome | biome: human-associated habitat [ENVO:00009003]; feature: intestine environment [ENVO:2100002]; material: feces | place: Germany | collected 2013/2015
CCGCTGCTACCCGCTGCCCAGACCTCGCTCCCCCCGTCGAAACCTTTACGCCCCCTTATAAAGCACATCTTACGATGTGCGGAAAGCTGGGTTTTCTGCGGTGAGCCGCAGTCTGCAATTGGAATGCTTAATAGTACTTGCCGTTGGACTTCACAGCCCGGTCAATGGAGCGCTTTGCATCGCGCTGGGCGGCATCGGCACGCTTGTCGTACAGCTTTTTGCCCTTGCACAGGCCCACTTCCATTTTTACACGGCCATGCTTGAAATAAAGCGAGAGCGGCACCAGCGTATAGCCCTGCAGCTTGCACTGCTGGTGCAGACGCCGGATCTCACTTTTGTGTGCCAGAAGCCGTCGGACACGCATAGGGTCCTGATTGAACAGGTTGCCGTGGTCGTAGGGGCTGATGTGCATCCCCTTTACCAGCAGCTCGCCATTTTCAATATCTACCCAGCTGTCCTTCAGGTTGACCCCGCCGGCCCGCAGGCTTTTCACCTCGGTGCCTTTGAGCTCCACACCGGTCTCCAGCGCTTCCAGAACAAAATACTCGTGGCGCGCTTCGCGGTTGGTGGCGATGCTCTTGGTCGCCGGGCGTTCCTTTGTGGGTGCCATGCTGCGCGCCTCCTTTCTCCGTTCCGTTTGTTGTTTCAGTATACCATTTTTTTGCGGTAATGCAAGGGCTGTTTCTGACAGAATTGTAAATTTTTACAAACTCACAGCTCTCCCCGGCCGGAAAGTGCCCGGTACAGGGTGGTCTCGTCGGCGTATTCCAGGCTGGCACCTACCGGCAGACCGGAGGCAAGCCGGGTGACCCGGATGCCCAGCGGCTTGATGAGCTTTGCCAGATACATGGCGGTAGCCTCGCCCTCCACGGTGGGGTTCATGGCCATGATGACCTCCTTCACCGTATCGTCCTTCAGCCGCGCCAGCAGCTCCTTGACGGTCAGCTGCTCTGCACCCACACCGGCCAACGGATCCAGCAGACCGTGCAGCACATGGTACAGGCCGTTATACTCCCGGGTGCGCTCAAAGGCCTGCACGTCCCGGGGCTTTTCCACCACGCAGATCATCGAGGTGTCCCGTTTGGCGCTGGCGCACACCGGACACAGGTCAGCGTCCGTGTAGTTCTGGCAGATGCGGCACCGGTGCAGCCGGGTGTGTGCGCCGCGGATGGCGTCCGCCAGCGCCGCAGCATCCTTATCCGACATACTCAGCACCTGATAGGCCATGCGGGTAGCGCCCTTGCGGCCCACGCCCTGAAACTTGCCGAACTCTTCGATCAGCTTTTCCAGCGGTGCGGCAGTGTAGTCCATGGTATCTCCCCTTCCCGGCTCAGAGACCCGGAATGTTCAGGCCGCCGGTCAGCTTGCCCATCTCGGCTTCGGCGGTCTCGTCCACCTGCTTTACGGTGGCGTTGATGGCAGCAGCCACCATGTCTTCCAGCATCTCGATATCGTCCGGGTCCACGGCCTCGGGCTTGATGGTGATGGACAGCACCTCGTGCTTGCCGTTCATCTTTACGGTCACCATCTCACCGGCGGCGCTGCCGGTGTACTCGGCGGCTTCCAGCTCGGCCTGCTTGCTCTTCATGTCCTCCTGCATCTTCTGAGCCTGACGCATCAGGGCGTTCATATCGGGGCGGCCGTAGCCTGCGGGCATTCTTGCTTTCATAATGGCATTCTCCTTTATTATAAACAATTTTTATCGCTTTTTGCGGGCGGTATCCTCAATGCTGACCTCAAGCCCCAGTTTTTCCAGCGCTAAAAGGGACTGCTCTGCGTTAGAGGCGGTCTTTTCGGCAGCCTTGGGCTCGTAGGGGCCGATGGGCACCGGCACGCCGGATACCTCAGCGATCAGCTTTTTGATCAGCTTCTGGCTGTCCTTGTTCACCCGGATAAAATCCCGGAAGGTCTTGCCGCCGTCGATCAGCACACGGGTGCCGTCAAAGTAAGCCTTGGACTTGCGCAGATACATATACAGCATGGGGTCGATGCCTTCCAGCTTCTGCACGATCTGTCCCCAGTACGGAAAGGGGTTCGTGCCCTGCTGCGCCACGCTGCGGGGCTTGGTCAGCACCGGGTCGGCGGGGTGCTCCTGCGCCGGGGCTGGCGATTCCTCTGCTGCCGGAGCAGGCTGCGCGGGTTCTGCGGGGACGGACTGCTCCGGCTGGCTGACCGGCTCTGACTGCTCCGGTGGCGGTGCCTGCGGGGCAGGCTCGTCCCACGGCAGGGCGGCATCGCTCTGCTGTACCGGCGTTTCCTCTGGCATAGGCGGCAGCTCGTCCGCAGGTGCAGGCGGCGCTTCCGGCGTGGCGGGCGGGGGCGTCTGCTGCACAGCAGGGGCAGGTTCTGCTACTGCTGCCGGGGTCTGTGGTGCAGCAGCTGCGGGAGCAGACTGCACTGGGGCGCTGACAAAGGGCTGCACCGCCGCCGCAAAGGGACGGGGTGCTTCCGGCTGTGCCGTGCGGGCAGGGGCGGGTTGCACCGTTACCGCCTGCATTTGCTGGGGCGGCTCAGACAGGCTGAACAATGCCAGTTCCAGCTCAATGCGCTGGTCGCTGCCGCGGGTCATGTGTTCCAGCGCCGTGCCTAACGTGCGGATGGCGCGGATGGCCTCCCGCTGGCCCATCTCCGGGCCTTTTTGCAGGTACAGCGCCTCTTCCTCCGGCGAAACACCGGACAGCAGCGCCTGCCCGCCGGGCAGTGCCGCCAGCATCAGGGCGCGGTAGTGGGCGATCAATTCCTCGGTCAGGCGTTTTACGTCCACCGACTGCTGCCGCAGCTGTGCCAGCTGTGCCAATGCGGCAGCAGCGTCCTGTGCTTCCAGCGCGTCCGAAATATGGAACAGGTAGCTGCGGTCGGTCACACCCGCCATACGGCGCACCACGTCCGCGTCGATCTTTGCGGTAACGCCGGCGCAGGTGTCCAAAATGGACAGTGCATCGCGCAGCGCACCATCGGCCAAACGGGCGATCAGTTCCGCGCCGTCGGAGGTCAGCTCCAGCTTTTCCTCCCCGGCGATATACTCCACCCGCCGTGCGATATCCTCCGGCCCGATGCGGGTAAAATCGTACCGCTGGCAGCGGGAGAGGATGGTGGCGGGCACTTTTTGTATTTCCGTCGTCGCCAGAATGAAGATGACGTGTGCGGGGGGCTCTTCCAGCGTTTTCAGCAACGCATTAAAGGCCGCTGTGGACAGCATGTGCACCTCGTCGATGATATACACCTTATACTGGCAGGCGCTGGGGGTGTAGGCGGTCTCGTCCCGCAGGTCGCGGATATCGTCCACGCCGTTGTTGGAGGCTGCGTCCATCTCCACCACGTCCAGCAGACTGCCGTTGTCGATGCCTTTGCAGATCTCGCATTCTCCGCAGGGGTCGCCACCCTCCGGGTGCAGACAGTTGACCGCCTTGGCAAAAATTTTTGCGCAGGTGGTCTTGCCGGTGCCGCGCACGCCGGTAAACAGATACGCATGGCCTATACGCCCTGCGGTGATCTGGTTTTTCAGGGCGGTCACGATGGCACGCTGCCCCACCACATCCTCAAACCGCTGGGGTCTCCATTTGCGGTAAAGCGCACGATACATGGCGATCTCTCCCCTTTCCCAGCCTTTGCGACAAAAATAAAAGGACAGCGCACGACGGGGTTTTGTCCCCGCCTTGCGTAACTCGGCATACGGATGCAGGCTTACTGAAACGCACGAACGCACTGCTTAAGGCTGCTTGGTTCCCCACCTGACCTGGTTCACAGCGAGCCCATCGTACAGGACCCGCATCCGTATGCCGAACCACGCAGCAGGCGCTGTCCGACACATCCTTGTGGATGCTAAGATATTGTACCATAAACCCCGCCGGATTGCAAGAGGGGGCAAAACAAAAAGGAGAAGCCCGAAGGCTTCTCCTCGTTTGTGCTAAAATTGTTTAAGACTGGCAAGCGGTGATCAGGCTCATCTTGTAGACTTCGTCTGCGTTGCAGCCGCGGGACAGGTCGTTGATGGGTGCGTTCAGACCCTGCAGGATGGGGCCGTAGGCAGCGTAGCCGCCCAGACGCTGTGCGATCTTATAGCCGATGTTGCCGGCCTCGATGCAGGGGAAGATGAAGGTGTTGGCCTGACCGGCAACCTTGCTGCCCTTGCACTTGACCTGTGCCACCTCGGGAGCAACGGCTGCGTCAAACTGCAGCTCGCCGTCCACAGCCAGCTCGGGATCCATCTCCTGTGCCTTGATGGTAGCATCGTGGCTCAGTGCCACGGTGCCGCCCTTGCCGGAGCCCTTGGTGGAGAAGCTCAGCACAGCCACCTTCGGGTCGATGCCGAACAGCTTTGCGGTGCGGGCAGTCTCCACAGCCACCTCTGCCAGCTTGGAAGCAGCAGAGATCTTGACCTCGCCGGTAGCCTTATCGACGGTATCGGTGTAATCAATGTTGACAGCGCAGTCGCCCATGGCAATGCGCTTCAGACCCTCTTCGCCGCAGTCGCGGTCCAGAATAAAGCAGGAGCTCACCAGATGTGCGCCCTTCTTGGTCTTGACCAGCTGCAGAGCAGGACGGATGGTGTCGGCGGTGGAGTAGGTAGCGCCGCCCAGCAGGCAGTCTGCCTTGCCCATCTTCACCAGCATGGTGCCGAAGTAGTTGGACTTCTTCAGCAGGGCGGTGCACTCCTCAGCGGACTGCTTGCCCTTGCGCAGCTCCACCATGGTGCTGACCATCTCATCGAAACCGGCGTAGTTCTCCGGGTCGATGATCTCGGCAGCGGAAATATCAAAGTTACCGGCGGCGGCAGCAGCCTTGCACTCTGCCTCGTTGCCCACCATAACAACCTTCAGCACGCCTTCGGCCAGCAGCTTGCTTGCGGCCTCCAGAATGCGGGGGTCATTGCCCTCGGTGAACACGATCGTCTTGGGATTTGCCTTCAGCTGTGCTACCAGCGGTGCAAACATATCAGCCATTGTGATTACCTCCGAATTTACTTTCCAAAATTCACACCCCGCGTCTGTTGGACACAAGGATGCCTTTCTTCTTTATTCTAGCACACCGGGCAAAAAGTTCAAGACAAAATTGTGTTTTTGTGCTAATATTTAAGAGAAAACAGATTTCAAATTGTGAATAAAATATCATACTGTTTCAGAAGGAGATCGAACCGCCATGGATTGGGAAACGCTGAAAGCCGACTGCCTTGCCTGCAGCCGCTGTGAGCTGTGCAAGACCCGCACGAATGTGGTGTTCGGGCAGGGCGTGCCGGACGCCGAAGTGCTGTTTGTGGGCGAGGGCCCCGGCCAGAGCGAGGACGAGCAGGGCCTGCCCTTTGTGGGCCGCAGCGGTCAGCTGCTGGACAAGTATCTGTTTGCCATCGACCTGGACCGGGAAAAGAACTGCTACATTGCCAACATCGTCAAGTGCCGCCCGCCCCAGAACCGTGACCCTCTGCCCGCCGAGAGCGAGGCCTGCATGCCCTGGCTGCGGGAGCAGTTCCGCCTGCTGCGGCCCAAGATCGTGGTGTGCCTGGGCCGCATCGCCGCCCAGCGGATGATCCGTTCCGACTTTTCGGTGACCAAGGAGCACGGGCAGTTCATGGAGAAGAACGGCATCCTGTTCATGGGCACCTTCCACCCGGCCGCCCTGCTGCGCGGCCCGCAGAACAAGCCCAATGCCTTTGCCGACTTTGTAGCTCTGCGGGACAAGATCCACGAAGTGTGTGAGCATACCTATGAATGAATCACCCTCTCCGTCTGCTCACTTCGTTCGCATCCACCTCCCCCGAAGGGGGGAGGTTTTGGCAGCGTAACAGCCAGATGGCGAAAAGCTCGCTCTTCGGGAGAGCTGGCATCGCGCAGCGATGACTGAGAGGGTTTCATTTTCATTCACCCCACGCCTCTTTTTTGCATACTTTAAAGCAAAAGCGAGGTGTTTTTTATGCAGCGTGTTTCGTTTGACCGGGTCGATTTCTTTCTGGGGGCCACCACCCCCGCCGGGTTCAAGGGCTATTTTGAGCCGCTGCGCCGGGAGCCCGGCATGCAGATGGTGCTGATCAAAAGCGGGCCGGGCTGCGGCAAGTCCACCCTGATGAAGCAGCTGGCCCGCCGGGCCATCCAGCAGGGTGAACCGGTGGAGTGCATCCACTGCGCCAGCGACCCTGACAGCTTTGACGGCGTGATCTTTGTTCGGCAGCGCCGGGCCATCGTAGATGCCACCGCGCCCCACACCATAGAGCCGGATGCGCCCGGTGCCGACGAGGTAGTGCTGAGCCTGTACCATACCATTCAGGCCGACGCCCTGCGCCCCCATGCTGAAGAGGTCAAGGCGCTGTTTGCCCGCAACGCTGCGCTGCGGGCGCGGGCTGCGCGGTATGTTGCTTCTGCCGGGAGCCTGCTGCTGGACAGCCGCCGGGCCGAGGCCTGCAGCGCCAACTTTGAAAAAGTGCGCCGCTACGTCAAGCGATTGTGTACCCGGCTGCTGCCCCGCACCGAGAACACTGCCCGCGAAGAGCTGCGGCTGCTCTCGGCTGTGACCCCAAAGGGTGAGGTGTTCTACCAGCACACCGCGCAGGCGCTGGCTGACCGGTTCATCGTGTTCCGGGACGAATACGGTGCCGTGTCGCGCCTGCTGCTGGAGCTGATCCGTGCCGAGGCACTGGCCCGGGGCTATCACATCATCACCTGCCCCTGCGCCATGCACCCGGAGGATAAGATCGACCACATCCTGATCCCGGAGCTGCGGCTGGCCTTCCTCACCGACAACCGGTGGCACCCGGTGCAGCTGCCCGGCATGCAGGCCGTGCGGTGCACCCGGTTCCTTGACCGGGAAAATCTGGCGGGCTACCGCGCCCGGCTGCGGTTCAACGAGCGGGCGGCCGCCGAACTGCTGGAGCAGGCCACCGCCCTGATGGCACAGGCCAAGAGCTGCCACGACGAACTGGAGACTTATTACCGTACCACCGTGGACTTCGCCCAGGTGGACGAAGCTGCCGCCCGGTGCGCGGAGCTGTTCGGGCTGGAAGCGCCGTCACCCGACTGCTGAGTTCTTTATGATAAGGGAAGTGAAATCATGTCCGACATCCGTCTGCCCATCCGGCAGCTGGTGGAGTTTCTGCTGCGCAGCGGCAGCATCGACAGCCGGTTTGCCGGTTTTGACCGCGCACTGGAAGGTGCCCGCATCCACCGCAGGCTGCAGAAGGCCGCCGGGGAGGGTTACGCCGCCGAGGTGCCTCTCTGCGCCGATTATACGGTCGACGGCATCCGCTTTACGCTGGAGGGCCGGGCCGACGGCATTTTTACCAATGAAACCGGCGTTGTGACCATTGACGAGATCAAGACCACCGCGGTGCCCGAGGAAGAGATCTGCGAGGACATGAACCCCTGCCACTGGGCGCAGGGCATGGTGTACGGAGCCATCTACAGCGCACAGGAAAGCCTGCCCGCCGTGGATGTGCGGCTGACCTATTATCAGATCGACACCGACCGGATCCTCCGCTTTGTACGGCACTTTTCCCGGCAGGAGCTGGAGCAATTCCTGCACAAACTCCTGCACCGGTATCTGCCCTGGGCACAGCGTCAGCTTGCATGGCAGGAAACCCGCAGCGGCAGCCTGACCGCCATGCGGTTCCCGTTTGAAGCCTACCGCCCCGGGCAGCGGGCACTGGCGGGCGAGGTCTGGCGGGCCTGCACCGCCGCCCCCTCCAAAAAAGGCACACGGCTGTTCTGTCAAGCCCCCACCGGCATCGGCAAGACCATGAGTGCGCTCTTCCCTGCCCTGAAAGCCATGGGGAGCGGCTGCGGGGAGAAGCTGTTTTACCTCACCGCCCGCAACACCACACAGGCCGCCGCCGAGGACGCCATTGCCCGCCTGCGGGCCGTACAGCCCGACCTTGCCCTGCGCAGTGTGACCCTGACCGCCAAGGAAAAAGCCTGCCTGCACCCGGACGCCGAGGGCCATCCGGTCTGCCTGCCGGAGGTGTGCCCCTATGCAAACGGCTACTACGACCGCATCAAAAATGCGCTGGCCGCACTGCTGGACGGCAGCGGCCAATTCAGCCGTGCCGCGCTGGCCGACACCGCCCGACAGTTCACCGTATGCCCCTTTGAGCTGGGGCTGGACCTGAGCGAATGGTGCGATGTTGTAATCGGGGACTACAACTATTTGTTTGACCCGGTGGTGCACCTGAAGCGTTTCTTCGACACCTCCGGCGACTGGCTGTTCCTGATCGACGAGGCACACAATCTGCCCGATCGCGCCCGCACCATGTACTCGGCCCGCTTCTGTAAGAGCAGCCTGACCGACGCAAAACGCACGCTTGGCAAGGGCAAAAGTGCCCTGAAAACCGCCCTGACCAAGGCCGACAAGGCCATGCGGGAGGCGCGGCAGGCCTGTGTGCGTCTGGCACCCCGCAGGCACGCGGAGGACGCCCCCGGCGAACCGGCCCAGACCAGCCTTCTGCCGGAACCGGATGCCCCGGCGTTTGCCCTGCCGGAGCCGTCGTATGCGCAGGACGGCACGGTGTTTTTGCAGGAGCTGCCCGCCGCACTGCTGACACCCCTGCGGGCGGTGCAGGCCCCTTTGCAGGCCTGGCTGGAAGACAACCCGGAAGCCGACGCCCACCCGCAGATGCTGGAGCTTTATTTTGCGGTACAGGATCTGGTGCGGGCTGCCGAACGGTACGACAGCCACTTTGTGACCCAGCTCACCGCCCGCGGCAGCGAGCTGGAATTGCAGCTGCTCTGTCTGGACCCGGCCCCCTTTGTGGATGCCAGCCTTTCCACCGGGCGCAGTGCCACGCTGTTCAGCGCCACCCTCACCCCGCCCGCCTACTACCGCAGCGTGCTGGGCTGTGCCGACGCCCGGGCTGTGGCGCTGGAAAGCCCGTTTCCCGCCGGGAACCTGGGGCTGTTCTGCCTGCCAGGCATCTCCACCCGCTACCGTGACCGGGAGCGCAGCGTACAGAGCGTGTCGGATGCACTGGCCCGGCTGGCGCAGAGCCGAGTGGGCAACTATCTGGCGTTCTTTCCCAGTTACGCCTATCTGCGGCAGGTGCAGGAAGATTTTGCCGCCCGCTATCCGGGTATTTCCACCCTTGTGCAGGAAAGCGGGCTGGACGATGCCGCCCGCGCTGCTTTTCTGGCACGATTTGAGCCAGATCCTGCCCATACCCTGCTGGGCTTTGCAGTCATGGGCGGCATCTTTGGCGAGGGCGTAGACCTTGCCGGCGACCGGCTCATCGGCTGTGCCATCGTGGGCGTGGGGCTGCCGCAGGTGAACCCCCGGCAGGAGATGCTGCGCCGCTACTACGACGCCCAGAACGGGGCCGGGTTCGATTACGCCTACCGCTATCCCGGCATGAACAAGGTCCTGCAGGCCGCCGGACGGGTCATCCGCACCCCGGAGGACAAGGGCGTGGTTCTGCTGCTGGATGACCGCTTTGCAAAGCCGGACTATCAGCGGCTGTTCCCGCTCCACTGGAAGCACCTGCAGTATCTGCCCGGCCCCGCCGCACTGGAAACCGCGCTGGCCGATTTCTGGAGCAGTAAGCCCGAATAAACGCAACCCCCGCCCACGGACCGGACTCTTCTGTCCTTCTGTGGGCGGGAGTGTCGTTTGAGTGCAGAAAACTTTTGCGCCGCTGCGTTGGTTGCCAAAAAAGTGCAACTTTTTTCAAAAACAGGCTTGACAAGCACCGCATTTGCGGGTATAATAGCACACGTTGAGCGGTTCACACCGCAAAACACGAACCAAATGATGGGGATTTGCATAGTGGTAGTGCGGTAGACTCTGACTCTACTTGTGGGAGTTCGATTCTCTCATCCCCAACCAGAACAAAGCCATCCGATGAACAATCGGGTGGTTTTTCTGTTTTGTTTTCTGCCGATTTCACGCAGTGAACACACCGCACTGCACCAAAGGTCTTTGGGCAAATCAAACACCCGCACCGCATTTCCTTTTCTTGGGAGATGCAGTGCGGGTGCTTTTTTCGTTTGTCAGCCAGCGGACTGAATCATCTTACAGGATGCTGATGCGGCCTGCACCGTAGGGATTCTCGTAGTCCAGCAGGTAGCCGGGATACTCTGCCAGCACACTGTTGGCGCTGGAAAGGTGCGGCAGACCCTCTGCGTCCACACCGCCAAAGGTCATGGCGTAGGTGGACATGACAAGGTAATCTTCCGACACATAGTCCTTGATGAGCTCAGCACCGTCAAACATGGCAAAGCCGTCGCCCAGATTGCGCAGGGTGTAGTTCATACCGGCCAGCGCGTAGGTTTTGTTCTCGTCCAGCGGCACATAAGTACCGTTCGCGCGGTCGTAGATCTTCACGTTCTGCACACGAGGCGTGCCGGTAGCACTGCCGATCCAGACGTTCTTGTCGTCGGTCTGCACGGTGTTGGGGATGTCGGTGTGGATCTCATAGGTCGCACCGGCCACCTGCAGGAAGCCGCCATTCTCCTTGCCCTCTGCACCGGCAAAGCGGGCTGCAAACTCCAGTGCGTCCTGGATCTGCTTGCCGGTCACCGACATCAGGCAGGCCACGTTGCCAAAGGGGCTGACCTGCTTGCAGGTCTTGAAGGTCCAGTACCCGGCGTCCTCGTCCGAGCGGATGCCGCCGCCGTTCATGATGGCGATGTCACAGTGCAGCTGCTCCACCTCATTGAAGTAGGTGTAGATGCCGTCGGCCACAAAGTCGCCCAAGTTGGTCTCGCCGGAGCGGATGCGGCGTTTGCCGGTAGCAGGGTCGGTGATGTAAAACTTGGTATCGGCCACGGCGATCTTCTCGCCCAGCATCTCGTCCACGGAGCTGACCCATGCGGCCTGCTCTGCTGCCACAGCAGGATCCTCCTGGTCGTAGGTGGACACCAGCCGGGTGGAGATGGTGCCGTCCGGGGCAATGGTCATCTCGCCCACGTTGGCAAAGTAGGAGCCGGTCTGGGTCAGGGTGACCATTCTGCCGGAAGCGTCCGCCACCTGCTTATTCTCCATCACCGTGTGGGAGTGGCCGTCGATGAAGGCATCAAAACCAGTGGTGTGGGCAATGACCTCCTCGCTGGTCCAGGGAGAGGACGAGGGGTCCACGCCCAAGTGGCCCAAGCCGATGATCACATCGGCCAGGCACTTCGCCTTGTCAACGGCCTTCTGCACGGCGCTGTAGAGCTTCTGGCCGTCCTCGCCGCCCAGGATGTCGTAGATGTACTTGGTCTGGGCCTTGTTCATGAAGTAGGCCGGGGTGGACTTGGTAAACGTCTCGGGCGTGGTGATGCCCACAAAGGCAATGCGCACACCACCGCGCACGAACACCTTGATTTCCGGCAGCACCCGCAGATTGGTGCGCAGGTCCACCCAGTTGCAGGACAGGTACGGGAAGTCGGCATCCCGCATGAGCTCTTTGGCACGGTCCATGCCGTAGTCGAACTCATGGTTGCCGGGGGTGGCAACATCGTAACCGGCGGCGTTCATCAACTCAATGATGGAAGCGCCCTGGTCCATGGAGCCGTAAGCCGTGCCCTGCACATGGTCACCGGCGTCCACCAGCAGGACCTTTTTGCCTGCGTCCTGATAGCTCTGCTTCAGGGCGGCAATGGCCGCATAGGTGAGCTCCGGGGCCTGCTTGTCGATGTAAGTGTGCACGTCGTTGGTGTACAGGATGGTGACCTCGGATTTTTCACCGGTCCAGCAGGCAGACGCAGCCGGGGCCCCGACGGCCATGGCGGCGGCAGCGGTGGTGACACCGGCGGCCTTCAGGAAATTGCGGCGGGAGATAAGATGTTTCACGGGAAAACGACCTCCTCTTTTTCTGGCATTTGATGGGGCAGGCTCTCCCCTGCCCCTGACTGGTTCAAGCATAACACAGAACCGCGCCAAGAGCAAGACAAAACATGCCGTTTTGTTCAATTTTCTTTCACATATCAGCCGTTTTTCTTGCATTGTGCATCATCGCCGTACAAAAAAGAGAACGCCCCTGCAGCTGTCCCAGCATGCAGGGGCGTTCCCATCCGTTTAAAAAGGCCGGAGAAAGGGGGCCTTAAATGGCGTTGTATTCCTTGAGGATCTTCTCAAGGTCGGTGCCCTCGATCTTCTTCAGAGCTTCCTTCAGGGCCAGACGCGGGATGAGCGGCAGGTCCATGTCGGTGATCTTCTTGCCGTCACGCAGCTTGACCGTTGCATTCAGCAGGTCACGCACGTCGTAGGTGCTGCCCCAAACCTCGGGCACACCGCGGTCCACGTTCAGCAGGGTGTACACGGCCTCCATACCGGTGCGCATGGAGTACTCGGTGGTGAAAATGGTATCGCGCTTGGTCTCCGCAAACTGGCCCAGGAAGGCAAAGTTCACAGCGCCCTCCGGCACGATGTCGGGGCGGTCGCCCATGGCACGGGGCATGAAGAAAGCGTCAATATAGGGCATCATCACCGGCACGGTGTTGGCGCTGTGCTCTGCCAGCTCTTCGATCTGGTCGGTGGGCACGCCGATGTGGTACAGCCACTCCATGCAGATCTCCTTGCCGGTGCAGTCGCGCATGGGCTTTTTGACATAATCGCCGGGCTTGTCGCTGAACAGGCCGTAGACCCAGACACACAGCTGATCCTTGGGTTGATCGCGGAACTGCTGCTGACGGTTCAGCGTCCAGCTGAGCAGCCAGCTGGAGTCCTTGACCGTAACGATGCCGCCGGTGACGGTGTGACCGCTGAAGGGATCGCGCTTGCAGATCTTCTGGATATACTGCGGGATCTTGTCATCCAGGGTGGTGATGGTGGCGCTCTCCCAGTTGGACAGCTCCGGATCCGAGCAGAACTTTTCGGGGTGGCCGAAGGACGGGTCCTGTGCGGCGATCTTCTTCCACAGATCCCAGCCGTTGCCCGGCTTGATGGTGGGGTCGAAACCGGCTGCCTTGTCCTGGGCACCCACGGTGCAGCTCTCGACGCAGCCGCCATTGGTGATGAACAGCAGATCGTTCTCGGTCAGGTCGATGTTGGACACCTCGCCTGCGTGCTCCACGGTGACCGAGCTTGCCATCTTGCGGCTGCCCTGAATGTCGAACTTGACGTCCGTGACCTTGGTGTCGTAGTGGAACTGCACGCCAAAGCCCTTCAGGTACTCGATCATGGGCAGGATGATGGACTCATACTGGTTGTAGCGGGTGAAGCGCAGGGCGGTAAAGTCCGGCAGGCCGCCGATGTGGTGGATATAGCGCTTGATATACAGCTTCATTTCCAGTGCACTGTGCCAGTTCTCAAAGGCGAACATGGTGCGCCAGTACAGCCAGAAGTTGGAATTCAGCACCTCATCGTCAAAGAAGTCGGTGATCTTCTTGTCCTGCAGCTGCTCGTCCGGGGTGAAGAACAGTTTCATGATCTCCATAGCACCCTTGTCGGACAGGCCGAACTTGCCGTCGGTGTGGGCGTCCTTGCCCTGCTCCACAGTAGCACGGCAAAGGGAGAAGTTGGGGTCCTCCTTGTTCAGCCAGTAATACTCATCCAGCACGCTGGCACCCTCGGTCTCCAGCGAAGGGATGGAGTGCAGCAGGTCCCACATGACCTCAAAATGGTTGTCCATCTCACGGCCGCCGCGCATGACGTAGCCGATGCTGTACTTGTAGCCGTCGCAGGCACCGCCGGGCAGGGCCTCCTTCTCGAACACATGGACATGCTCGCCCTTCATCTGGCCGTCACGCACCAGATAGCAGGCTGCGGTCAGGGCTGCCAGGCCGGAACCGACGATATATGCGGATTTATGATCAACGCCCTCCGGCTTTTTGGGACGTGCAAATGCTTCGTAGTTGCCACTGGAATAGTACATGGAAAAGCCTCCTTGCTTCGCTGTTTTTCTTCCTTACAGCAGTTCAATGCTGCTCTCTATGGCAACAGTATACCCTGCCTTGGCCCGCAGAACAACAAACAAACTCTGCCCCATGTATAAAATTTAGACAACTGTCCCGTTTTGTTGGAAATGCGTACAAATTGTGACAAAAAAGCGGAATGACCGCTGTCATTCCGCTTTTGCAGGCGTTTGTTTTATTTTGCGGTGGGCTGGGCCACCTCAAAGTCAATCTTGCCCAGATTGACGTCGGAACGCACGATGGTGATCATCATGGTATCGCCCAGGCTCCAGTTCCTGCCGGAGACGGGGTCGGACAGGCGCACGCCCTCGGTGAGCATCGTGCCGGAGGGGGTCAGGCTGGAAGCCGGTACAAAGCCCTCCACGCCGTTCTCCAGTTCAATGAACAGGCCGCGCTGGGTCACGCCGGAAATGCGGCCCTCGTAGCTCTCGCCCAGATGGCGGCGGGCATACTCGGCCTTGTAGCAGTCCTCGGCCTTGCGCTCGATCTGCATGGCGATGACCTCGCGCTCGCTGGCCTGCTTGCTGGCCCGCTCCGCAAAATCGGTGTATCGCAGGATCATGGTGTCCTTGTCGGTGCCCTTGAGCTGCGCGGTCATGATGCGGTGGATGGCCAGGTCCGGATAGCGGCGGATGGGGCTGGTAAAGTGGGCATAGTCCTGCAGCACCAGACCGTAGTGACCCTTGGGCTTTTCCTCGTACAGAGCCTTGGACATGCAGCGCAGCATACCGGTGTTGATGATCTGCTCATACGGGCCGCCGCGCACGCCCTCCAGAATGGCGCTCAGCTCCTTGGGAGTGGGCACCTCCTTGGCAAAGTGGTCGTTGATGCCGCAGGCCTGCAGCAGAGCATGCAGACGCTCCAGCTTTTCGGCGTTGGGCTCCTCGTGCACGCGGTACACAAAGGGGATCTGCTTGACCCGGGCAAAGTGGGCGGCGCACTGGTTGGCCAGCAACATGAACTCCTCGATCATGGCTTCGCTCTCGCCGGAGGTGCGTTTTTTCACGTCGATGCAGTGGCCATTCTCGTCGAGGATCAGCTTGACTTCACCGCTCTCGATGTCCATGCATCCGCGCTCCTTGCGCAGGCGGGCACGGTGGCCGTACAGCTCCTTCATGGCGGGCAGCTGGCTGAGCACTTCATGGTACTTGCCCTTCAGCTCGTCGTCAGCACTGCCGGCCAGCAAGGCGTTGATCTCGGAGTAAACACCCTTGACGCGGCTGCGGATGACCGACTTGACAAAGCGGTAATCGATCAGGTTGCCATCCTTATCCAGATGCATCAGGCAGGAGAAGGCCAGACGCAGCACGCCCTCATTCAGGCTGCAGATGCCGTTGGAAAGCTGCTTGGGCAGCATGGGCACCACCTGATCGGCATAGTAGACGCTGGTTGCGCGGTTAAACGCTTCGTTGTCCAGTTCGCTGCCGGGCTTGACATAGTTGGAAACATCTGCAATGTGGACACCCAGCTCAAAGCCGCCCTCCGGGGTCTTGGTCAGGCTGATGGCATCATCGATGTCCTTGGTCTCAGCACTGTCAATGGTGAAGATGGGCAGGGCGCGCAGATCCATGCGGCCCTCGGTGTCCTTTTCAGAGACCTCAGCGTTCTCCAGCTTCTTGGCTTCCTCACGAACCTTATCCGGGAAGCGGCTGCGGATATCCTGCGCATAGAGCAGGGCCTTTGCGCAGCGCTTTGCTTCGTCCGAGCTGCCAAACCGCATGGCAACGCCCACGCGGTGATCTTCCTGCCGATTGCCGCGCTGCAGGATCTCCACGGCCACCTTGTCGCCGTCCTTTGCACCGCCCTCGCAATCACGCATCATCTGCATGGAGATGGCCGGGCAGTCGTCCGGCACGAACTTCAGGCGGCCATCAATGCGGCGGGCAGTGCCCACCAGATCGTTCTTTTCTTCCAGAATGGCCAGGATCTCGCCTTCATCGCTGCCCTCCACACGGGGGTGCTCAAACTTTTCCACAAGCACCATGTCGCCGGGCATGGCACCGCGGGTAAAACGGCCCGGGATAAAGATATCGCTGGTGCCGTCCTCCAGCATGACAAAGGCAAAATTCTTGCCCAGTTTTACCACCTTGCACAGCAGAGCCTTGTCTGCACGGCCGGAGCGCACCGTAAAGAACACGCCCTGACGCTGGCAGATGACCGCCTCGTGCACCAGCTGATCCACAGCCTCCATCACCTTGCGGTCCGAGCCGCGGTCCCCGCCGAATTTGGATTTGAGGTCTTTGACGGTGCACGGCTGATTCTGGATCGCGTGCTCAATTTTATCGCGCATTGCCATAATATTTTTTCTCCTTGCTCTTCCATGGCCGCAGCCTCCAACGTGCCGCAGCGCTGCCAATCGTGGGCCAGCTGCCCCACCCTGCCCAGCGGCCAGACTGCCGCCGACATCCTATCATAACACAGAAAAACAGCCCCGTCCTTTACACGGGGCTGCACGAACCTTGTCAACCTGCCAGACGGCCTGCAAACAGACATGCCAGAATGGCAACCACAAAGAAAACAATGCCTGCAATGCGGGTGGTCTTGGCCAGCATCTGATCAGCCGGGGTCAAACGGGCATTGTTTGCGCCGCCCATACTGCCGTTGATGGCACCGGAAAGGCCCTGACCGTGGGTGTGCTGCATGAGAGTGAGGAAAACGATGACGAGCGAAGCGATCAGCAGGATCACACCGCCAACAATTTCGATAACAGACATGGATTGAAACGCTCCTTTATTTTAATTCAACAAAAACTACGCAGAAATACAAATATATAGTAGCATAACAAGCGCAAAAAAGCAAGCAGAAACCGTGCATTTTTATGCCAGAAGGTCCAGCATTGCGCACAGCCGGGCAAAGATGGCAGCGCTGGAATGTTCCGTGCTCACCTGCCCGTCCTGCAGCACCACAATGGTGTAGCGCGGCTGCTGCGCCGGGTAAAACCCTGCGAACCACAAGTTTTTGCGTTCCGTGCCATCCGGTGTGAACTGCCCGGTCTGCGCGGTACCGGTCTTTCCGCCAGCCCCTTCTTCCAGCCAGGCAGCATCCTGTGCGGTGCCCTCTTCCACCACCTGCTGCAGCATTTTACGCAGGAACGCTGCATTTTCCGCACTCATCACCCGCCTTGACTGCGGATGTGCAAGCGTTTCCAGCGGCGTACCGTCAGTTTCATCCACCGAGCCACACACGAAGAAAGGCGTGCGGTACACCCCGCCGGAAGCAATGGTGTTCATCATGGCGGCGATCTGTACCGGTGATGCCAGCAGACCGCCCTGCCCAAAGCTGAAATTTGCCAGCTGGCCGCTCTGGGCAAGCTCCCCGGCAGACGGCAGCTTTCCGGCATCGGCGTGCAGCGCACCTGCCACCGGCACCTCCTGCCCGAAGCCAAGCTGCCGAGACATCTGCAAAAGCGTCTCTGCCCCCAGCTGCTGCCCCAGCCGGATAAAATAGCCGTTGCAGCTTTTTTCCAGAGCCGCAGTCATGTCCACCGTTCCGTGCGGAACACCGCCTGCGCAGCGGAAGATCTGTCCATCCACCACCACAGCACCGGTGCATTCGTACTCCGGCAGGATGCCCTGCTCCAGCGCTGCCGCAGCCAGCACCGGCTTGAACACTGAACCCACAGCATAGCTTTCCAGTGCGCGGTTCAGGAACGGACTGTCCGGTGCATCCAGACTTGCGGCAAGGTCATCCGGGTCATAGCCCGGTACGCTGACGCTGGCGCGAACCGCAGCAGTGGCCGTGTCCAGAACCAGAATGCAGCCGCTGGTCATGGTGTCTGCGGCCACCGCTTCGGCGGCACGCTGCACCGGGCGGGAGATCGTCAGCTGCACGCCCACCGCACTGCTGTCCTGCCGGGTGAGCTGCGGTGTTTCCCCGGCCCTCAGCCGTCCTTGTGCTGTGACCGCGCACACCAGCGTGTCATGCTCCTTTGTCCCGGCCAGCTGGCTGTCCAGCGCCTTTTCCAGCCCGGCAGTGCCGCGGCCTTCTGCATCCAGATAGCCGATCAGATGCTGGCACAGCGGAACTTCTGCGCAGCGCCGTGCCGTTGCAAAGCAGCGTATGCCGCGCCCGGAAAGGTCGCGGTCCACTTCCAGCAGAAACGGTGCGGAGCGGTTGCGGTTCCGGTACAAAAGTGCCTGCCCGGCACTGTCCGTAAATGCATACAGGCGTGTGTAGTTGTTTTCGCCCGGGAAGCAGAGGGCAAGATACCGCGTTTCCAGCCCGGTGAGAAGCAGGCCGCTGTGGTCGTAGAAGCTGCCCCGCCGGGCAGGCAGCGAGAGCCGGACCGTGCTCTGCGCTTCGGCCCGGGCAGCATAGGTATGGTTCTCTGCCAGAAAATACAGGCGGCACAAAACTACCGCAAACCCCAGCAGAACAGCTGCATACAACGCCAATACCCGTTTGCCGGACATCTGCTCACCCCTTTTTGATAGAGTGGGCTGCATCTGTGGTTTCTATACAAAAAGAGACGGAGTCTCCGAAGAGATCCCGTCTCCATAAGGTACTTATTGAGTAAGCAATTCCGCTTCATACGTCGAAAATCACAGGTTGCCGGCGATCTGTTCAAAGGCTCTTTCAACCGATTCAAAGCTGCTGTGCGTGTAGACATCCAACGTCACACTGGCATTGGAGTGTCCCATCAGGTATTGCAGGCTTTTTACATCCAGCCCGGCCTGCTGAACATTGGTGCAGAAGGTGTGTCGCAGCACATGAGGTGTAATGCGCGGAACAGGTTTGCCGTACGCCTTCTCAAACTTTCCCTGCACGCCACGCATATAGTTTTCCAAGTGCATTGCCACCTTCGGCATCCCGGACTTGTCCAGAAAGAGAAATCCGCTACAGCCATCCACCAGCGCTTCCACTTTCGTGGACGCTCTGGCTTTTACTACACGCCGCAACGCTGCACAAACGGTATCTGTCATGGGAACATTGCGGATACCGCTTTTTGTTTTCGGCGGTGTGACAAAGTAGGGCTTTTCAGCCGTCCGGCAAAGCTGCCGCCGGACATGGATACAGTGCCGTTCAAAGTCGATATCTGCTCGTGTCAGGCCATACAACTCACTCACACGCAAGCCGGTTCCCATAAGAATGACGATATCATCATAATAGTTGCCGCCATAGTCCTGAACGAATTGCAGACATTTCTCCTGCTGTTCTCTGGTCAGGGCATTGCGCACATAAGCGTCCTTCGGCACAACGTCCGACAGCTTGAACTTAAATGGATTCTTGCGGATGATGTCATCCTCTACCGCCATCTCAAACGCCGGTCTGACAACGCTTTGCAGGATTCCTATGGTGTTTTGCTTGAAACCGCTGTCATGCAGAAACACGAACCAGCCTTTCGCATCGGACAATTTTACCGTTTTGATGGCTTTTTGCCCGAAAGGGTCAGCATGAATCCGCTTGACCGCTGTGTTGTACGACCGAAGTGAATTGGGTTTCAACCCACGCTTCAGGTTCATATAGCGGTCAACCAGATCAGCCACCGTCATCTCTCCGGCGGCGTAGTCGATGCCGTCTGCCAGATCGCGCCACAGTTCTTCCTCTTTTTTCCGCAGCTCTGTCAGGGATTTAGCGTAAATACAACGCCGTTTCTTGTGGATATCGGTATAACGATAGTCGTAGGTGCCGTTTGCTCTCTGGCTTTCGCCATCCTTCAAAACACGGCCCTTGCTATCTTTGCGCTTTTCAGGCATTTAGAAGCTCCTTTCTGTGAAAAGCGCATATAGGGGTTAATTTTAGTATACCATACCGACCATGCGATTTCCACCGATATCGTACAGAAAAGACGTTGCACAGTTCTCAAATAGAATACGTCATCTGAGAAGGTTGCCGCCAGATTGTCCGGGTCTTGTGGAGCGAGAGCCGAACGGAAACCGTGAAAGCAGTCCCAGTAGATGTTGCCTTTAGCTCGTTCCGGGTCAATGTGCTCGCTGTTGGAAAGGTTGAAACTGCGGTCATTGTGCTTGGGGTTATAGGTGCCGTGGGTTCCGGCTCGTCCGTTGTGTCGCGTTAATTTCAGATAGACATCCCTCTTTTCCTGTATTTTTTGTGTACGGCCACTCGTGCGATCAAATCACAGAAGTGATACAATTCTTCTAAGCAACGGGTCTCGCATTTCAAGACCGTGTCTTGAAATCTTCTCTCGGTTCTGGCCAACCTGCTGGCCGGGTTTTGCGCGGCCCTCTACGCCGAGGTGCTTGCCCGTTGCCGCAACGCCCCCTCTACCCCGTTTTTCATCACCGCGGCCATCCCCCTCATCCCCGGCAGCACCCTGTATTACTGCATGAACGCCGTCGTCTCCAACGACCTGCCCGCCGCCGAGCATTTTGGGGAGCAGACCTTTCTGGCGGCGCTGGGCATTGCGGGCGGCATGGCCATCGCATGGTGTCTGGCCGATTTAAGCCGGAAGCTCCGGGGGCGGCTGTAAAGCGCGTGCTGCGCCGCGCCCCGGCTGCTTGACAAGCTGATTTTTTCTGGATACAATACAAAGAAAAAACCTCGGAGACGCTCCGGGAAAGGAACATTTGGATGAGATCGAACACGAAACAGGCCCTGCTGGTGACGGTGGTGGGCGTGACGCTTTTTGTGGCGCTGCTGCGGCTTTCGGACGTTTTGGCCTTTGCCGCGCAGCTGGTGGATCTGGTGCTGCCCATTTTGGCGGGCGGCATTCTGGCGTTGTTCCTCAGCGTGCCCATGGCCGGGCTGGAAAAGCGGCTGGGGCGGCTGTTTGCCAAAGCGAGAAAGCAGCCCTCGGGCAAGGCGCTCCACCTGCTGAGCTTTCTGCTCACCCTGCTGGGGGTGGTGCTGGTGCTGGTGCTGGCCCTGACGCTGCTGATCCCGGAGCTGGTGCAGTCCTTCCACAGCCTGTATCTGCAAATTGAAGCCAACATCCCCCGCTGGACGGCCTACCTCCACGCCCAGGACCCCGACATGGGCTGGCTGATGAGCCGGTTGGAGGGCATCGACTGGGAGCAGCTGCTGCACAAGGTGACCTCCGGCCTCGACACGGTGCTGGTGAACGCGGCGGGGGCCGTTTCCGCCACGGTGAATCTTGTGGTGACGGCCTCCTTTGCGCTGATCATCTCCGTCTACCTCTCGCTGGGGGCACAGAGCCTGGGCCACCAGGCCCGCACCCTGGTGCGCGCCTACCTCAAGCCCGGCCACGCCGCCTGGGTGCTGAAGTTCTGCCGCCTGTTCCGCCAGTCCTTCGCCAACTTCCTCACGGGCCAGTGCAGCGAGGCGGTGATCCTCGGCATGCTTATGAGCCTCGCATTCTCCCTCTTCCGCATTCCCTACGGCAGCCTGGTGGGGATGCTCACCGCCATCTGCGCCATCATCCCCTATGTGGGGGCGCTGCTCTCCTGCGTCATCAGCGTGTTTCTGGTGCTGCTGGTGGACCCCCTGCTGGCGGTGCGCGCTTTGCTGGTCTACCTTGCGGTGCAGTTCATCGAGAACCAGTTCATCTACCCCCGGGTGGTGGGCAAATCGGTGGGGCTTTCGCCCCTGTACACCCTTGTGGCAGCCATGATCGGCGGCAAGCTCTTCGGCATCCTCGGCATCCTCTTCTTCATCCCGCTGACGGCGGTGGTGCTGGAGCTGGTGAAGGAAGACGTCTGCCGCCGCCTGCGCACCAAAGAGACGCTGCAATAAATAAATAAATAAATAAACAAACAGCGGCCCCGCAGACCTTTTTCAAAGTCTGCGGGGCCTTGTGCTGTGGGGCTATTTTACCTGCACGGTCATGGTTCGGTCACTGCCCGGTAGCCGCGGATGACGCGCCACTTGGCAACGCCCTTGTCCGGCTTAAAGCTGCCGTCGGCGCGGGCTTTCAGGTAGCCCTGCTCGATGGCCCACTGGGCGGCTTGGGCCAGCTCCGGGTCGGCTACGTCCGCAAAGGCGGGCAGAGTGGCCGGGGCCGGGCGGCCTGCGGTGTTCCAGAGGAACATTGCCAGCTCGGCGCGGGTATGGGGCACGGCCACCCCTGCAGGCAGGAGCTGGTCAAGGATGAGCTCCGTGCCCACCTGATAGGCCACGACGCCCGCCACGCCCACGACTGCGACGCCCACCAGAAGGGTGCCGAAGCCGTCTCCGCCGTCTGGGCTGCCCTCGCCGCTCTCGGCGGTGCGCCAATGGCCATAGAAGGTCACGTCCCGGTCGAGGTTGCCCACATGGTCCGCGCCCGGGCCCATGTAGTAGGGGCTATCCTCCAAGCGGGTGCCGTCTTCGAGGAACCAGCCCTCAAAGAGGCGGGCTTCCTCCTCGCTGCCGATGATCGCACCGGGGATCTGCATCGACGGCTCCGCTTTGTCCCCCGGGCGGACGACCCAGTAGGCCGTATAGTCTGTGGGGGCCTGCTCCGGCCGGGCGATCTTCGCCTTCTTGCTCTCGTTTACTTTGCCTTCCACCAGAGCGAGGCCGTCCAACGTTCCGAACTGGTAGATGGTTCCTTCCGGGCAGGTTTTCTTTCCGGCAAGCAAGTCCTCTATGGTTCGGTTGCGCTCGGTATGACGAATCTTTGCATTGCGAGCATTCTGGTTCTCCACAAAGTGAGAGTAGTGGATTTCATAGAACATCTTCTCCACATCGCTGAATGCGGTAGTCTGTTTATCCTTGTCGGATGCAGAACGGATACCATGATAGCAGTCCCAGTAGATGTTACCTTTAGCTCGTTCCGGGTCAATGTGCTCGCTGTTGGAAAGACTGAAACTGCGGTCATTGTGCTTGGGGTTGTAAGTGCCGTGTGCTCCGGCTCGTCCGTTGTGTCGTGTCAGTTTCAGATAGACATCCCTCCGTTTCAACAGCTTGGCGGGGAGAACGCAGCAGCGAAGCTGCTGGATCTGCCGCCGTTTTGCGCCAGATAATACCCAGTAGGATATGACGCACAGCATCATATCACTGGGGCAAAGGACTACGTCCTCTGCACTCCTGCTCCGGGCAAGCTGTCTCGAATGGACAGCTCGTCCGGTTTTTCAGAGGGTCATTTTGACCCTCTGATTCCGTTACGGGTAAAATCAAGTGCCGGGTGGCGGCACCTGATTTTCAACGACCTTGAGGCGTTACAGGTAGAATCAGGTGGTCATTTTGGCCAACTGATTTTTACGGAGTGGGCGTACCGTATTACAGGTAAAACCGAAGTTCTCAAAATGATAACTCCGGTGGCTTCGTTACGGCTAAAATCAAGTTACGGAAAGCGTAACTTGATTTTAGATGACAGTCCAAATTCCCATTGTGGGGGATTGGGGAGTGAGCGATTAGGCGTTACGGTAAAGTGGTACTTTCCGAAATGGGAAGCACCACTTTACAGGATTGAAGCAGCATTCGCTTTACGCTGGCGGTAGTCTTTCTGCCGACAGGCATTGCTGCAATATCTGGCATCTGCCCGGATCGGCAAGAACTGCTCCCCACAGCAAGCGCAGGTGTAGGTTCCACGTTCAGCACGCTTTTTAAGGCTTTTCCGCAGATTCAGCATCTTGTGACCGCAGATTTGGAAACTGCAATATTTGCGGTTTCGGGTCTGGGTGTAGAGGACCTTGCGGCAGTATTCACACTGGATTCTGCGCACACTGGGGTCGCCATCAATGAAATATTCCATTAAGGTGTCCTGATTTTCGCGTTCCCATTGTTCTGTTGTCATAGGCATTCTCCTTTGGCTGTTACGGATATATGGTGGTTATCAAAATGGTAACCACCACTTTTACACAATAAAGCGTTACAATTATTTGGTTGATGGTCAAAATGACCACCAACTAAGCTTTCTCCGTTATGGCTGAGTGGTAAGTGGACATTTTGTCCATTTACCACTTCCAAGTGGTGAGTTACGTTTTTCGTAACCCACCATAGAACAACCATGTTACAGTAATCAGGTAGATACTGAAAAGCAGTATTCACCAGATTTCACCGTGACTCGACAAAATGTCAAGTCGAGGTCAACCGTAACACGAGCGGAATCAATGTGGACAATTTGTCTACATTGATTTAGGTTGCGGCAATTCACCTCATGTGGTCAAAATGTCCACATGAGGTGAGCCGTAACGCATAAGGTTTTTCTGGTGAATGACGCTTTGTGTCATTCACCATATCAACTGGCCATTTTGACCAGTTGATATTGGGTGTGCCGTTCTCCCTGCATGGATTTCCTGCCCCCTTCCGGCGGCGTTTTCCGGCTCTC
>OLVY01000707.1_pt1 | contig 23934 bp, 20 predicted proteins | sample 1674261 | NCBI WGS metagenome assembly OLVY01 (sample SAMEA103958155, study PRJEB25191) | human gut metagenome | biome: human-associated habitat [ENVO:00009003]; feature: intestine environment [ENVO:2100002]; material: feces | place: Germany | collected 2013/2015
CCGGCGGAGAAGTTAAAAGTACGACCGTATTTCATTTCGTTTTCCTCCTCAATTTCAATAAGTAGGGCTTACAAATTTTGCTCGTACTCATAGTATACGGCATATTTCCGCAAGAATCAACCGTGAAAATAAAAAAATCCAAAATTTGTATGGCTTGCTGACAAAATGTCAGTTTTCTCGTGCAAACCGCCTACCGGCGGCGGTTGACAAGGGGGTCAAGAGGGTGTTAAAATGGCGGAAGCCGACAAAAACGCCGCCCGGAACGGGCGGCGTGGGGGTCACATGGCTTTCTTCAATTTCTGGATATCGTCATTCATCTGGCGAACAACGGATTTGAGAAATTTGACCTCGTCCTCCAGATCGTCCACGCGGGAGCGAGGGGCGAGCTGTTCCATCATGATCTGCTGGTTTTCGTACAGCAGGTTGAACTTGGGATCGAAATAGGATTCCATCATGACCTTCATGCGGTTTTCGGATTCTTCAATCTTTCCGGTCATCCGCTGCTCGGATTCTTCGATCTTCCCAAACAACCTCTGTTCGGATGCCAGCATCATTTCCTGAATCATCTGCAAATCGTTTTTATCCAGCATAAGAACGCTCTCCTTTTTTATTCCTTTCCCTATTATACTCGACCGTCTGTCTTCCGTCAACAGCAAATTGCCATTGCGGCGGGGAACTGAATCAAAGGCTCCCATTGTTGCAAGGGGAGCTGTCACCGAAGGTGACTGAGGGGATAAACCGTATTCTGGACAATCCCTCCGTCAACGCGCTTCGCGTTGCCACCTCCCTTTACACAAGGGAGGCCTATTACCCCACAAAGGAGCACACCATGGAACGCGTCAAAGGTTTCTTTCAACATATCTCCCTGTATATCATCGCGCTGGCCAAATGGCTGTGTATCGGCGGCGGTGTGGGCCTGATCGGCGGCGTGGTCGGCGCGGCTTTCCACATCGGCGTGGAGCAGGCCACGGAGCTGCGCCTTGCCCAGCCGTGGATCATCTGGCTGCTGCCGGTGGGCGGTGTGGTGATCGTGGGGCTGTACCGTCTGGCCCACATGGAGGGCCGGGGCACCAACAACATCATCGAATCCGTCCACTTCGGCAAGGACGTACCTATTTTATTAGTACCCCTCATATTCATCTCCACCTGCATCACCCATCTGCTGGGCGGCTCGGCGGGCCGTGAGGGCGCGGCCTTGCAGATCGGCGGCGGCATCGGCTACCGTACCGGCCGGGCGCTGCATCTGGGCGAAAAAGACCTGCCGCTGGCCACGTTGTGCGGCATGAGCGCCGTGTTCGCCGCCCTGTTCGGCACACCGCTGACGGCCACCGTGTTCGCGCTGGAGGTCATTAGCGTGGGCGTCCTCTACTACGCGGGACTGATCCCCTGTCTGATGGCCGCGTCGGTGGCGTATCTCATCGCGTCCCTTTTCGGCGTGTCGCCCACCCGCTTCGCCGTGACGCTGCCCGCTCTGGACGTGTGGACGGTGTTTCTGGTGGTGCTGCTGGCCATCGGCTGTGCACTGGTGTCCATCCTGTTCGTGCGGGGCATGCACTGGGTGGAGCACATGGCGGTGCGCTTTTTGAAGAATTCCTATCTCCGTGCGGCGGCAGGCGGCTTTGCCATCATCGGCCTGACGCTGCTGCTGGGCCGGGACTACAACGGCGCGGGCATGGACGTGATCGCCCGGGCGGTGGAGCAAGGGGAAGCCGCGCCCTGGGCGTGGTTCCTGAAGATCCTGTTCACGGCGCTGACCATCGGCTGCGGCTTCAAGGGCGGCGAGGTGGTGCCCTCCTTCTTCGTGGGAGCCACCTTCGGCTGCGTGGCGGGACAGGCGCTGGGTCTGCCCGGCGGCTTCGGCGCAGCCATCGGTCTGGTAGCGGTGTTCTGCGGCGCGGTGAACTGCCCCATCGCCTCCGTCATCCTCAGCATTGAGCTCTTCGGCTCCGGCGGTCTGGTCTATTTCGCCGCCGCCTGCGCCCTCAGCTACCTGCTCTCCGGCTATTGCGGGCTCTACAGCAGCCAGACCATCCTCTACTCCAAGCTGAAGGCGGAGTTCATCAACGTGCATACCCATGAGTAAAATCGGCCTCCGGGAACCCGGGGGCTAACATTTTATAAGCAAATCTTAACGTTTCGTTCACATGATTTTCCGAAAATCGTGGTATCCTGCGGGTAGTACAAGAAAAAGAGGTATCGCCCGTGAAGCGCACGCTGACCGAACAACAGAAAAAAACACTGTCCGTACTGGCCATCGTCATATTCGTTCTGCTGTCGGCGGCGCTGGCCTGGTTCGTGGGGCGGCCCATGGTCCACTTTGCCCGCCAGCCGGAACAGTTCCGCGCCTGGGTAGACGGCCACGGCGCCTGGGGGCCGCTGGCCTATGTGGCCATGGTGTTTCTGCAGGTGCTGGTGGCCATTATCCCCGGCGAGCCGCTGGAGATCGCCGGGGGCTACGCCTTCGGCGCCTGGGCGGGCACGGCCCTGTGCTTGCTCGGTGCCGTGCTGGGCAGCGTGACCGTCTTTGCCCTGGTCCGCCGCTGGGGCCGCGGTCTGGTGGAGGTGTTCTTCCCGGCGGACAAGCTGGAAAAGCTCCAATTTCTCCTCCATACCTCCCCCAAGCGCACCGCCCTGTTCTGGCTGATCTTCACCGTTCCCGGTACGCCCAAGGACCTGCTGTGCTACTTCGCGGGCCTGACGGACCTGCCGTGGGGGACCTGGCTGCTGATCGCCACAGTGGGCCGCCTGCCCTCCATCGTCACCTCCACCGTGGGCGGCAGCGCCCTGGGGGAGCAGAACTACCGGGCGGCGGTCATTGCCTTCGCTCTCGCCCTCGCTGTGGCGGGTGTGGGCTATGTGATCTACCGCGCCGTCTGCCGTCGACACGGACAAAAACCGGATAACACAAAGACCGACGGCTGAGCCGTCGGTCTTGCAGCTTGTCAAAAAAAGTCCGTTTGGACTTTTTTTGACAAGCTGCAAACAAAAAAGCAAAATAAAAAACAATATTTTATTTTGCTTTTTGGTCGCTGCGGCGGGTGATCGAACGCGAAAGGGAACCCTGACGGTTCCCTTTCACACTATCCTTCCCTCCGATATCTGTGACCGGGCAGGCGCTTTGACAGACTGAAAGACCGACGGCTGAGCCGTCGGTCTTGTATCTTTTCCTGTCTCAGAATGCGCCCAGCGCCTTGAACAGCACCGACCAGGCGAACATGGTCACGATGCACAGCGCGCTGGTGGACACCACGATGTCCCCGGCCAGCTCCGCGTCGCCGCCCATCTGCTGTGTCATGGTGAAGGAGGCGATGGCCGTGGCGCTGGCGAACACGCTGATCAGTCCCGCGAAGCCCACGCCCCGTATGCCGATCAGAAACGCCGTCGTCAGCAGCAGCGCCGGCATCAGGAACAGCCGCACCAGACACACCTCGATCAGGTCTCTCTGGTACCGGCGCAGGCCGCTGAACCGGAAGAAGGCCCCCAGCAGGAACAGCATGAACGGGCTGGTCATGGCGGCCACCTGGTGCACCGCCGACTCCAGCGCCGTAGGCAGCCTCCAGCCGGTACCTAGGAACACCAGCCCCACGGCGGAGCCCAGGATCAGCGGATTGGTGGCCACCATTTTGATGAGCCTTCCGGCGGGCAGTCTCTCGCCCCGGAACGCCGTCAGGGTGATGACCGCCAGTACGTTGAACAGCGGCACGATGATGGCCGCCAGCATGGCCACCGGTCCCATGTCCGCCCCGGGCACCAGCACCGTGGCCAGCGGCAGGCCGATAATGGCCAGGTTGCTGCGGTACATACCCTGTATCTTCACGCCCTGCTTTTCGTAGTCCTTCTCCGTGGGCAGCACGATGGCCAGGGACAGGCCGTACATCACCAGCGTGGCCCCCACGGCGAACAGCAGCAGCTTCGGCTGTAACGCCTGGTCGATGGAGGAGGTATACAGGTTCCAGAACAGCATCACCGGCATGAAGAACCGGAACGCCATCTTGTTCAATCCGGGCACGTCCTCCACCCGGATACCGCCCAGACACTTGACCCCGTAGCCCAGTCCCATAATAAGAAACAGGGGCATCACGGCGTTAAAGCAGACTTGCAGATTGCTGAGCATGGCCCATCGGCCTCCTTTCCCCCGTGCAGCCCCGGCGCACGGCCTATTGCATCCAAAACGTCATGGCTGCCAGCAGCACGGCCAAAAAGCCGAAGCTGACGGCGGAGAACAGTGCCAGGAACCGTCCGGTCTGTCCCTTGACGTGCTTCGTATACTCCCGGAAGGTGATCAGACTGGCCAGCGATGCCACCAGTGTCCCCGCCCCGCCGATATTCACCCCCACCAGCAGCGCCGGGTAATCGTCGGTAAACTGGCTGAGCAGTATGGCCGCGGGCACATTGCTGATGACCTGACTGGTCAGCGCCGCCACCGGCATGGTCCCGTGGGCCAGCAGCTGCCGGAACAGTGTCCGCACAGGCTCTATCCGGGCCATATTGCCCGAGAAGGTGAAAAACGCCGCGAACGTCACCAGCAGCCCCCAGTCCACGCCCAGCAGCGCCCGGCGGTCCAGCACCAGCAGCGCCGCCGTGATGGCGGCCAGCCCCAGCCAATACGGTATGCCGCGCAGCACCATGGCCGCAGCCGTGCAGAACAGTACGCCGTACACGATGCACCGGCGCTTGTCCGCCGGCGTCTCCTGCGCCGGTACCGTCAGCGTCTCCCGGGGAATCAGCAGGCAGCACGCCAGGATCAGCGCCGTGGACAGCAGGAACGGCGGCAGCATGATGGTCAGGAACTCCCCATTGGGGATCGTATAATGATTAAATAGGTATAGGTTCTGCGGATTGCCGAAGGGCGTCAGCATCCCGCCCAGATTGGCGGCGCAGTTCTGCAATATGAACGTCAGCGCCGTGTGCTTCGTCTGCCCTGTGCCCTCCAGCACGAACCAGCTCAGGGGCAGAAACGTCAGCAGCGCCGTGTCGTTGGTCAGCAGCATGGAGCCGATCAGCGTAACGACAACCAGCGCCGTCACGGCGCTGCGGGCCGTGTGAAACGCCCGCACCAGCCGCTGTGCCAGCAGGGGGAACAGTCCCGCGCCCCGCAGGGCGCACACCACCGCCAGTATGCAGAACAGGCATGAGAGCGTCTTCACGTCGTAGTACCCGAGATAGGCGCTGTCCGGCGGCACGAATACGGCGGTGACGGCCGCCGCCAGCACCGCGATCACCGGCATGGCGTTGGCGCGGCACCACTGGAGAACTTTCATGTATGTATGCACCTCCGCACGATACGACTCAACGGCTGTTACCTTACCATATTTTGGCCGGAAACGCAAGGGTTCGCCCCGGCTTTCTTGCCCTTTTCCGCCGCCTGTGCTATACTGAAAGCGATACAGAAAAGGGAGGTGCTCCATGGATGACATTTTGAGCCGTTTTTCCATCAACTGCCACAGCAGCATCCGCTATGCCGGCGGGGCGACGGTGTGGTTCGACCCCTTCCGCGTGGCGGACGCGCCCTGCGATGCGGACGTGGTATTCGTCACCCACGACCACTATGACCACTTCTCCCCGGAGGATATCCACCGGGTGATGAAGCCCGACGCGGTGCTGGTGCTGCCGGAGACGTGTGTGGCGGCGGCACTGCGGGCCGGCTTTGCCTCGGCGCAGCTGCTGCCGGTGCGCCCCGGAGAGACATACACCGTGAAAGACCTGCCCTTCACCGCCGTGCCCGCCTATAACCTCGGCAAGCCCTTCCACCCCCGCGGGAACCGCTGGGTGGGCTATGTGGTCACGCTGGAGGGCCGGCGGGTCTATGTGGCCGGCGATACCGACGATACCCCCGATGCACGGTCCGTGTCGTGTGACGTCGCCTTCCTGCCGGTGGGCGGCACCTACACCATGACCGCCGCCCAGGCCGCCGGTCTGGCGGCCGCCCTCCGCCCGCAGATCGCCGTCCCCACCCACTACGGCTGTATCGTGGGGGAGAGGATGGACGGCGCGGCCTTTGCCGCCGCCCTGCCGGCGGACATCTCCGCCGTGCAGCTGATCCGCCAATGACCCCGTACAGAATTCCGCCCCGGTGTCGGCCGATGCCGACCAGACGGTGGAGGTGACGGCCCCGGCACCAGCCGGGGAGGATGATCGAGCGAACGAAAAAGACATTCAGCGGCCCCCGGCGTCAGCCGGGGGGGATGATCGGATGAGCAAAAAAGGCACTTAGCGGCCCCCGGCTGATGCCGGGGGCCGTCACTTCATTTTTGCTGCATTTTGCTTACAAAAAAAGCACAAAAAGGGAACCAAAGAGTACAGGGCGGGTACAGGAAAAGTAAAGCAAACGTATCAAAAGAAAGCACTATTTCTCGCTTTTTTCCTCCCGCGGCAGCACCAGATTGAGCAGTACGGCCATCAGTGTGGCCACCACCACCGGGGACTTTCCGAAGATGGTCGTCACCGCCTCCGGGAACTGTGCCAGGGCCTCTGCCGCCTGGGAAATGCCCACACCCAGTGCGGCGGAAAGCCCGACGATCGTGGTGTTTCGGGCGGTCAGTCCCTCGGCGGCGATGAGCTTCATGCCGGTCATGGCGATGGTGGAAAACACCGCCGCCGTGGCCCCGCCCAGCACGCATTGCGGGATGGTGGTGAGTACGGCGGAAAATTTCGGAATGATACCGGCAAGCAGTAAAAACGCGCCGGTCAGCGCAAAAACGTTGCGATTTACAACTTTATTTGTGGCTACAATTCCCACATTCTGGGAGTATGTCGCCGTGGGAAGACCGCCCAGCAGCGCTGTCAGAATGTTGCTGACGCCATAGGCTGCGATGCCGCCCCGCAGCTCCTGCGTGGTGGGCTCCCGATCCATGCCGCCCACGGTGGTGGCCGTCAGGTCGCCAATAGCCTGAATGGCGTTGATGGCGAACAACAGCCCCAGTGCGACGCACGCCGAGGGTTCAAATGTCACGCCAAAGGGCAGAAATTCCGGCAGAGAGAACCACCCGGCCCCCGCGATGCCGGACAGATCCACCATCCCGGCCCCAAAAGCGACAGCGTAGCCCGCCAGAATACCCAGTAAAATGGACGCCAGCTTAAAAATGCCCCTGCCGCGATTGGTCAGCACCAGCACCACCGCCAGTGTAAATGCCGCAATAGCCCAGTTCTGCCAGGATCCGTACACCAGCGCTTCCGGCAGGCCCCGCTGCACCACAACGCTTTCATATGTGTTGCCGGTGCCGCCGGCCATATAGTTGATGGCCGTGGGGTACAGAGACAGACCGATGGTGAACACTACCGTACCGGTAATGACCGGCGGGAACAGCCTGCGGATAGGCTTGATGAAGATGCCCACCAGCGCTGCCACCGCGCCGCCCACGATCATAGCGCCCGACACAGCGGCCAACCCGCCGCTGCCGGAGACGATGGCCTGCATACTGGGCAGATAAGCGAAGCTGACACCGAAGATCACCGGCAGCCCCGCGCCGAAGCGCCCACCGATGGGGAACAGCTGCAGCAGCGTGGTAACGGCGGACATGACCAGCGATGCCTGTATCAGCAGGACCCGCTGGTCATGCGCCAGTCCGGCCACGTTGGCAATGATGATGGCTGGGGTCACGCAGCCCACGATCATAGCCACCAGGTGCTGCAGCGCCATGGATACGGCCATGCCAACAGGTGGCAGGCCCCGGTATTGAAACAGCGCCTCCCGGCGGCATTCAAGCTTTCGCATGGTGTGGTCTCCTTTGTGCGTAGTGTGCTCAGTATAGCACGTTTTTAACGGGAAACTCAACCGTTTTCTCACAAATAGCTGTACAGCCCAAGCGGCGTAAAACCGCCCTCCGGTATCGTCGGAGGGCGGTCAGATCATGCGTGTTTATGCCTGCGGACACTGGCGAAAAACGGGCACTTCAGCGTGTCTGTACTGCTGAACAAACCGGATTAGAAGGATGACAGCGCCTCGCCCGTGTGTGCGGGGTGCTGTTTTTTTGCGCTTGACGAAGGCCGCACAGTGGCATATAATAACGCATTGTTATTGATAACATATAGTGATTATTGAGGTGAGCACAATGCCGGCAGCGAAACGAATATCCAAAGAGGCCATCATCGACGCCGCAGCGGCGGTGCTCCGCATCGGCGGGTTTGAGGCGATCAACGCCCGCAGTGTGGCGGAGGCGCTGGGGTGCTCCACCCAGCCCATCTATCTGTCCTTCCGCAATATGGAGGAGTTGAAGTCCGCGCTGACCCAGCGGGCCATCGAGCAGCATACCCAGCGGGTACGGGAATCTCTGCGGGCGCATGAGGGGTGCGATAGTCGGTACAGCAGCTACGGCATGGGCTTTGTGCAGTTCGCGGCCCAGGAAAAGCAGCTGTTCCGCTGGCTGTACCTGGAGGACAACCAGCCGGGCCGCCATCAGGAGGACGTGCTGGAGCCGGAGATCATCCGGACCGTTATGGACGAATTCGGCTATGACGAGGTCACGGCCCGGGCCTTTCACCGGGATATGACGTATTATTCCTACGGACTGGCCATCCTCGCCAACACCGGGCATCTGGCGCTGACAGAGACGGAGCTTCGGGAAGCCTTTCGACGGGAGTTCCGTGCACTGGCGGCGTATTACGGTCCGCCGAAGAAGCTGCCGGAATTTGCAGAGAGGGAGAATGCAGTGCATCAATTATTCCGCTAAGAGGCCGTCTTGCAAAATTGTAAGAAAATCGCAGGAAATGTAAGGAAAAGCAATGGCTGCCATGGGATAATGGCGGTATACTCCTCCGGTGGAAAGAAGATGTTGAAGTGAAAACAAATAAGACATTGGCACAGAAGCTGTGTCTGCTGGGCCTGGTGAGTTTGCTGTCGTATACGGCGGCTCTGCTGGCAGCGCTGTGTTTTTTGGTGCTGCTGCCCGGGTGCAGCCTGGGGGAGAAGGTGGATCGCGAGCCGGTGCAGACACTGGAATGTACCCGCCCGGCATCCCTGTCCGGGCTGTATCCGGCGGGCGGCAGCGTGGTGCTGATCAGCTGGGCGGACTATGAGAGCGGCAGGACCACTGTGCAGCTGGTGGATGCGGAAGCGGACACCGTGAAGCGTGAGGTCACGCTGGATGGGGTTTGGGATACGAAGCGGCAGGCCCTGGCGCATGGATTTGCGCTGTGTGACCGGGAGACGAATCGTTGGAAGCTCCTGGACGATGCGCTGACGGAGACAGGCAGCTTTGATGCGGAGAACGTGGATGGCTTTTTCTCATATGACGGGGAGAGCTATTACTTCCTGCGGGACGGGGTGCTGCATTGTCAGAACGTAGCCGGAGGAGAGGCACAGCCGGTAACAGCGCTGTCACAGCTGCGGTTCGCGGAATTGACGGCCTATGATGCGGCAAGCGGGCGGATGGCGGCCCTGTTCCTCCTGTCACCCTACGGCAGCGTCTGCGGTACGGCGGTCTTTGACCCGGAGACGGGGGCGATCAGCCTGCTGCAGGAGCAGCGGTATCAGGTGATGTTGGCGCCGGCGGGCGGCATGAGCCTGCTGGCCTTTGACAACGATAAAATGGGATATTCCGCCCTGTGCGGCAGCGGCGATACGTTCTGGTTCGCCGATGCTTCGCTGTTTCTGGACGCGGGAGGCGCGCTGTACGCCGTCGGCGGTGCGGAGGAGCTGATCGGTGTGGGAACGGGCCGCACGACGCTGTATAACGTGGGGGAGAGCATCACGGCCTGCGACCTGACGGCTAACGGTATCGCCGGAGAGATGTACGACTGCTGCGCTCTGCCGGAGGCAGGCCTGCTGGTGGGCGGCATGTATGAAAACGGCGCCTTCCGGCTGTACGTTATAGACCCGGCGCAGCTGACCTTCGAGCCGGTAGCGTCAGCGGTGTCCGTCCCGTCGCCGCTGACGGTGAATGAGACACTGCTGCAGGCCTATTGGGGTGCCCTGAACGGCCTGCCGGTGGCAGAGAGCTTACAGGAGGCGCGGCAGCAGGCGGATGTGTTGGAGCAGCGATACGGCGTGCGGATACTGCTGTCCTCCCAGTGCCGGGAGGCAGCGGCGCTGAGCAGCTATCCTATCACCCTGTCGGACACCATGGACACGGAAGCAGAGCTGAACGGCGTCCGCGCCGTGCTGGCGGCGATGGACCGCAGCTTTGCCCTGTATCCGGAGGGCTTTCTGGCGCAGTTCCGCAACCGCGCCGGTGAGGGTGGGCTGTGCTTCCTGCTGGTGGCTCACATCGACAGCGACTATGGCGTGGTAGGCTGCACCTACGATTCGGCGGACTGGCAGTATATCGCACTGGACGTGCAGGCCGACTATATGCGGGAGGGCACTGTCTGCCATGAGATCTGGCACGCTACGGAGAACGAGATACTCTCACGCGATTACACCGCCTTCAACTGGGATGACTGGAATGCGCTGAACCCGGCGGGCTTTACCTATTGGAACGACAGCGGTGACTATGACCGGTACGACGCCCGCTGGACCATGTTCGACAACGGCGAGGGCGTGTACTTTGTGGACAGCTACGCCAAGCTGGCGGCACAGGAGGACCGGGCGCGGATCATGGAGTATTTCATGGTACATGAGGACGAGGCGGGGCTGCTGATCCAGTCGGACGCCATACGGCAGAAGCTGACGTGGATGTGCCGCGCTGTGCGGGAGTGCTTCGATACCGCCGGATGGGGAACGCCCCGCTGGGAGAAGCTTTTGTAAAATAAAGGAGAGTCTATGATACCCGAATGGAAAATATATCCCCGTTCTCAGGGACACAGCACCGTGTACCTGCAGAACGTGGTCACAGATCCCGCCATACAGGTGGGGGCGTACACCATCTATGACGATTTTGTCAATGACCCCCGGGACTTCCAGCGGAACAACGTGCTGTACCACTATCCCGAGTGCAACCATGACCGGCTGATTATCGGAAAGTACAGCTCCATCGCCTGCGGGGCGAAGTTTATCTTCAACGCGGCCAACCATACGCTGAGCAGCCTGTCTACTTACCCGTTCCCCATCATGTTCGAGGAGTGGGGGCTGGGGACGGCGTGTGAAAACATTGCCACCGCCTGGGATAACCACGGGGATATCGTGGTGGGCAATGACGTATGGATCGGCTATGAGGCCGTGATCCTGGCGGGCGTTACCATCGGCGACGGCGCCATCATCGGCAGCCGCGCCGTGGTGACAAAGGATGTGCCGCCCTATACCATCGTGGGCGGCCTGCCGGCCAAGCCCATCCGCAGGCGGTATGACGAGGAGACTGTCGCGCGGCTGGAGAAGCTGCGGTGGTGGGACTGGCCGGAGGCGCAGGTGCGGCGGGCTATCCCGCTGCTGCAGGCCGGCGATCTGGACGCCCTGGAAAAGTTGGTATAAGGCCGGCGGCCGTGGACCAGGCGTACACGCCGGGCACTTTCTGACCCTGCTGTAAAAGAGTATCTGAGGGATACGTGTATACGGACAACGAAATGAGCCCTCCGGCAGCTGCCGGAGGGCTTTCAACTGCCTGTTGCGAAACGGGCCGGGGAAAGGTATAATCTAAGGAGAACATACTGCGGAACGGCGAGAAAGGAGAAACCTATGGGTAATGTGACAGCGGACCGCGCATGGGATGTCCATCCGGTGACGGAGGCGGACATAGAGGCGTATCTGGACATCTATCTCAATTCCTATCCGGCGTACAAGACGCTGGACGAGGAATGCCGGGCACACTACCGGAGCAAGCATCTTACGGAGCTGCGGGAGGACACCCAGACCCGGACGATGGGCCTGTTTGAGGGCGGCACACTGATCGCCACCATGAAGCTGATCCTGTTCTCCATGAACTTCTTTGGGGCCATGCAGCCTGCCTGCGGTGTGATGGCGCTGGAGGTACACCCCCTGCACAAGAAGAAGGGCGCGGCGCTGTATATGATACGGTATGCCGAGCGCTATGCACGGGAAAACGGCGCGCTGCTGACCATGCTGCTGCCGTTCAACATCGGCTTTTACCGTCGGATGGGCTACGGCTTTGGCGGGAAGTTATATGAATACCATCTGCCAACCGGGGCACTGCCGCGGTTGGACGGAGAGGTGCGGGCGCACCTGCGCCTGCTGCAGCCGGAGGAGTTTGACCAGGCGATGGCCTGCCAGCGGCGCTTTGCCGCCCGAAACCATGGCATGGTGGAGAAGTTCGACGAGGAGCTGCGCGGAGCCCGGGGGGATATTCAGGTGCGCCGTATGGGTTATTACGACGGCGGACGCCTGTTAGGCTACGCGGCCTATCGGTTTGAAAGCGCCAGTGCGTGCAACTATACCCAAAACCGGCTCAGCGTGGAGGAACTGGTGTATGAGAACGGCACAGTGCTGCGGGCGCTGCTGGGCGGCCTGCGGATGCAGGAGGATCTGGCCCAGACAGTGATACTGCGGACAGGGGAGGAGGATTTCCACCATCTGCTGGACGATCCGCAGGACGTGTCCGGAAACTACATCGACTACGGCTTTTTGCAGACCAATGTTTCCGCCGTGGGGACCATGTTCAAGCTGACGGACGGGGCGGACTTCGTGCGGCGGACCGGCTATCGGAATTTCCCGGCGGGGACGCTGACGGCGGCCTTCCGCTATCGGGATGAGATGGCGGACCGGGAGGAGGAGCTGCGTATCGGCTTTGCCGATGGCCGCTGGGCCGTGGCAGAGGGGACCGCGGACGTGACGGTGATCTGCCGGCAGGGGGATCTGGCGGCGCTGCTGATGGGGTCCTGCGGTCTGACGGCGCTGCTGCGGCTGGGTGCGGCGTCCGCAGATGACGCCGAAAAGGCGCGGCAGTTGGCGCAGCTGCTGTACTGTGTCCAGAAGTCCTGGCTGAACGCGGATTATTGAGCTGCCGCGGTTGACAAATAGAAAACAACGCAGGAGAACAAGAGATGCGGAACATATTGAAGGAAAAGCTGGCCAGAGGCGAGAAGCCGCTGGGCACATTCGTGGGTACCGGCAGTGCTGCCGTGGTGGAATGCCTGGGCTGTGCGGGGCTGGATTTTGCTATCCTGGACAATGAGCACAGCCCCATTGAGGCGGAGACCACCGCCCGGCTGGTCTGCGCCGCGGAAAGGCGGAACATCACGCCCCTGGCCCGGGTGCGGGAGATCAGCCGCCCGGCGATCTTGAAGCTGCTGGACGTTGGCGTGCAGGGGATCATTATTCCAGATGTGCACAGTGCGGCGGAGGTGAAGCGCGTGGTGGATTACGCCAAGTACGCCCCGGTGGGGCAGAGGGGGTTCTGCCCGTCCCGGAAGGATGGTTGGGGTACCGATACGCCGGCCGGCGTACTGGAGACAATGGCGCACTTCAACGGTGAGACGCTGGTGATCCCCCAGTGTGAGACGACAGAGGCGCTGGCGGATATTGAGAATATCGCAGCGATGGAGGGTGTGGACGGCATCTTTATCGGTCCCTTCGATCTGTCTATCTCTATGGGGCTGCCTGGGGCCTTTGAGGAGCAGCGCTTCAAGGCGGCCCTGACGCGGATACAGCAGGCCTGCCGCCAGGCGGGCAAACCCTGCCTGATATTTGCCGGGGACGGTGCGGCCGCCGGTGCACGGCTGGCCCAGGGCTTCGACGGCGTGGCCATCGGACTGGATGCCACGATGCTGATCACCGGTGTACGGGCGCAGTTGGCCGCCTGCCGCGGATAAAGAAGAAAAGAGGACGGCGCCCCGTGGGGCGCCGTCCTCTGCATATTACATATCCTTCATTTTTTCCAGCAGCTCTGCCATCTTGTTGTAGAAGTACCGACATTCGCGGATGCTCAGGTACTCCTGAGTGGAGTGGCAGTTGAAGGCGTTGGGCGTCAGGGAGACGGCGTTAAGGCCCGGAATGCGTGTGGTGAAAAAGCCGATCTCGCCGGTGCCGCCCAGGTAGTAGGGGGGATACTCCGGGTACATCTTGCGGAGCATTTCCATCCACTCATCGCTGACGCTGTACTCCCACTCCGGCAGTTCACAGATCAGCTCAGTTTTTACGCCCAGCCGCGCACACAGCCGCTTGAGCTGCTGGTAGTTGTAAAAACGCTTGGTGTCCGTGCTACGGATGGTCACGGCCAGCTCGACCTCATCCTGCCGCGCCTCCAGTACGCCCACATTGGAGGTGCTGCCCAGGGTGTGCTCGAAGGTCTGGTGGGTGGAGCGCAGGCCGTCCGGCAGCAGTGTCATCAGGTCCAGCAGCATCTCGCGGTCGCCGTCGGTCATAGCGTCTGTTTCCACCTCGCAGGGGGAGACAGCGATGCTCATATTGGGTTCCCGGACGGAATACTCCTTTTTCAGCTTTTCCGCGCTGGCGGCCAGTACCGTCTCCGCGGCCTTGGTGTCCGGTACGGCGATGATGGCCGAAGCTGTGGCGGCGATAGCCGTGGCCATGCAGCCGCCTTCACGGCCGCCCTTGGCGGTGATGAGCTGGAAAGTGGACTGTTCCTCCAGATCCAGCAGCAGACGGTCCAGCAGAATGATGGCGTTAGCGCGCTCCAGCAGAGCCTGATTGCCGCTGTGGCCGCCGTGCAGCCCCTCTATCTTGAGACACAGGGCCTGCCAGCCCGGGCGGACCGGCTCGTGGCCGCGGGGCATGAGAACGCGGGCGTCGATCTCTCCGGCGCTGCCTACGGCGAAGCCAAATCCGTCAAGATTGACATAATATTTTGCTTTGAACTGGCTGTAGTCCAGATGGATGCCGCCGTTCATGGTGGTCTCCTCGTCTGCGGTGAACACGCACTCCAAAGCCGGATGCTTGGCCTGCTTGTCCGTCATGTAGGCCATCATAAAAGCCACGCCGATGCCGTCATCACCGCCCAGAGTGGTGCCCTCCGCCGTGACCACGTCGCCCTCGGCATAGACGCGGATGGGGTCCTTGGCGAAGTCGTGGTCCACGCCCTCGTCCTTGATGCAGACCATGTCGCTGTGGGAGTGGAGAATGACGGGTGAGGCATTTTCATAGCCCGGGGTGGCCGGCACCCGGGCGATGACGTTATACGCTTCATCGCGGTAGGCCTCGATGCCGTGGGCCTTGCAGAAATCCAGCAGGTACGAGGTGATTCCCTCCGGGTTGCCGGTCTCCCGGGGAATTTGGGAGATCGCGTAGAAGTTTTTCCATACACTGGCCGGCTCCAGGCCTGTCAGATGATAGTTTCTTGCCATGTTTCGTTCCTCCTGTTCCGTTGTTCTCTGTTTTATTTGCTCTCATTTTGATAGATCTGCCAATACATCATCAGCGCATAGGCCAGGGCGTCCTCGTCCACAGTAAAATGACTGCTGTGCAGCGGGTATATGGCGCCCTTTTCCGGGTTGCCCGTGCCCAGACGGAAGTAGGCGCCGGGGCACTTCTCCAGATACCGGGAAAAATCTTCGGTGATAAAGGTGTGCAGCAGGTCCCGACAGGGGAGGTGCAGCGCCTGCGCCGCGGCACGGACTGTATTCACCTGATCGGTGTGATTCACCAGCACCGGATAGCCCCGGCTGTACCGGAAGTCAAAGGCCGCGCCGTAGGCGTCGCAGATGCCGTGCAGCTCCCGCCGCAGCAGTGTCTCGATCTTTTCGAACGTCTCGTCATTGAAAGCACGGATCAGTCCGCCGAAGTTGGCCTCGGCCGGCAGCACGTTAAAGGCGCTCTGCCCATTGATATAGCACACGCTGATAATGCCCTCCTCGCCGGGGCCCAGCAGCTTGCCGGGGATGGCGTCGATGGCAGAGACGGTGTGACAGACAGCGCCCAGCACATCGGTGGTCAGGTGGGGCAGCGCACCGTGGCCGCCCTGGCCGCGGATAGTCACGTCAAAGCGGCCGGAGCCGGCCATGTAGGGGCCGTCCTTGATGCCGATGGTGCCCACAGATAGTTGGTTGTCCACGTGCAGACCGTAAATGCGGTCTACACCGGCCAGACAGCCGTTGGCGATCATATCGATGGCGCCGCCGGGATCCGGCTCCTCGGCGTATTGAAAGATAAATCGCACGTTGTATTTCAGTGCTGCACGGTGCTGCGTCATAGATCGCAGCAGGCCCAGCAGGGCTGCCGTGTGGCAGTCGTGGCCGCAGGCGTGCATGACGCCGGGGTTTTCCGAGGCAAAGGGCAGGCCCGTTTCCTCCTGGATCGGTAGGGCGTCCATGTCCGCGCGAAAAGCGATGGTTTTCCCGCCGGTATGGCCGTGCAGGTCGGCCACCAGACCGTTTTTCCCGCAAGGCCGCAGCGTGTCCGGGCCGAGTGCCGCGATCTCCGTGGCCAGATAGTCCCGGGCATCCTCCTCATGGAAGGACACGCAGGGGTGCCGGTGCAGATAGCGGCGCCGGGCGATCATGTAGTCCAGCTGTTTCTTCGCTTCTTCAGTAAGGTCGAAATTCATAGTATATCTCACCACGATTATATAGGAATACATATAACATACTCCGGCAAAAGCAGAGCGTAAAATATATATTTTATATGAAGCTATATGGGAAAACATATAACTTCGGCTTCCAAAAACGGACGAGACGTGGTATGATGGACGCAGATCACGGACATGGAGGCGGTTATGACACGACAGCAGCTGATATGTGCCCTGGAGGTCGACCGGGCGGGCTCCATCAATCGGGCGGCGCAGAACCTGTTTATGGCGCAGCCGAATCTTAGCAGCACCATTCGGGAGCTGGAAGCAGAGATCGGTATCACTCTATTCAAGCGCAGTTCACAGGGAGTGGAGGTCACCCACGCCGGTGAACAGTTTTTGCGGCAGGCGGCAGATATCGTGGCGCAGTTCGACGCGCTGGAGTCTGCCTATCACAGCCGGGACGACAGCGTCTCCCTATCCGTTACCACCGCGCGGTCCTCTGCCATTTCGGACCGTATCGCCCGGTACCTCAACGACTTTGCGGAAAGCGGCGTACCGTTCCGGGCGCGTATCTGCGAGGCCACCAATATGCAGGTCATCGAGGATGTGGCCGCCGGCAACGCGGATATCGGCATCCTCAAGCCCAACTATATGACCGCGGACTACTATCTGCACACGGCGTAGCTGCGCGGGCTGACCGCCGTGAAGCTCAGGCCGCAGCCTTATGTGCTGCTGCTGTCCGGCAGTCATCCGCTGGCCGGGGCGGCGCATATCATGCCGGAGCAGCTGGCACCCTACACCGAGGTGGTCCACGCTGACTACGATATGCCCATCTATCCCTATTCCGACTACCGCTATAGCGGTGGCCGGACGGCGGACCGCCGGAAAAACGTGATTTTCATCTATGACCGGGGCACGCTGATGGAGATGCTGTCCAACGTGCATGGCAGCTACATCTGGACCACGCCCACCGCCCAGGCGCTGAAGGATGCTTACGGTCTGGTGGAGCGCCCCTGCGGCGCGGAGCCAATCCAGGGTTGCGATGTGATACTGTATCAAACGTCCCGCCGCCTGTCCCTCTATATCCAGCGGCTCATCGACAGGATCGAGGGAGAAGACCGGGCGTTCCCGACGCAGTCCGAGCCGGAATAGCGTCCGACGCGAGCTGCCGTGAAATTTTGCTGAACAGCTGTGACAGCGCTGTGCGGCACACGGTAAAAAACAGATCCGCCTGAGGGCGGGTCTGTTTTTTGCAAAACGGGCTGTTCTGTGTAATGAAGCACCATGTGCGGCGGATGTATATTCCTCCGACACCGGACAAAGACTACGGATGTAAAATCTGCTTTGACTGGAGGAATTTCATATATGAAAGCAACAGGCATCGTGCGCCGCATCGACGACCTGGGCCGCGTGGTCATCCCTAAGGAGATCCGCCGCACCATGCGTATCCGCGAGGGCGACCCGTTGGAGATATACACCACCCGCGACGGCGAGGTCATTTTCAAGAAGTATTCCCTTATCGGCGGGTTGGAGGAGTTCGCCGCACAGTTCTGCGATACCCTCAGCCGCAGCACGGACTTTTCAGCCGCTGTTACCGACCGCGATGCGGTCATCGCCATCGCCGGGGCGGGGAAGAAGGAACTGCTGGGCAAGCCTGTCTCCCCTGCGCTGGAGCAGGTCATGGACCAGCGTGGCCTCTACTGCGGCGAGGGTGTGGCCGTCAGCGATGAGAACGAGCAGTTCCGGGCCGCTGTGGCGGCACCTATTCTCTGCGGCGGCGACGTGCTGGGCGCGGTGCTTTTTCTCTCTCCCGACGGCAAGCCGGCGGGGGAGACGGAGTGTAAGCTTGCCCAGACCGTGGCGTCCTTTCTGGGCAAACACATGGAGTCCTGACAGAAAGCCCCGTGGCTTTCGCCGTGGAGCCTTGCATAACGGCTTTCGCAAGTTTTTTGACCAGCCTGAAAAAGAGAAGCGCCTGAAGGGCGCTTCTCTTTTGACTTATCAGTGCAGCAGCAGGCTGACAACAGCCTGAACGTCATCGACGCTTACTTCGCGGTTGCCGTTGACATCGCAGCGGAGGAACTTCTCCATGTCAAGTGCGGAATGCTTGGCATTATAGAGGTCATAGACATACTGGGCGTCGTTGATGTCGATACGGCCCGTGCCGTTGACGTCGCCGCCGTAGGATACCGACACAGTGGAGTTGCCCTTGACAGAGATCACAGACTTCGCCGTGGCGGCGATACCTGCCGCCGTACCCTTGTCCACCAGTAGCCAGGCGTAGGCTTCGTATTTCTCTGACCAGAACATGGCCGTATCACCGTAATAGAGGGACTTGGTCGCAGGGAGCTTTGTTTCCGGCACAGCGGTGATGAGCCACACGGCGTTGCCATTTATGAGCTTTACATACTCGGCTGCGTTCACCGTCATTGCAAGCTGCGCCGTTTTGGTGATGCTCACCATGATAATGCCGCCCTTGATGTATTCTCCGGGAATGGTGTAAGTGCTGGTATTTTCGTTGCGCTGGAGCGTGAGGGTTTTCTCGCCGGCCATGACGGTGACCGTGTAGTCAAATCCCTCTTGGTGACTGATACCGAATGTAAAAGCTTCACCGCTTTTTACGGTATAGGACGTAACGTCACCCCAGACATCGGCGGCGCCGCTGCCCGTAAGCACGATTTGCGTGGTGCCGCTTTGCGGGGCCTTCTTCACCGTAATGACCACCGGGCCGGTGACAGACGCCGCCGGGATCGTATAGGTATAGCGGCTGCCGCTGCTGTTGACAGTGCACGTCACCGGCTGGCCGTTCACCGTTACGGCCACCGCGTAGTCGTAGTTGGCCGCCTGCGTGACCGTAAAGGTATAATTCTGCCCATGCGTTGCGGAAGTGGGGGCGCTGACGTCGCCGGAGCCGTCGCCCTTGACGGTCACCGCGTATGTTTTGACAGTGGGTGCGCTGTTGGCTTTGATGACCAGCTTGCCGGTGACATTTTCGATCGTATAGCTGCCGTTGTCGTTGTTGATGATGTCAACTTTTTCATTATTCACAGTGGCCGAAAAGTCGTAGTTATAGCCGGGATCGGCGGTGAAGGTGTAGTCGCCGTTTGCGGTCACGTAAGCGTCACCGGTGGCACAATCCGGAAGCACAACAGGGAAGCCGCCGCACAGGATCGTCACCGTGTTGCTTTGGCCGGCCGGTACACTGGCAGTTTGGGCGTCCTTTGCCGCGTTGGCGCGGACGTCCATCTGTGCCTTGACCAATTTCACAGTGGCCTCACCGGCAGCCTTTACGGTGAAATTCAGCATGATAGAACTGTCGGAGCGCGGTTCTCCGTAGCCGCCTATGGTCAAACGACCAGGAACAGAGTGATCAATGACATCAGGATCTTTGCTGCCGATGGTTGCGCTTGCGAATGTGAGTTTTTCCGCATCATAGTCGATTTGGAAGAAATAGGTGTTGTACTCCCGCGATGTGGAATTTTGACCTAAGTATAGTCCAACCAATGCGGTTTCTCCGACCGCAGCGGTTGGGTTGCTGTACAAGTAGGCGTAAAAGCTCTCTGTGCCGCTGGCAGACGCCGGCAGCAAAAGCAGTACCATAACCGCCGCTAAAAGCCCGGAAAACCATCGTTTCATCTTAAAAACCCCTCCATTTCACCACTTTTCGGTAAATACCAACCTAAATTTATCACCGGCCACCGAACAATTCAATTCGCAATAGGCAGAAATTTAAGGGGGATTGTTGTGCAGAATGACGATAAAGCCCATGAAAATGGGCAAAAACCTTCCCCCAGGGGGAGGGCTTTTTCGCGCCCCTGTTAGCGTTCCGTTAAAACTGCGTTAAGAAATCACCGATTTTCTTGAAACTACAATCATAGAGTGCTACCATAAAACAACGTAGGGGGCGCGAGGTACAGGCCTCGCGCGACAGGAGGGGAGCTCCCGGGAGACAGATTATCTGTTTCCCGGGAGCCTTGCTTTGCCTACAAAAAACCCATCGGCCGCACAAAAATGCGGCCAATGGGTTTACCATAATTTGTATTATTGTCAACTTAGCCCTGTGGCTGCTCACTTTCTGCCACAGGAGTCTCGATGGTGGAATCGGCAGCGGGCTCCGGAACCGCCTGGGGTAGCGGCTCCTGCGGGGAAGCCTCGGGCGCAGCGGGGACCCGCGGGTCCGGCTCCGCCTGTGTGGCTTCAGCGGCCTCCTGGGCCTCACGGGCCAGGCGCTCGTTCTCCTCGCGGATGGCGGCCTTCTGCTCGCGGCGGGCATCAGCGGCAGCGAAGAACGCCCGCACCAGAGCCAGCAGCACGAAGAACGCCGCGATGGCCAGGCCGATCCAGCCCGCAGTGCGGATCAGGAAAAAGTCCCGGATGGTGAAATACTCCTTGTAGATCCCCAGGAAATACAGCGCCACGCCGCCGGCGGCACACAAAATGCACAGCAGCAGGCGGAAGAAGGCCCGGACCTTGTGCTTGCGCCCGGCCAGATACGCCACCAGCAGCGCCAGCGCGGCCAGAAACAGCGCCGGGGACTGGCAGCAGAGGATATAGCCCAACGTCTTGTCCAACATGGCCTCGCCTCCTTACAGCTGGCACTTGCCCCGGGGCAGGTATTTGCCGTCCGGCCCGGCCAGCACCTTGCCGGAGGACACCGCGGGCTTGCCGCGGAGCCACACCTGGCGGATGGAGCCCTTGGTGACCACACCCTCATAGGGGTTGTAGTCCGCCGCGCCCACCATATCCTCAGCGTGGATGACGTGGTCGGCGTTGGGGTCGTAGACCACGATATCGGCGTCGGAGCCGGGGGCCAGTACGCCTTTGCGCGGGAACAGGCCATACAGCTTGGCGGGGTTCTCTGCCAGCACACGGCACATGGCGCCCAGGCCGATCTTCTTCTTGGCCACGCCGAAGGTGTAGATCAGCTCGCCGCGGGTCTCCACGCCGGGGATACCGCCGGGAATAGCGGTGAAATCGTCGCGGCCCGCCAGCTTCTGCTGCGTGGTGAAGCTGCAATGGTCGGTGGAGACCGTCTGCACTTCACCCCGGCGGATGGCCCGCCACAGGGCCTCACGGTCAGCCGGTTTCCGAATAGGAGGCGAGCAGACGTATTTGGCCGCCTGCAGCCAGTCCTCGTTATAATACACGCTGTCATCCAATACCAGATACTGGGGGCACGTCTCCACAAAGACCTTCTGGCCCCGCCAGCGGGCGTTGGCGATCTCGTCCAGCGCCTCGATGTTGGTGGTGTGGACGATGACCACGGGGACGTCTACCTGTTCGGCGATGCGGAGCAGACGGCCCACGGCCTCGGCCTCCATGATGTCGGGCCGGGTCTCCGGGTGGCAGTGGACGCCGTTCTCGCCGGCGGCCTTCTTTTCGGCAATCAGCGCGTCGATGACCCCGGCGTTTTCGCAGTGGACGCCGCAGATGCCGCCCTTTTCCTTCAGCTTTTTCAGCGCCTTGTACATGGCCTCGTCACCGATCATCATGGCCGGATAGGTCATGTACATCTTGAAGGAGGAGATACCCTCGGCGTACATATCGTCGATCTCGCGCTCGATGGTCTCGTTCCAGTCGTCGATGGTCATGTGGAAGCCGTAGTCGCAGGCGCACTTGCCGTCGGCCTTCTCGTGCCAGAGCCGCAGGCCGTCGTGCAGCGTCTCGCCCTTGTTGGGGCAGGCAAAGTCGATGATGGTGGTGGTGCCGCCCCGCAGCGCCGCCCGGGAGCCGCTGGCAAAGTCATCCGCCGTGGTGGTGTTGCACACGTCCAGATCGAAGTGGGTGTGGGCATCGATGAAGCCGGGAAACAGCAGCATCCCGGTCACGTCCACCACCTGCGCGCCGATGGCGGGAATATCGCGGCAGACATCGAGGATCTTCTCGCCCTCCACCAGAACATCGGCCCGGCGGGGGCTCTTGCCGGTGACCACGGTACCGCCCTTGAACAGCAATCTCATCACAAGACCTCCTCGTTTGTGTTGATTTCTGTCGGTATTATACCACTTTTCGCCCTACTGTGTAAAGCACAATAAAAACGTCCCCAAGCCTTCCCCTTGGGGGCGCTCCCTCGTTAGCCTTCCCCTCGAGGGGCCCGTGGTGTTGAATGACACGCCCTCAAGCCTTCCCCTTGAGGGCGCCCCAGTGCGCACACTGGGGTGTGCACAGCTGAGCTGTCAGCCGCAAGGCTGACTGAGGGATTGTTACATTGTCGGACAACCCCTCCGTCAACGCTTCGCGTTGACACCTCCCCCTGCACAGGGGAGGCTTTACCCCCCATTTTCAACAACACCGCGTAATATCAATTCACAATTATACAAACCATTATCATAAAAGGAGAAAAACAGTATGATGCAGATGCGTACACATACCTGCAACGAGCTGCGCCTGGAACACGTAGGCCAGCAGGTAAAGATCGTGGGCTGGATGGAAAACGTCCGTGCCGTGGGCCAGAACTTCGCCTTTGTGGTGCTGCGCGACTTCTACGGCACCACCCAGGTGGTGGTGGAGAACGAGGAGATGATGAACATCATCAACGGTCTCAACAAGGAGTCCACCATCTCCGTAGAGGGTGTCGTTCGCGAACGCGCCAGCAAGAACCCCAAGCAGGCCACCGGCGATATCGAGGTAGTCCCCAGCAAGATCGAGGTGCTGGGCCGCTGCCGCTACAACTCCCTGCCCTTCGAGATCAACCGCAGCCGCGAGGCCGATGAGACCGCCCGTCTCAAGTACCGCTTCCTTGACCTGCGCAACCCCGCCGTGAAGCAGAATATTATCCTGCGCTGCCAGGTGGTGGCCGCCCTCCGCACCGCCATGACCGAGCACGGCTTCCTGGAGATCACCACCCCCATCCTGACCGCCAGCTCCCCCGAGGGCGCCCGCGACTATCTGGTGCCCGCCCGCAAGCATCCCGGTAAGTTCTACGCGCTGCCTCAGGCGCCCCAGCAGTTCAAGCAGCTGCTGATGACCTCCGGCTTTGACCGCTACTTCCAGATCGCACCCTGCTTCCGCGACGAGGATGCCCGCGGCGACCGCTCCCCCGGCGAGTTCTATCAGCTGGATATGGAGATGGCCTTCGCCACTCAGGACGACGTGTTCGCCGTGCTGGAGGACGTGCTGCCTCCCATCTTCGCCAAGTTCGGCACCTACAACGTGGCCTCCAGCGCACCCTTCCGCCGCATCGCCTACAACGACGCCATGGAGACCTACGGCTCCGATAAGCCCGACCTGCGTATCGATTTGACCTGCAAGAACGTCACCTCCCTGTTCGCCGACAGCGAGTTCGAGGCGCTGAAGGGCCAGACCGTGAAGATGGTGGACATTACCAACTGCACCCTGACCCGCAAGCAGATCGAAAAGCTGCTGACCGACTGCGAGGTGCAGTCCGGCTCCAAGGGCTACTGGTTCAAGGTGGACGAGAACGGTGAGCTGGCCGGCGGCATCGCCAAGTTTGTCTCCGGCAAGAAGGACGAGCTGGCCAAGGTGCTGGAGCTGAAGCCCAACACGCTGGTGGTGGTGGCTGCCGGTCAGTACGCCACCAAGTCCGTGGGCGTGATGATCAAGACCTTCGGCGCCGCCTGCGAGGGTCACATGGACAAGGAGCGCTACGAGTTCTGCTGGATCGTGGACTTCCCCATGTACG
>OLVY01000712.1_pt1 | contig 23820 bp, 17 predicted proteins | sample 1674261 | NCBI WGS metagenome assembly OLVY01 (sample SAMEA103958155, study PRJEB25191) | human gut metagenome | biome: human-associated habitat [ENVO:00009003]; feature: intestine environment [ENVO:2100002]; material: feces | place: Germany | collected 2013/2015
TATGCCGGACAAGGTGTGCCCGGTGTGCGGCACGAAATACATCAAGGATGGCTTCGACATCCCCTTTGAGACGTTCCTGGGCTTCGGCGGCGGCAAGGTGCCGGATATCGACCTGAACTTCTCCGGCGAGTACCAGGCCCGGGCCCACCGCCACGCCATCGAGATGTTCGGCCAGACCCAGGTGTTCCGGGCCGGCACCATCGGCACCCTGGCGGAAAAGACCGCCTTCGGCTTTGTCCGCAAATACCTGGACGAGCGGGGCCTCACCGCCGGCAGCGCCGAGGTGAACCGCCTGACCCAGGGCTGCGTGGGGGTCCGCCGCACCACCGGCCAGCACCCCGGCGGCCTGGTGGTGGTCCCCGACGACATGGATGTGGAGGATTTCACCGCCGTGCAGCACCCCGCCGACGCCGAGGACGCCGACACCATCACCACCCATTTTGAATACCACTGCATGGAGGATAACCTGCTGAAGCTGGACATGCTGGGCCACGATGACCCCACCATGATCCGCATGCTGGAGGACCTCACCGGGGTCAACGCCCGGACTATCCCCCTGGACGACCCGGACACCATGAGCATCTTCACCTCCTCCAAGGTCCTGGGCTTTGAAAACGACGAGCTGCTGGGCCCCACCGGGGCCGTGGCCATTCCGGAGTTCAACACCCGGTTCACCCGGGGCATGCTGGTGGATACCCAGCCCAAGGATTTCAATACCCTGGTGCGCCTGTCCGGCTTCTCCCACGGCACCGACGTGTGGCTGGGCAATGCCCGGGACCTGATCGTCAGCGGCACTGCCTCCGTTCTGGAGACCGTGGGCTGCCGGGACGACATCATGCTCTATCTCATCCATATGGGTCTGGACCCCAAAATGAGCTTCAAGATCATGGAGGCCGTCCGGAAGGGCAAGGTGAAAAAGAGCGGCTTCCAGGACGGGTGGGAGGATGCCATGCGGGCCCATGAGGTGCCCGACTGGTACATTGACTCCCTGGCCAAGATCGGCTATCTGTTCCCCAAGGCCCACGCCGTGGCCTATGTGATGATGGCCTTCCGCATCGCCTGGTTCAAGGTCCACGAGCCCCTGGCGTTCTACGCCACCTTCTTCACCGTCCGGGCCAAGGCCTTCGACGCGGAATACTGCTGCGCCGGCATCGACGCCGTGAAGCGGAAGATCCGTGAGATCGAGAACAACAAGGACGCCACCGCCGTGGAGCAGAGCCTGATGGTCACCCTGGAGGTGTGCTACGAGTTCTATCTCCGTGGCTTCCACTTTGACACCATCAGCATCTACGACTCCCAGGCCACCGCCTTCAAGATCACGGAGAACGGCCTGCTGCCCCCCTTCGTCTCCGTCCGGGGCCTGGGCGAGACCGCCGCCCTGGACACCGTGGAAAAGCGGAAGGGAAAGACCTTCATCTCCGTGGAGGAGTTCGCCGCCTGCTGCAGCAAGCTGTCCAAAACCCACATCGAGCAGCTGAAGGCCCTGGGGGCCTTTGCCGGCATGGCGGACACCAGCCAGATCACGTTTTTCTGATATGGAGTGGCGCTTTGTCTGGTCCCACGGCGACGAGCATGAGACAGGCCGTGCCCTGTCCCGGGAAATGCTGCGCTTGTATCGGGACAAAGCCCGGGAAAAGCGGGACGTCCCGCCGGATATCGGGACAGTTTTTATAGGAAATAACGGCAAACCAATGACAAATGGCTGCTATTTCAATATCAGCCACAGCCACGGTCTGGTGGCCTGCGCCGTGTCGGATGTCCCCGTGGGCATCGACGTGGAGAAGATTCGTCCGGTTCCGCCCCGGCTGATGGGCATTTTATCGCCGCAGGAGCGGGAATCTGTGCGCTGTGACGCGGATTTCTTTCGGCTCTGGACCCTGAAAGAGGCGCTTATCAAGTGCCGCGGAGGCGTTTTGGGCCAAATCCGGCACGTTCACTTCGATTTGAGCGGTTCATCCATCATTTGCTCTGTCCCCGGCTACGCCTTCTCCGTTCTCCCGGCCCCGGAGGGCTATGCCGCCGCCCTGTGCTGGGAAAAACTGGAAGAAAACCGGCATGAAACGCGCAAAAAATGACAGGCTATTGGAAGAATGTGCATAAAAAATACCGGAAAACGGCAAAATCATGCCGTTTTCCGGTATTTTTTATGTGAGTAATCCGTATTTTTCCTTGATGCGGTCCAGCTTTTCCAGCATGGGCTCCGCGGCCACCCACAGGAAGAATACCGTGGCTGCCGCGTGGACGCAGTCCACCGGGAAGCCGGTGACGTAGTACGTCAGCAGCGTTTTCCAGGTGAGGCTTTCCGCCCCGGCCCACATCAGTACCGACGCCGGATTCATGATGCCGCCGTAGATCACGATGGCGCAGAAGGCGCCAAAGGTACACATGCTCCCCAGAGTTCGGCGCAAAAGCCCCTTTCGGAACAGGACTCCGGCCAAAAATCCGATGATTCCCATGCTAAACATCTGCCACGGCGTCCAAACACCCTGGGAGAACAGCATGTTGGACACCAGCATGGACAGCGCGCCCACCAGAAAACCGCTCTCGCCCCCCAGCGCTACGCCGGAGATGATGGTCATGGCCATGACGGGCTTGAACTGAGGCAGCATGAAAAATGCCGCCCGGCCCGCCACGGAGATGGCGCACAGCACCGCAATGACCACCAGCTCCCGGGCCTGGGGCCTGCGCCCCTCGAACACCAGGAAGAACGGGGCCATGCACTCCAGCAGCACCAGCACCGACATGAGGCCATACTGCCTGTTGTCCAGGTAATAGACCCCCACAAACAGGGTCACGGGGATCAGCAGCAGGATAGACACCGCCGCCGCTGCCGTCCGGCGGGACAGCCTGCGCTTTTCCGCCGGAACCTGCACCAGATCAAGGGGCTTGGTCCGGCGGCCGATGGACAGGGCCAGCACCAGCAGCAGCCCGCAGAATACCAGATACAGCCGCAGCTGCTGCCAGCCCAGAGCCGTCAGGCCGCCCTTGCCCACGGCGGCGGACAGGTCCGTGACTCCGGTGGCATACAGGAATATGGCCAGGGCCCCCGCCCCGGACAAGGCGGCCAGGGCCTTGCGCCACAGGGGCAGCTTTTTGGGCTTCCAGTCCGGCGTTTCCTCCCGGGGCTCCGGCAGAGGGGGAATGTCCTCCGGCAGGGCCGGCTCCGCAGGAACCGTGCCGCCGCAGACGGCCATGACGTCCTCCGCCGTCACCGCCTGGGGCTCCAGGCTCCGGGCCATGCGGTTGGCGGCGGTGGTATAGAAGCTGTTGCCGGAGAAAAAGGCGCGGGGAGACGCCTCCGTCACCACGCTGCCGTCAAAGAACAGGGCGCAGCGGTGGGCATAGCGGGCGCAGAACTCCACGTCGTGGCTGACCATCAGCAGCGACACCCCGCGGGCCAGCAGCGTCCGCAGAATCAGGGCGAAGGCCTGCTTGAACTCCGCATCCAGGCCCTTGGTGGGCTCGTCCAGCAGCAGGATCTCCGGCTCCAGCAGCAGCACCTTGGCCAGGGCCGCCCGCTGCTGCTCGCCGCCGGACAGGTCGTAGGGGTGCCGGTCCAGCAGGTCCTCCAGGCGGCACAGAGCCACCATCCGGGCCACCCGCTCCTCCTGCTGGGGGCGGGGCGTTTTTGTGCCGGAAAATATCTCGAACAGGTCCTCCCGGACCGTTTTTTTCACAAATAAGGTCTGGGGATTCTGGGGCAGCATGCCCAGGGTCCCCTTTACGGAAATGTTGCCCCGCTGGGGCTTTTTCATGCCGGACAGCAGCTTCAGCGTGGTGCTCTTGCCCGCGCCGTTGCCGCCCAACAGGGCCAGAAACTCCCCACGGCCCAGGGTCAGGTCCAGCCCCTTGATGACGTCGGGGCTGTCCGGCTCATACCGGAACCACGCGCCCTGCACCGTCAGCACCGGCTGGCGCCGGGGGTACGTCTGCTCCCGGGGCAGCGGAACCAGCGGATGCTCCGCCGCATAGCTCCGCAGAAAATCCCGGCCCTCCCGCACGGTGACGGGACAGGGGGCCTCCGTTTCCACCGAGGCCCAGACGCGCATGGCGGCGGGCATGGCCAGAAACATCCGGTGGCCCAGGGCCTTTAGCCGGCGGCCCACGTCGTAGGGCGTGCCGGTGCACAGCAGCTGCCCCCGGTCCATTACCGCCACGGCGGTGGCCAGGGGAAAGGCCTCCTCCAGCCGGTGCTCCGTCAGCACCACGGCGGTGCCCAGCTCCCGGTTGATCTTTCCCAGCACCGCCAGGAAATCCGAGGCGGCGATGGGGTCCAGCTGGCTGGTGGGCTCATCCAGAATCAGCACGTCCGGCTGCATGGCCATGACGGAGGCCAGGTTCAGCAGCTGCTTCTGGCCTCCGGACAGCTGGGAAACGTCCCGGTAAAACCAGTCCTCGATGCCGAAGAATGCCGCCATCTCCGCCACCCGGCGGCGGATGGTGGGGGTGTCCACCCCCAGGCTCTCCAGCCCGAAGGCCAGCTCGTGCCAGACCTTGTCGGTGACGATCTGGTTTTCCGGCGACTGCTGGACAAAGCCGATGCGGGCCGCCAGCGTCCGCTGGTCCACCCGGTCCAGCGGCGTATCCCGGAACAGAATGCGGCCCTGCCGGGTCCCGTGAGGGGCCAGGGCGGGCTTCAGCTGCCGCAGCAGCGTGGACTTGCCGCAGCCCGAGGGACCGCACAGCACCAGGAACGCACCCTCCGGCACCGTCAGCGACAGGCTGTCAATGGCCCGGGCGGTCTGCCCCGGATAGGAAAAGGTCAGATTTTCGACGGTGAACAGCGCCATACCCGCGCCTCCTTTCGGTCTATGATCACCGGCGTCAGGCACAGGGCCAGATACGCCAGGTAAAAGCTGATGGAAAACGGCTGGGCCATGGCTCCCTGGAGCATGGGGAAATACCACCATTTCAGGCCCCCGGCAAGGCTTCCGCACAGCAGATACATGCCGCAGAAGCCCAGCCAGCCCAGGGCGTATTTGTCCCGGTCCTCCATGCGGTAAATGGAAAAGGCCGTCCGGCCCCGGAGGCCGTAGCCCCGGCTTTTCATGCTGTCGGCGGTTTCGATGGCGTTCTCCAGAGCCCAGGTCACCATGATGGAAAAGATGGTGACGGCCCTTCTGGCCCGCTGCCATGCGCTGCCGGTGGAGGCGTCCCGCCCGATGCAGAACTGCGCCTGGCGCACGGTTTCCAGCTGGCGGCGGAACAGGGGCACAAACCGCAGGGTCATGCTCAGCACCAGGGACAGGGCCGGGATCACCCGGCCAAACAGATACACAAATTTGTCCGACGTGATGACCCGGTTGAAGCACACGAACCACAGCACCACGGCGCACAGCATGGTCCCCGCCGCCAGACCATACAGAATACTCTCCAGCGTCAGGGGGTTGCCGGAGGGCAGATAGATGAGAATGGTGACACCCGCGTGGTTGAAGGCGGGATTCACCAGGGCTGCCAGCAGCAGCACCGGCAGGGCCACCCGCAGGTGCCTTGCCAGGGCCCGGCGGCCCTCCAGCTGCCCGGCATACAGCAGCGCCCCCAGCAGGGACACCGCCAGGCAAACCGGGTGCATCAGCACCATGGAATAGGCCAGCACCAGGGCGAAAAACAGGAAGTTCACCAGGGGGTGATAGCGGGAAAAGGCGTCGCCCACGGCTCCGGCCTCCTTTCACAGAATCGTTTTGGGGACAGGCTCAGCCGCCCATGAAGCCGCCTCCTACATCATACCCCAGGTCGCAGGTATACACCCAGCAGATCACGTCGCCGGGCTGCACCTGGTACCGGGAGCAGCCATAGTTGGGGAACCAGTCGTTGACCTTGTACATCCAGCCGGAGCCGTCGCCGACGTCGAACTCGTACAGGTTGTAGATCCCCTCGATATAGGCGGAGTTGTACATCGGCGTCCAGCTGAACTCCATGGGGATCTTCCTTTCCTTGCACACCCGCTGCAAAACGTCAAACACGCTTTCCCCCTGGGAAAACGTCACCGTAACGGCAGGCAGGATCACCCCGTCGGCGGGCACCAGCCCCCGCTTGGACTCGTCGCACTTGTCCATATTGTTGAGGATGGTGGCGCAGGAGATGGAGATGGTGCAGGTGTCCTGGTGAGACGTATCCGGCTGAGACGTTTCCGGCTCCACGGGCTTGGGCTTGCCGTCCGGCACCGGGTCCGTCTGGTAGCGGTCCTTGCCGCCCTGGCTGTCCGGCTCCTCGGGCTCCTCCGGCGATTCCGGGGTGTCAGGCTTGTCCTGGGGATCCGTCTGCTCCGTGCCGGGGTTCACCGGCGCGGTGGGGGTGGATGGGACCTGGATGTCGCAGCCCGCTGCCGTCAGCAATGTCAGGGCCAGCACCAGGGCCAGCAGGAATTTTCCGTATCTTTTCCGCATAGGGGAACACCTCCATTTATAGCACCATGCGCAGGGACGTCCGAAGACGTCCCTGCGCGGGTGTATTTGCGGCGGTTTACGCGCGCTTTTTCTTGTTCTGCATCAGCAGCACAGCGGCGCCGGACAGGGCGGCCGCACCCATCCACAGCACCAGCAGGCTCTCGTCTCCGGTGCGGGGGGTATCGGGCTTTTCGGGCTTGGCGGGCGTCACGGGCTGGTCGGGGGTCACGGTGACGGTGACATCGCTCATGTCGTACAGGCTGGTCTTCTGGGCCAGCAGGCGATAGTAGGCCGCCAGGGCATAGTAGCCCTGCTCGGTGGCCATGCCGTCCACGGTCTTGTCGGCCATCAGGTGGCGGAAGCCGCCGCCGGTGACATAGAAGCCGCACAGCGCGTCCACGACGCTGACGCCGCTCTTTACGAACCGGCTGTCGGCGGTGGGATCAATGCCCAGGGCCGTCAGGGCCACGATGACCTGAGCCGTGGACTCGGCGGAGGCATCGGTGCCGGGGATCTCGCTGAAGGTAGCGTCGTCGTTCTGCACGCCGGCCAGGAAGGTCAGGGCCGCGTCCACAGCCGCCTTCACCTGAGCATTTTCATAGTAGGGGGCCAGGGCCTGCACGGCCATGGCGGTCATGTCCACATCGGGGACCTGAGAGGAGGCGATGACAGGCCAGCTGCCATCCTCGCGCTGGGTATCCAGAATGGCGCGGACCAGCTTCTCCCGGGTCACGTCGCCGGAGGTGGGATAGCCGTGGCTGTCCAGCGCCAGCAGCGCCCAAACGGGACCGTTGACGCTCTGCTTGGTGATGAACGCCATGGAACCCAGACCGTCCAGCAGGCTGCGGCCGGCCACATGGGTCACGTCCTTGCCGATGGCGGTCAGGGCCAGGATCAGACGGGAATTCTCGGTGGAGCGGGAGCGGTTCAGACGGCCGTTCTCGTCCATGGCCTTTTGCACATACTCCACCACGGAGGCGTAATACGCGTCCGCACCGGGGACGTCCCGGCCGGAACGGGCCAGGCCCAGAACCGCCCACTCGCCGCCGATGGAGCCGGTGACGGGGGCGCCCTTGGAAACGATGAAGTCGCCGGTAGTCTTATAGATGTCCTGAGCGTTCAGCTCCGCCAGGCGGGCCTCGGCGGCCAGCAGCACATCGTAGTTGCCCACGCGCTCCTGGAGCTTCTGGCCCAGGGCGTCGTAGGCGGCCCGGGCAGCCTCCACGGCGGCACGGGACGCGGGGATCACGGGCTGGCCGATGGCGTCGATCAGCTCCTCCACATGGGCAACCGCCTCATCCTGGAGCTGGGCCAGCTTCTTCTCGGCAGCCAGCAGCACATCGTAGTTGCTGACCTGGGCCTTGCGCTGGTCGCTCAGGGCGTCATAGGCGGCGCGGGCGGCCTGGATGGCCTCCTCGGAGTCCAGAGTCACGGTGCCGATGGCGGCGATCTTCTGCTCCACGTCGTGGACGTACCAGCCGGTCAGAGGCAGCACCAGCTCAGGCAGACGGGTCAGGACTGCGGCGGTGGTGGAACCGTACTGGCGGTCCATGCCGGAGCGGTAGGACACGCCGCGGTGGGTGGGAATGCCGCCGAAGCCGCCCACCCGGATGGTACCGGTCAGGTCATAGCTATAGCCTTCGGCGGTCTCGGGGATGGTGACGCTCAGCAGCTGGCGAACGGGGTTGCCGCTGAAATCATACTGGCCGAAGGGGGTGCCGGGGTTGGTCTGATACTTGTTGCCCTGGGCATCCAGGTACAGCAGGGAGAAATTGAAGTTGTAAACGCCGGAGATCTTCTCCTGGGGGCTTACTAGGTCGTGGAACTGGACCTTTACGGCCTGGCCGGGGACCAGCTCAGCATCCTGGGGCAGAACCTTGCCGTCGGCGTCGATGAGGTCATAGCTGACGCCCCGGGCGGTGATGACCTGGTAGGCGGCCATGCCGTCCTTCTCGATGCGGAGAATGTGGCGGCCGGTGGTCAGACCCGTAACGGTGACCTGGCCGTTTTCATCCACGGAAACGCCCTGGCTGGTGAAGCCGTTGAAGGTCATCTTATCGGTGACGGTGGAGCGGGCCACGGTAACGGTGCAGCCCTCCTGGGGAGTGAAGCTGTAGCTGGCGCCCTGGGTACCCACATAGAACAGGATGTCGTGCTCGGCATCCAGATACTTCTGCTCGTCCTTGGTGATGTTCACGGTGGGACGGTCGATGAAGGTGTTGGTCTGGATAGAGGAGCCGTCGGCACCCACGGACACCACGAACACGCCGGTGAACTCCGGCCAGATGGCGCTGAAGTCCTTGCCGCCCATACCCTGAACGAAGGTCATGGCGTCATAGGTCACCTGGACGATGGCGGTGCCCGGGTGGTTGGCGGTCATGGTGGCCAGGCAGGAATTGTTGGCGTCGGGGGTGATGGTCACCACGTCGCTGTCGCCGCCGTCCAGGCTCAGCACCTGATAGTGCGCGTCGGGCAGGGCGATCTGGCTGTTCATGAAGCTCTCGATGGCCTGCCAGCTGCGCAGCACGTCCAGCTCGCAGCTCTGGCCCACCTCCAGGTTCTTATAGCCCTGGCGGTTGATGTTCAGATAGATGTTGCCCAGGTCGTACACGTTCTTGTCGAAGCGGTACACGGTATCGCTGCTGAACGCGTCGTCCATGTGCAGGTCGTCCCGGGTCACAGCCAGCTCCTGGCCGCCGGTGAATTTGCCGAAGGTCCAGTAGGTGACGCCGTCGGGATTCTGGGCCCGCAGGAACTGCTGACTGCCGGTCTCCGGCAGGCGGAAGGAGGCGGTCATGGTGTCGCCCTTGGTCTCCTGGGAAACGGGCTCCAGGAAGGTATAGCTATAGTAGCTGCCGAAGGTGCCCATCCGCAGGGTAGAGCCGGCGGGGGCGGTGACGGTGACGTCCAGGGCCTTGGGAATGGTCAGAGAGAAGCTCTTGGCGCCGCAGTCCACGGTCTGCTTGTTGGTCATGGTGGTGGTGACAGGCAGATAGCCCGCCGCCTTGTCGCCGATGGGGGTCAGGGTGATCTTCAGGCTGCCGCCCTCCACAAACAGGCAGGCGGTGTGGGTGCTGCCATAGGTGGTGGAGACGCCGGTCTTGGCCTGGAGGTCCGTGCCGTCGGGGCCGGTAACGGTGACGTCGATGGTGTAATCCTTGCCCTCCACCCAGCTGCTGTCGTTGGTGGCATAGATCTCATAGACGCGGTTCAGGGTGAACACGTTGTCCTGATTGGCCTTCACGGTCAGCACCAGGCTGCCGTTGCACTGGCCCTCGGCGTTGTAGCCCTCCACCAGATAGTCGCCGGCCGGCAGCTTGGTGTTCATCATCAGCTTATAGCCGTCGGCCTCGGGGGTCACATTGGCCAGCAGGTCCCGGTCTCCCTTGACGCCATCGGCGAAGTCATACAGCTTCAGGGACGCCAGCTGTGCATTGTGCAGGCCCTTGAAGGAGACGTCCATGTCGCCCTGGGGCGCATCGCCCTCCTGGGACACGGTGACGGTGTAGGTGGTGGGGGTGATGGCGGGGGACCACTCGGTGGCCGCCGCCTTGTCGCCGCAGCGGATGGTCAGGACGGTGCCGTTATGGACGGGCACGGTCTCCACCCGGCGGTAGTCGGTGCCGTCGGCGGTGAGATACACCTGGTTGTTCTTGTTGGAGGCGGTGGCCGTCATCCGGATGCCGGTGACGCCCTGGGGCAGGGTCAGGGTGTAGGCGGTCTTGTCTGAGGCGAAGTCGGGAGTCAGGACACCCTCGCTGAAGGACAGGGCCGCCAGGCTGGTGTCGCTCTGGGTGTTCCAGTCGCCGCCGATGTCCGCGCCGTAGCCTTTGGTGGTGTACATCACGCGGATGATATCCCCGGCGAACAGCTTGTCCCCGGCCTTGATGTCCTTGAACCCAACGTTGGTGAACCAATCGTTCAGGGTTCCCATCCAGCCGGAGGCTTCGCCGCCGTCACCGGCGGACAGGCCGTTGATCTCGCTGATGTAGCCGGACTCGGCACCGGTCTGGGAATAGGTACCCAGGGCGCTGACGATGCAGTCCATCATGGAGGACCCGGGGGCCAGGTCCACCCACTTGTCCACCAGCGTGCCATCCCAGGCAGCGCCGTCGGCCTTTGCGTAGGTCGTGTTTTCCACAACGACCCGAACTTGGCCGTCGTGGTTCTCTGCTGCCCAGACAGTGGCGGGTACCAGGCTCAGTACCATCACCAATGCCAGCAGCAGAGAAACGATGCGTTTCTTCATATGCATTTTCCTCCTGTGAAAAATTTATGCCCAGCCGTTTCCGGCAAGTCAACGGAGTGTGTCTGCGGCGGAGGAAAAGCAGATACACGCCCGCTGCAAAAACCGCCGGTACATCCCCTGAAAAAGGGAGACACCGGCGGCGCATGGTTCCTGTCTGCGCCCAACGAAGATAACGCCCGCCGCGCTGAATGCCCTCCGCTGTGCAATTCTCCTGCCTCGCGCCGTGGAGCCGATGGCTCCTCGTTTGCATCCTACCTTCTCAGGGGACTGCCCCCAATGGCGGACTTTCGTCCCGGCGGCCAAGGCCGCTTCGGTGCATTCTTGCGCCCACAGTGCCGTTCGCGTGGGGTTCTTTCGCCCCGTTTCTTTCAGGCTGGCACCTGGCCGTTTTCCGGCCTTTGCGGTACCCGCCGCACAGCATCCTCGGACATGATTCGATTATCCGGCTCTGCGTTCTCGCAAAGCCATTCTTATCATACAGCATCCGGCAGGAAAAGTCAACGGTCCGCCCCATGCAAAACGGCTGTGTATTGCAGGACTGCAAAAAACCGCCGCAGCGGCGCGGAGTCCCCTTGTTTTGCCGGAAAAAAAGATGTATAATCAAGGCCAGTGGGACAGGGCGAGAAAACCGCGGGATGCTCCCCGGGAAAGCCTGTCCGCATCCGTCAAAGAAGCAAAGGAAGAGCACTGTCATGGAAATTTTGCACGAGATCAACCCGGCGCTGGAGGCTCTGGCGTACTTAGGCTCCCGGGCCAACGGCCATACCCTGGACCGCCTGGAGGAGCGCTTACAGGCCCGGGGCGTCCGGAAGGCGGAGCCCTTCCATCGGGCCAGCGCCGCCCTGCGGGAGCTGCTGCAGGACCTGGACGCGGAGGTTTCCGTCCCGGCAGAGACCCTGCAGCGTCTGTTCGGCGACATCAAGGGCTTTTCCTACAGCACCATCGGGTCCTATAGTCCGGCTTTTCTGTTCTTCTATCCCATGCTGTCCCGCCGGCAGGACTTTGAGACCCTGATGCAGCGGATGGAGCGCCTGACGCCGGATGAGACGGCGCGAAACATGATGATCTCGCTGAGCCTGGAGGAGCAGTCCGGTCCTGCCGCCGGGGCCGCCGCAAAGCTGGTTTCCCGGGTGCTGGCGCTGACGATCCCCACGGAGAGCCGCCTGGCTCTGCTGGAGATCCACCAGAATTACCGGATTCTGCTGCCGGAGATCGCAGCCTGTCTGCGCCCGGCCATAGCGGCGCTGGAGACGGAGTCCGGCCGCATTCAGGAGATCATAGAGGCCTTCTGCCGGGAGGTGGAGGGCCTGGGGACGGAGAGCTATCTCCGGGAGACCTCCAGCCTGGCCATCACGCCGGAGGTGCATTATCACCTGATCCCCTTTCTGATGGGACCGGATACCAACCTCTCCATGGAGCAGGAGGACGGCAGCGTGCTGATCTGCTGCGGAGTTATGCGGCTGTCGCTGCGGCGCACCCTGGCGGAAAACAGCAGCGCCTCCCAGGTATATGACGCCATCCGGATCATCGGGGACAAGACACGGTTTGACATTCTCTGTTATCTGAGGGATCATCCGGCGGTCTACGGTCAGCAGCTGTGCAGCCATTTCGGCCTGGCCCGCAACACCATTCACCACCATATGAGCAAGCTGGTGAATGCGGGGCTTGTTACCTGCCTGGTGGAGGGAAACCGTATTTATTACACCACGGACCGGGAGCACCTCTCCTATTTGCTGAACCAGCAGCGGCAGCTGCTGATCGGCGGAGAGGATACGGAGCAGCAGGAAAAATAAAACCGGCAGGAATGCCGCCGGCGCAGGGTTTGCCGCGCCGGCGGCATTTTTTTTGCAGGGTAAACACATGGCCGCACCTGTAGGCGCGGCCATGTGTTTACCAGCGCCGCTTTTTCTTTTCGCCCTCCCGGCGCTGGAAGGGCTTGTCGATGAGGATGATGTCCTCTCCGAACCGCTGGACGCAGTCCCAGGGAATGTAATAATCCTCGCCCCGGCCGAACAGACCGAAGAACCGGCAGGGGCCAAAGACGATCAGGGCCTTGACGGTCCCCTCCGGGATGCAGAGCTCCAGGTCTCCCACGCAGCCCAGACGGCTGCCGTCGCAGATGTTGATGACCTCCTTGCGGCGCAGCTGTGAAAATCGGCACATCATGGTCTCCACCTCAGCTCCAGCCTATGCGCCTTCCGGCGCGTCCTATGCCATCAGATCACCGCGTCCACGGGGATGCCGCCGCCCGTGGCCGCCGTGAACCGGCGGGTGACAAAACTGTTAGATCATCTTTAAGGAATCTTAAAGGTTCCCCCCTTGTTTCTTTAACTGTTTTTCTTTATACTGAATTTTGTGAACAGGGACAGCTGATCGGAAGCTGTATCGCCAAAAAAAGAGCCGCTCTTGACAGGGAACAGCAGATCATATATACTAAGTGTATCAACCATCTTGATACAGTTGCGCCTGTGCGCACAGAGAAAGGAAAGCGCCTATGGAGACGTTAAAAACCATCAATTTTATCATAGCGGTTATTTTCTTCGTCTGCTATACCTATCAGTTTTTGTATATCCCGGTGCCCTGGCTGCGGAAGGAGAAGCCCCACGGCCCGGCCAAGGCCAACCGGTACGCCGTTCTGATCTGCGCCCGGAACGAGCAGCGGGTCATCGGCGACCTGATCGCCAGCCTTCGGGGGCAGACATATGACCAGAGCCTGCTGTCCATTTTCGTGCTGGCGGACAACTGCACCGACGACACGGCCATGGTGGCCCGGGTGGCCGGGGCCCATGTGTATGAGCGGTTCAACCAGGTGCGGGTGGGCAAGGGCTACGCCCTGCAGGAGCTGCTGGAGCATCTGGAGCAGGATTATCCCCGGGGCTTTGACGGATACTTCGTGTTTGACGCGGACAATATTCTGGCTCCCAACTATGTGGAGGCCATGAACCGGACGTTTTCCGACGGACACGAGATCATTACCAGCTTCCGCAACAGCAAGAATTACGGCGACAACTGGATCAGCGCTGGTTATGCCCTGTGGTTCCTGCGGGAGAGCCGGTATCTCAATCACGCCCGGTTCCTGCTGGGCACCAGCTGCGCCGTGTCCGGCACCGGGTTCCTGTTCAGCCGACAGGTGCTGGAGGAGACGGGGCCCTGGCCCTTCCACCTGCTGACGGAGGACATCCAGTTCTCCGTGGACCAGGTGACCCGGGGACGGAAGATCGCCTTCTGCCCCGACGCGGTGCTGTATGACGAGCATCCCACCACCTTCCGCCAGTCCTGGAACCAGAGGCTGCGGTGGTCCAAGGGGTATTTGCAGGTATTCCGGGGCTACGGCGCCAAGCTGCTGCGGGGCGCGGCCGGGGGGAGCTTCTCCTGCTACGACATGGCGGCGGCCATTATGCCGGCCTTTGTCCTGTCGGCGGCGGCCATCGTGTGCAATGTGACGGCGGCGGTGCTGGGAGCCATTCGGGGGGCGGACCTGACCATTGCCCTGTGGTCTGTGGGGCAGATGCTGCTGAACATGTATCTGACGCTGTTTATCCTGGGGGCCATCACCACCGTTACCGAGTGGCGGCGGATCCATACCAAGGCGGTGAAAAAGGTGATCTACGCCTTCACCTTCCCGCTGTTTATGTTTACATACATTCCCATCTCCTTCGCGGCGTTCTTCTGCAAGGGGGAGTGGAAGCCCATTGAGCACCGGGTCAGCGCGGCAAGCCTGCGGGGCCGGGGCCGGGAGGAGCTGCTGCCCTTCTGACGGAGCGGCCTGAGAGAATAGAGAGGCGAACACCATGTACAACATTCTGGTCTGTGACGACGAAAAGGATATCGTATCGGCGCTGCATATTTATCTCAGTGCCGAGGGCTATCGGGTGCTGACGGCCTTTGACGGGCCGGAGGCCCTGCGGCTGCTGGACCGGGAGGAGGTACACCTGGTGCTGCTGGATGTGATGATGCCGGGAATGGACGGCATCACCGCCATGACCCGCCTGCGGCAGAGCCGGAATCTGCCGGTGATCCTGCTGACGGCCAAGTCCGAGGACACGGACAAGGTGCTGGGGCTGAATATGGGAGCCGATGACTATGTTACCAAGCCCTTTAACCCCGTGGAGCTGCTGGCCCGGGTCCGGTCCCAGCTGCGGCGGTATATGACTCTGGGCGGCGGCCATGTGGCCCCCACCGCCGTGACCATCGGCGGAGTGAGCCTGGACGACAATGCCAAGACCGTCACCGTGGACGGGGACACCGTGAACCTGACGCCCCTGGAATACGACATTCTGCGGCTGCTGATGCAGCATCCGGGGAAGGTGTTCTCGCCCCATGAGATCTATCGCCGGGTGTGGCATGAGGACCCGGCGGCGGACAATCCCGTGGCCGTCCACGTGCGGCACATCCGGGAGAAGATCGAGATCAACCCCGCAGAGCCCCGGTATCTGAAGGTGGTGTGGGGCAAGGGGTACAAAATGGAGGGGGCGGCGCAATGAAAAAGCTGCTGGAAAAGCCGTGGGCCAAGGCCCTGGCCTTTCTGCTGACCCTGCTGCCGGGCACGGCGGCGGTGTATGGCGGCGTCGAGCTGGTATACATATATGTCTATAACATGCATACGGACAGGCGCCTGGATATGCTGTGGGCCGTGACAGCGGTGTGCGCCGTGGCGGCTGCGGCATCCCTGGTGTTCTCCCTGTCGGCGGCGGGACACTGGCCAGGCCATGAGGGCATCCATCTGACCTGGGTGGAGAAGATCCCGGTGGACCTGTTTGTGCTGGGGTTGACCTGCGTGTGGTACATCTATCTGGACGCCGTGTACTATCCATCGGCCACGCTGGGCCTGGCGGTATTTGTGGCGCTGGCGTATCTGTTCGTGCTGGCGTTTACGGCCCGGTGCAAGGCCGGGACCGTGCTCAGCGACCTGCTGGCGCTGCGGCTGCTGCGGCTTTTCAGTCGGGGGGCCGTGTGGACCTGGCGGCACCTGCGGCGTCTGTTTCTGGGCCTGCCTCTGGCGTGGAAAACGGCGGCGGTGCTGCTGGCCGTTATGGCGGCGGACCTGCTGATCTTCGCCTATGGCATGGACGGGGGGCAGGCGGCGCTGTATGTGACGCTGCACCTGGTGCTGCTGGGGGCGGCTATCTGGCAGGTGCTGGCCCTGCGGCAATTGCAGCGGGGAGGTGAGAAGCTGGCGGAGGGGGACTTTTCCCACCCCGTGACCCTGAGCCGGGGGGCGCTGCCGGAGCTGAAGCGCCATGCGGAGAACCTGAACTCCGTGCAGGCGGGCATTCAGCGGGCTGTGGAGGAGAAAATGAAGTCCGAGCGGCTGAAAACCCAGCTGATCACCAACGTGTCCCACGATATCAAGACGCCGCTGACGTCCATCGTCAGCTATGTGGACCTGCTGAAAAAGGAGGAGATGCCCTCCGACGCGGCGCGGGAGTATCTGGCGGTGCTGGACCGGCAGTCCCAGCGGCTGCGGAAGCTGACGGAGGACCTGGTGGAGGCGTCCAAGGCATCCACGGGGAATATACCGGTATCGCCGGCCCCTACGGACCTGAACGTGCTGCTGAGCCAGGTGTGCGGCGAGTATCAGCAGCGGCTGGAGGACCAGGTGCTGGAGCCGGTGCTGGCTCTGTGCCAGCCGGGGCCGATGGCCATGGCCGACGGGCGGCTGCTGTGGCGGGTGCTGGACAACCTGATGAGCAACATCTGCAAATACGCCATGCCCGGGACAAGGGTGTATCTGTCCACGGAGGCGGGAGAGGACGGCGTGCGGATGGTGGTGAAGAATATCTCGCGGTATCCGCTGAATATCTCCGCCGACGAGCTGACGGAGCGGTTCGTCCGGGGGGACAGCTCCCGATCCACCGAGGGCAGCGGGCTGGGGCTGTCCATCGCCACCAGCCTGACCGCCATCCAGGGCGGCGACTTCCGACTGACCATCGACGGCGACCTGTTCAAGGTGACGCTGACGCTGCCCCGGGCGGAGCAGGAGGAAAAACAGGAATAACGGCGCATGAAAACACCCTCCGGCGGAGTGAAAACCGCCGGAGGGTGATTTTTATGTGTTGGCACAGCGGGACAGAAACTGCTGGGTGCGCTCCATCCGGGGATGATCCATGACCTGACGGGGGTCCCCCTGCTCCACGATGACGCCGCCGTCCATGAAGATCAGCCGGTCCGCCACGTCCCGGGCGAAGGCCATCTCGTGGGTCACCACGATCATGGTGGTGCGGCGGCCGGCCAGCTGGCGGATGACCCGCAGCACCTCGCCGGTAAGCTCCGGGTCCAGGGCGGAGGTGGGCTCGTCGAAGCACAGCACGTCCGGCTCCATGCACAGGGCCCGGGCGATGGCCACACGCTGCTTCTGGCCGCCGGAGAGCTGATGAGGGTAGTGCCCGGCCCGGTCTGACAGGCCCATCTGGTCCAGCAGGTCCAGCCCCCGGTCCCGGATGTCCTGCTCCGTCTCGCCGTCCCGCCGGGCCAGCCGCCGGGCCAGGGTCACATTTTCCAGGGCTGTGTACTGGGGGAACAGGTTGAAGTCCTGAAAGACCAGGCCGAAGTGCAGCCGCTTCCGGCGCAGGTCCCGCTCCCGGTCCGGAGGCCGGGACGCATCCAGCAGGGGCTCTCCCCGCAGGGAGATGACACCGCCGTCGGGGCGCTCCAAAAAGTTCAGGCACCGCAGCAGGGTGGTTTTGCCGCTGCCGGAGGAGCCGATGACGGACAGCGTTTCACCCTCCGGCAGCTGGAAGCTCACATCCCGCAGCACCCGGGTGCCGCCGAAGGCTTTCTCCAGGTTCTCGACGCTTAAATATGCCATGGCGGCCTCCTTTACCGGAAATAGCTGAGACGGCGCTCCAGATACCGGAACAGCAGCGTCAGCAGCCCCACGAACAGCAGATAATATACCCCTGTATAGAACAGGGGCCAGGTGATCCCGGCGGACTTCACATAGTCCTCGCCGGCCTTGGTCAGCTCCACAATGGCGATGATCCGGGCCAGGGAAGTGTCCTTTACCAGGGTGATGATCTCATTGGACATGGGGGGCAGGATCCGCTTGACCACCTGCAGAAGCGTGACCCGGAAGAAGATCTGCTGCCGGGTCATGCCCAGCACCTGTCCTGCCTCCCGCTGGCCCGCCGGGATGGCCTGGATGCCGCCCCGGTAGATAACGGAGAAGTAGCAGGCGTAGTTCAGCACAAAGGCCACGATGCACGCCAGCATCCGGTGGCTGCCCCAGATGTTCCGGCCCAGCCACAGGCCCGGACCGTAAAAGATGATGATCAGCTGCAGCACCAGAGGCGTTCCCCGGATCACCCACACCAGGGCGTCGAACACCGCCCGCACCGGGCGGCACCGGCTCATGGACCCCAGGGCCACCAGCAGCCCCAGGGGCAGGGAGAACGCCAGCGTCAGCCCGAACAGCACCGCCGCCTGACGCAGCCCCTGAAGCAGGGAAAGGGTAACGGTCCAGAACATGGCGTTATGCGGCGGGAACCACTACCACCTGAGCATTGCGGCAGTAGGCGGGGGTGCAGGTCATGGCGTTCTGCACGCCGCCGGTGAGGGTCATGCCGTTCCACACCACGTCGATGGCCTGGCTGTTCAGCTCGTTGACCTTCTGGCCCCAGTCGATGACCACAAATTCCACCTCCACGCCCAGGCGCTGGGCCACCAGCCGGGCAAGCTCCGCATCGAAGCCGGTCCACTGGCCGCTGTCGTCCTTGTAGTCCATAGGCGCAAACTCCGTGATGCCCACCACCAGGGTGCCCTTGTTCTGAATGTAGGCCACATCACCGGCGGCATCCTGGGTATAGCTGGTCTGGGGCAGCTCTACCAGCAGGTCCTCCCGAACGCCGAACTGCCGGGCCAGCTTCTGGGTGGTGCCGTCCCGGTAGGCATCCCCCAGGACCTCGATGATGAAGTCCGCCAGGTCGGAGCCCTGGCGGCAGCCGATGCCGTATTCCTCCTCCGTGAGGCTGTCGGTATAGGTGAGGTTGGGATAGCTGGTGTCGGGTCCGATCATGGCGCCGGCCATCAGCAGGTCAATAACGGCGGCGTCGGAGGTCCCGGCGGCTACCTCCATCAGGGCGGCTGCCTGATCCTGGACACTGTTGACGGTCCAGCCCTTTTCCTTGGCCACCTCCTCGCCGGCGGAACCGGCCTCCACGGCATAAATCGTGTTCTTGGCGCCGCTCTGGCCGCAGGCGGACAGAGCGGCGGTGACGGCCAGCAGCAAGAGCAGACAGACTCCGCGTTGAATGATGTTCTTCATGATTTCCTCCATTCCCCGGCCCCTATCGCCGGGAGATTTAGTACGCTAATACACTACCACACTACTGAGATAAAGTAAAGACGGAATAACCACCAAATTTACCCCTATAGGGCTGGCGTGTTTTGCACGGAAAACACAAAACGACAAAATGTCCGCACAAAGCGGACGTTTGACTGCGATTGACGGCGGCGGCCCCGGGGCATGCTAACCGGGAGAGGAGGCGCACATGGACATTTTTGACGGATTGTCCGCTCTGGGCGGACTGTGCCTGTTTTTATTCGGCATGAGCATCATGGCCGAGGCTCTCCAGCGCCGGGCAGGCGGACGGCTGGGGGGACAGCTGCGCCGCATGACCCGCAGCCGCTGGGCGGGCTTTTTCACGGGTCTTGCGGTGACGGCGGCGGTGCAGAGCTCGTCGGCGGCTATGGTGATGGTGGTGGGATTCGTGAACTCCGGACTGCTGACCCTGGGTCAGGCGGTGGGGGTCATCATGGGCACCAATGTAGGCACCACGGTGACGCCCTGGCTGCTGAGCCTGGGCGGACTGGAGGGGGGCGGTTTTCCGGGACGGCTGCTGCGGCCTGCGGGCTTCGTGCCCCTGCTGAGCCTGTGGGGCATCATCGCTTATCTGTCCAGGAATGGCCGCCGCCGGGATACCGGCCAGGCCCTGCTGGGCTTTGCCACATTGATGCAGGGAATGGAGCTGATGTCCGGCTCTGTGGCAGGACTTGCCCAGGCAGAGGGCTTCCGCCGGCTGTTTACGGCCTTTACGGACCCGCTGCTGGGGTTGCTGGCCGGGGCGCTGCTGACGGCGGTGATCCAGTCCAGCTCCGCCTCCGTGGGGATATTGCAGGCCCTGGCCGCCAGCGGTCAGGTTACGGTGGGCGCCGCTGTGCCCATCATTATGGGGCAGAACATCGGCACCTGCATCACGGCCATGCTGTCCTCCGTGGGGGCCAGCCGCAATGCCCGCCGGGCGGCGCTGGTCCACCTGCTGTTCAACCTTACCGGGGCCGGGGTGTGGCTGGCGGTGTTCTGGCTGGTGAAGGTGCTGGCGGCTCCGACGATGCTGGCCCGTCCCGTGACTCTGCCGGGGGTGGCGGTGATCCACACGGCCTTCAACCTGCTGTGTACGATGCTGCTGTTTCCGGCGGCGGGACTGCTGGAGCGGGCGGTGCTGCGGCTGCTGCCGGGTGAGGAGGGGGAGAAGGGGACGGAGCTGGACCCCCGGCTGCTGGCGGCCCCGGCGGCGGCCCTGGAAAAATGCCGGGAGCTGGCCGGGGACATGGCGGCCCTGGCCCGGGATAACCTGCGCCGGGGCGTGGCTGCTCTGACGGAGGTGCAGCCTGCTTCGGCAAAGGAGCTGCGGCGGCAGGAGGAGCGCATCGACCGGATGGAGGACGTGCTGGGGACATTCCTGGTGCGGCTCAGCGGCCAGACGCTGACCCGGCGGGCCAACGCCCGGGCGGCGGAGCTGCTGGCGCTGATCGGCGATTTTGAGCGGCTGGGGGATCACGCCATGAACCTGTTGGAAAGCGGGGAGGAGCTGCGGGACAAGGACATTTCCCTGCCTGCCGAGGACCGCCGGGAGCTGCGGGTGCTGACGGACGCCGTGGAGGAGATCGCGGACCTGGCCCTGGACGCCTTCCGACGGGAGGACCCCGCCGCCCAGGCGGAGGTAGAGGCCCTGGAGCAGGTCATCGACGGCCTGAAGGAGCAGCTGCGGTCCCGGCGCATCCGGCGGATGCAGCAGGGGAGCGGCACCATGGAGCTGGGCTTTGTATGGTCCGACGTGCTGACGGACCTGGAGCGGGCGGCGGACCATTGCAGCAACATTGCCGGGTGCGTGGCGGGGCTGCCCGATGGGAACCAGGGGCTTCATGCCGCCCAGACGGCCCTGCGGCAGCAGGACCCGGCGTTTGAGGACCGGGTCCGCCGCTATGCGGAAAAGTATCGGGTATGAAAAACTACCCCGGCGCAGGCACCGCCTGCGCCGGTTCAGCTTATGGGCAATAAGAATCCTAAGGCGTAAAAAACCCCTTAAGGGGCTTTGTCAGACCCCTTTACCAGCCCTTCCGGCGCGACTCCGGGACGTTCTGCTGAATCATCCGGGAAAACCGATCGTAGGAGTACATCGCCCGTTCCACCACCAGTCGGATATGACCACCGGTGCGTATCACAATCCGCTCCGATGCAACATAGTTGTCCTTTACCTCTCGCGTGGCGGAGACAATATCACTAATAGAGAAGGACCTGGAGGGCCTCAGCATATAATGAATGGTGATCTCTGTTTTTTTCACCACCACACACCAGCGCAGAACCTTGATGCAATAGAGAAGGCATAGCAGGCCAAACACAGCTATCCCAATGCAGAATCCGATAGGGTCCCGGTTGCCATGGACGTCTTCGGTAAAAATGCCAAGTATTACACGCAGGGATAGAAGGGCGACCAACAACAGCAACAGGAAGATAATCATGTTTGGCAGACGAACACAAAATTGATCCCGCCGGTTTTTCCGTTTTTTCAAATAGCCCTTGGAGCAGCTGATCAAATAACATACGAGCAGCGCCACGTTGACAAGCAGCAAAAAGCCATGCCAAATCGTCATGGGGAAAACCTCCTGATGGATTGATAATGGGCCCGACGGCTATTTTATATTCGCTAAGCGCCTCAATTCAGATGTACAGCCTGCAGCCGCTATAGCCGCATAGACAGGGAATATGGCAAGGGGCAATAGATCCGTGGGAAACTCGAAGGGCTGTTTGAAACTGTCGAAGAAAATATCATGGGGCATGAATATAAAGAAAACCAAGCATATGAAGGGCAGCATCAGTAGTTCGAACAAGAGAAATGACACATATAGCTTTCGGGCAGCTTTCATTTTCTCAACCCGGTACTTGGCAACCGTATGGGGGTCTGCATCCGGATTCAGTTCCGCCACCAGAAGATCTGCCCCTATGACCAGGGTCCTTCGGGATATATCGGAAATCTTTCGTTCTTCTTTGCCGCAGGGGCTGTCGTAGCCAAGCGTAGATCCTCGTCCTGCCTGAAATCGGCCAAACAGGTAATAGTCATGGGGGCACCGTTCCGACTTCTGAAAGGTGATCCGCCATATAGAAAATAGGATCTCCTGAAAATCCACAGGCTTATATCCGTTCTGGACATGTTCTGCCAGCTCTCGTTCCACAGCGCCGGTCCGCCAGGCCGGAATATAAAATAGCTTGCTGAATTTGCTGCTTTTTTTCATATGAATTCCTTCCTTGGTGAGGGAAATTTCCACATCCCGTTTCGACGATTATTTGCTATAAGCATACCATAGTACACGCTGATTGGCAATCGTTTTTTCACTGGCCGGGGCCGGAAAAGGAATCGCACCGGAAAAAACCCGGTTTTAGGCAGGGGAGGGCTTGAGAAATTGGGACATATCCTGTACAATATAATTTTACAGGCATACAAAGGGGGGATTCCCATGAAACGATATCGTCGCCGGGCGCTGTGTCTGCTGCTGGCGGCGGCGCTGCTGCTGGGCGGCTGCGCCGGACCCACGGCAGGGAAGGACGACGGCAGACTGCGGGTGGTTTGCACCCTGTTTCCTTACTATGATTTTGTCCGGGCCATCGGCGGCGACCGGGTGGAGCCGTATCTGCTGGTGACCGCCGGGCGGGAGGCCCACAGCTTCGAGCCTACGCCTCTGGATGTGATCCGCATCTCTGAGGCGGACGTGTTTCTCTGCAACGGCGGCGAAAGCGAGGAATGGGTAGAGGACATTCTGTCCGCTGCCGGGGAGAACATCGGCTCTGTGGTCCGTATGATGGACCACGTGGACGCCCTGGGTGAGGAATTTTCCGAGGGCATGCAGGGCGGCCACGACGATCACGATGGCCATGACCACGACGGCCATGACCACGACGGCCACGAGGAGCACATCGAATACGACGAGCATATCTGGACCTCACCCCGCATTGCCATGGACCTGTGCCGGGTCATCGCGGATACCCTGTCCCAGGAGGACCCGGACCACGCGGCGGAGTATCAGACGCGGCTTGCGGCGTATGTGCAGGAGCTGGCGGACCTGGACCAGGCGTTCCGGGACACGGTGGAAGGAGGCAGCCGCCGCCTGCTGGTGTTCGGCGACCGGTTTCCGCTGCTGTATTTCTGCCGGGAGTACGGCCTGGACTACCGGGCGGCCTTCCACGGCTGCTCCGGCGACACGGAGCCGTCTCTGGCTACGCTGAAGTACCTCATTGACAAGGTGCGGGCGGAGCAGATTCCGGTGGTGTACACCATCGAGCTCAGCAGCCAAAAGGTGGCCTCCGCCATTGCCGAGACCACCGGGGCCAGGATCCTGACCTTTCACTCCTGCCAGACCCTGACCCGGCAGGAATTTGACCGGGGGGAGACGTATCTCTCCCTGATGTGGAAAAATGTGGACGTACTGAAGGAGGGGTTGTCATGAGCGAACCCAAGATACTCATAGACTGCCGTGACGCGGCCCTGGGCTATGAGGGCCGCCCCATCTGGGAGCATCTGTCGTTCCGGGTGCGCCGGGGGGATTATCTTTGCATCGTGGGGGACAACGGCTCCGGCAAGTCCACCCTGCTGAAAAGTCTGCTGGGCCTGCTGCGGCCCCTGTCCGGGGAAATCCACCTGGACGACAGTGTGCGCCGGGGGGCCATCGGCTATCTGCCCCAGCAGACCCGGGCGCAGAAGGATTTCCCTGCCACCGTCAGCGAGGTGGTGCTGTCGGGCTTCCTGAGTGCCCGGGGCTGGAAATTTTTCTACACACCGGCTCAGAAATCCCAGGCATTGCAGCACATGGGCAAGCTGGGCATTCTGGAGCTGAAGGACCGGTGCTACCGGGAGCTGTCCGGCGGCCAGCAGCAGCGGGTGCTGCTGGCCCGGGCTCTGTGTGCGGCAGGGG